>RRZT012474303.1_pt1 | contig 21315 bp, 19 predicted proteins | sample 2165551 | NCBI WGS metagenome assembly RRZT01 (sample SAMN10456910, study PRJNA506462) | wastewater metagenome | biome: wastewater; feature: sludge; material: wastewater sludge; isolation source: wastewater sludge with Escherichia coli K12::gfp cells carrying plasmid... | place: USA: Moscow, Idaho... | reverse complement strand
TGTATTGGTTGCGCCTCAGCGCAATGCGCTCGCTAGTTTGCCTAATGGCTCAGTTGTATTGTTCGACAGTCAAGAAAACACTGTGACTGCAAACCAAGCGTTCGACATTGACGCTTATCCAGACTCGTCTAAGACGAAGGCTCGCTGGAGTATCTTCAAAGTCACCAACAACCCTATCGATCGCGGCGGTGTGTTGATGGGCTTTAACATGGCTACTGGGGAAATGTATTCTGGTTTGATGACTGCTTTGGCTAATGGTTATTCCATTAGCTGGAAGCGTTATTTGACAGAGTCTGACTCTCAAGGCTTCATGGATGCTTTCATTGACCACTTGGAATATGAAGGCGATCCACATAAAACCAAACCCCACCACCTTGGTTTAGGTGATGTGGAAAACCTGCCAGTGGCTACACGCGAAGACATCGTCTGTCGCAAGCCTGTGCGCAAATACATGACCTACGATGGTTTGCTGCTTTGGATGAAAGCTTTCATGACAGGTGTGAGCACTTTGAGTGAAATCGATGAAGACGACACCACGCCTTCAGCGTTGCAGCGCTACCAGATGATCTTCGCGCCTTGCGGCCCATGCGGTGCTGGTGTAACTGTGCCTTCTGCGACTCCTGCTCCTACAGAGCGTCCGGTTGATCCTCGCGGTAAGCTCTTGACTTCTTACTGTATCGAGTTCACTCGCTATGGTCGTTATGCCGACGGCTTTGGTAGTAGTTACGAAGCAGTCATTGAAGCATTGTCCAAGGACTGCGGTTACGTCAATGATGACAATCCTGAACGCGGTACGCTGCTGGGTTATGTTTGCGACGGCTTTAACCGGAACGGCAAATATGCTGATGGTAACGGTGGGTTCTACCTCACGCTGCTCGAAGCTAACTCTGTACATTGTGGCTTTGTCGCTAAGTACACACCAACCTATCAAATCCAACGCCACACTGATGGTAGTGTCCTCGGCTACGGTTTTGCTGTGGGTGCAGCTACACCGATCGATCCAGCAGCTACAGTTACGCTGCGCGATAACATGGATGTAGCACTGTGCCTGATCTATCCTGACTCTGCAGGCGACCACACAGTGATGGTCTCTGACGTAGCAGGTACATTGATTGGTTACGCAATCGATCCTACGAAAGTTTGAGGTAACCTAAATGAGTGATAAATTCGTTGAAAAGAACACGGTCTGCGAAGACCTGGTTAAAACCCTTGAAAAACGGGACTCTACAGCCGTAGTGCTCTACGACCTGATTGGTCGCAGCAGCGATTGCGATTACACAAAACAACTGGTTGACGGACTCGTCGAAGGTGAACCGTTGTATAACTATCTGGAGAACTGGGGTGGTCCGCCAGAAGACGGGTTTATCCTACCGCCCTCGCCGCCATTACTGCCGAGTGCTACACGTATCTACGTGAACACAGACATAATGCCTAAGAACACCACACAGTTGACTGTGGGGATGGCTACCCAGCGCACTATTCCTTTTGCGTTTGAGCGTGATCTTATCACGTCCAGGGTCACATTACGTTTTCGCGACGATCCTTACAGAAACGATGTGGTCATAAACCAATCGTCTATTCATTTTGGTTTAGATGATGTGTTGTTGTCTTTTGAGTTTGGTGTGACTGTCTATGATGGAACTCATCCACCAGGGCCTAGTCATCCAGCGCCGACTTGGACTACGCCACAAACCAACCTCGACAACAAGACAGCCAACTGTTTGCAGATCGATCTTGAATTGGTTAAATACACTGCGTCTGGTAATAATGATGATACTGGAGGCGCAATCACTTCGCGCAGCTTTATATCGCGTGTACTGATGCATCCTCAGGACATCATTGATCAGAAGATCATGAAACTGGCGGGTTCTGTGTTTCAAGAAGGGATTGATGTTTCCACTAATAGTCGGTTGGTTGTTACTGCGACCATGGTTGGCTCTGCATTTAACTATGCAGGAGAAGCACCAAAGATTGGTTTCTTTAAGCAAGCTCCGGCTTCTGCAATCAACGATACTGTTGAGCCTGACTCTACTAACTTCATCGACGTTATCAGTCTCAACCTCGCTGGCCGATAAGGAAACGAAATGACTACTACACCAGTAACCCTTGTAAAAGCAGGCCAAGTAGGCCGGGCCGTACTTGAAAACTTAGTGGCAAACACACAAGGTGCGCAGGAGCTACTTGAGGCTGCAAAACGCATCTCCGAATGCAACACCGACGGTGGTCCTATTCCAGTGGAATATCCACCACTCAAAACAATGCAACAAACCTTCATGGATGAATCCTTGAAGCCTGAAGTGCAAGAAGCGTTCGATCCACTGCGTGAGCCGCAAGAGCCTAGTCTTGTTCCTTTTCGCGATCTGATCGATGTCTATGACACACCTTTTGATCAGGAAAGTGTCATTGGTAACTTCACACTGTCTTCCGGAACCACTCAACAAGTATCCGGTATGACCAACACCAAAGTCGTCAAATTCACACATGACGATGGTATTAACTTCAAAAACTCTGCGGCTCTAATCAACTACGATAAAGCCACAGGTGTTTTCACGGTTAATAGAGCTGGTATCATCTACTTTGCTGGTCAATTCAATATGGCTATGCTTCCTTCCGTCATCACTGGAAGGAATCTGCTAAACGTTAATAGTTCAGCTACTGGCAATCCTCTGCCTTACCAGAACCCTACGTTCTTGGGAACACGGGGTAGTAACGAATGTGAATACCGGATGAGCTTTCATCAGTACTTGGCTGAACAAAATGCATCCGCTATTCCTGATATCTACCGAACAGAAACACTGTTTGAAGGTAAGTTCACACACTACGACGTTGCAAAGATGGCTGAAAAACGTCATGGGTTTGCATTTCAGTTGCGTTGCAACGAGGGTGATAAGATCCATTTCACTTTGGAGCGCGGTCGCTCTATTGCTAACTTCACAGGCAATGACGACCTGATTCGCTTTATTCGTTACGCTAGTGAAACAGGCGCTACACTTGGACGAACCAGCAGTCCCGTAGCTAACCGCATTACTGCTGTCTTTTTGACTGACTAAACGGCATACAGCCTATCCCAAGGAGCAATCCCTGGGATAGGCTAATATGTCGCCTTAATTCATAGTCACATGCGTGTTGTACACACAGTGCTTAGGAATCGTGATGTTGTCAGCACAAAGCACCAACACTTGTGTATTGGTCAATGAACCGTATTGCAGCATGTCGTGAGAGATCATGAACAACTGCGAGAAAGACTCTTGCTGCATAATGGTGTTAATTAGCGAAGTAGTTGCCTCTTTATGGACAGGGTCCATAGAGTGGCCGAACTCATCCAGAAATAGAGGAAAGTCCCCGAGCTTCAAAGCTTTCATAGCCGTGATGGTAAAAGCCAAATCAATGACTTCTTTCATCGCAGTAGAACCCTCACTCACATCGTCCTTAGGTTTTTCCTGTTTGTTTACAAACACAGGGAACTTGTAGTTCAAGTCTAGCTTTTGACCTTCCTCTACACTACAGGGCATAACCTTCAGTGGATACGTCCAGATACGCTGAATGATTTCATTCATCTGCTTGACAAAGATACGCATAAAGCCAAACAAACCTTCGGCAATCAAACCCTCAGTAGGAGAGAGTTCCTTCAGAACAATCTTAAGGATACGCTCTTGGACTTCGAGTTGATCGATATTGGCTTGAATAGACGCAATCACGCGGTATTGACCTTCAGACTCACGCAGCACATTTTCTGAACGAGCTAGCATAGATTGGATTTCTCTGACAAAGTCGGAGTAAATCAAACGCCGTGTGTTCTCTTCTAACTCTGAGTTCAGACTAGCATGCTGGTCAATCAGCTTGCTCAGTTGCTCTCTGGAGTCAGTAATCGCTAAAATGGAAGCGATCGTGCGATCAAGGTAGTTCTTGCGTTCGATGGTTCGGTTGTAATCCTTTTGATCTTTGGCAATCTGCTCTTCCAATTGCTCTTTGCGCTCCTTGGTCTTATCGAAGTCCAAGTTCACAGTGAGTTTGGAGACAGATACCAAATCCGTGAGTTCTTTGATGCGTGCGCGAGCAGCTACGCATTTGATCTCATAGGCTAGATCCTTGGAATAGTTTTTAATCTCCTGCATCGCAATCGAAGGATTGTTGATGATGCTTTCGGTTTTGTTGAGGTGATCCCAAAGTGGGTTGAGCACTGGGAGTTGATTCGTAGCGGCAATGAAAGCCTGGTACTTGTTAAAGTAGCTGTAGATGCCTGCAATCTTGGTTGCGACTTCATCAGACAACTGCTGGAGTATGACTCTGTCTTTTTCCAAGGTTTCCAAGGAATCTTTCAAACTACTGACAGCAATAGGGTTGTATCCCCTGATCCACGAATGTTTGCAGTTAGGGCACTCGGTAGTTCCCTCACTCTTCATGCTTTCGTAGTGTTGCAATGTACCTTGCTTTTCAACGATAAAGCCTTTGGTAATCCTGAGCTTTTCATCAATCTCAGCTTGCTGCTCTCGGTAAGTATCCAGTTTGGCTCTGGAGTAAATCTTGTCCTGGTTACCAGGCAAAGCTTCCAGCAGAGTAATCAAACGGTCTTCATGGGTTTGAATAATCTCTAAAGCCAGTTCAGGGTTTGGATGAGGTTCTGCTCGTAAACTGCGCTTGCTCAGCAATTCCTCGATCATGGATTCTTCATTTCGGATTTGAGAGTCCAAAGTGAAGATGTTCTTGGAGTGCGAGAGCTGCAGTGTCTGGTAAGCTTCGTTGATCTTTTCAAACTCTTCAAACAAACGCGTGTTAGTCAACTCGTAAGAACGAATGATTGCCTTGATATCGTCTAGCTCAGAGCGCAGCTGGTCGATATCGAGCACGGGTTCGGATGCGAGATCGTAATAGCGCCTACAATGGCTTTTTGTGATTTGACTAAGGGTTTGTTCAACCACACGCAATTGTTGCTCTATGGGGCCATTAGACCCATTTGGAGGCACACGGTGTTCCATCAAGAAGTCCAGACTCGAATGCAAGTCTTTGGTTTCCTCTTTGATGCGGTCAAACTCCTCTTGGGGCAGCACCTTAGTGGATTCTGTCACAATACGTTTGCGCTCTAGTCGCAAACCACTGACCGTGTCGTTGTAACGTTGCTTGAGACGATTGTAGTACGCAATCGCGTAGTCATAATTGGCATCAGCCAACTTCATGAACAAGTCTTTACGTTGGGGAGGTTTCATGGCATGAAACTTCATGTGTCCCAAAGCCAGCTTATGGGTTTCTGGTGTATAGCTGAAATACTTGCGCACCAGCTCCAGCTGTACAGTGACTGTGCCACCATCGTTGAGTTCGATATCGTTTTCGATAAACGAATGACTGTCTTTCTTGTCAAAGGAAGACTTGATCGCGTAGGTGTTTTTGCCTTTGGTGATCCAAATCTCTTTGCTGCCGCCTTTGAAGTAATACTTAGAGTCTGCTGGCAGAGGAGAGAGTTCTTCCAAAATGGAAGATTTACCACTTCCGTTGGTTCCGATAATGATTTGAATAGAGTCCGTAGGTGTGTACACAAACTCAGCTATTTGATTTAGCTGCAGTCTTGTGTAACCCTTTAGTATGAGTTTTAAAATTTTCATGGGTTTCTCAATTAGAGTCAGCCTTACATACTAGTGGGTGCTCTGGTTTTAAATTGATTTAAGAGGATAGTACAGACTATGCTTACCGGAATGTCACAGCTGCAGCCCTACGGTATCGGGGTTGTAGCAGCCAACAAATTACCGTCGAGTCACGAGATTGAAGTGACTGACTTAGAACGCACTCCCATGCTTGACGGGGAAATCAGCGACAATATCGAAACTTACAAAGGCTCAGGCACTAGCAACACAGATGCTTCCTTTGACGTGGAAGTAGAAACTACTGCTTCTATTAAAGCCAAATGGCTCAAGCTCGGTTGCACCAATCGCGTTACGTCTCCGGATGTAAGGCGTGGTGAGCGCGTTGCTTTGTGGAAGTTCGGTGACAGCGATCAGTACTTTTGGATGGACATTGAAACCAGCAAGAAGCTGCGTCGCCTAGAGACTGTGGTGTTCTCCTTTAGCAACAATCGCAAAGAGAACGTAGAGAACTCTGCAGACACTACGTACTACTTTGAAGTGTCCACGATGAACAAGTTGATTCACTTGCATACATCGAAGAACGACGATGAGCCTTTTGCATATGACATGCAGCTCAATACCAAGGATGGCAAGTTCACATTGACAGACGATGAAGACAACTTCATCTTTATGGACTCTAAAGAGAAGATACTTCACCTGCGTAACTCTTTGGATTCTTATCTGAAGATTGACAAGAAAGTCATTACGCTGCGCAGCGATGAGGAAATCATCCTCGATACCAACAAAATTACTTTCAAGGGTAAGAGCAGCATTGAGTCTTACACCAATACTTTCAAGGTAGAGACATCAGCTTATACACTCAGCTCCAGCAGCTATCAGGTGAGTACGCCTAACGCGGTGTTTAGCAGCAACGTGACGCTCAGCGGCACTATCAGTGCTGGCGGATATCGCGGCGGACACCACAGTTAAGACCAAAAAAGAAAGACGGCACACTAGCCACTACCAGGTTTCCCTGGTAGTGGCTATATGGCGTTATGCTGCAATCACACGACTGAGCAGGTAGTTTTCCTTACCGATCAAGCCGTGGTGCAACTCAAAGTACTCGTCATCAGCAGTCACCAAATAGTGACGGCTGTGTTCGGAGACGATAGGATCAACACTGTCGAACAAGCTCTTGGCATACCAAAACAGGATGCTGTGATTGGATTCCATGATACGCGCAGGCATATCAAAGCCGTCTTGCTTGTAGAAGCCCAACTCCAGCTCAGCTGCGAGCACATCCATGGTTGTGATGGTGATAGGGTTCCTGAAACCGAACGAATTCGTGCGAATCCGCTTAGGCTCAGGCGTTCCATCTGCACCAGTTTCTTCTTCACTGCTGAGCGTCAGTGACAGCACATCGCTGTTCTTGACCAGTCGCATTTGCTTATGAATCAAGCGATTCATTTCACGAACAAATGACTCGTAGTAAACATCGGCGTACTTGCCGCGCAGCAGGCCTAGCAATGCATCGTAGTCGCTAGTGAACGAATCAATCGCAACATCCAAGCTCAGTTTGTTGAGCAAGATGCTGTTGATCGCCTTGGTCACCAGCTTATCAATACGCACCAGCACCGAGCGCATCTCTGCAGGAGTATCGTCCATAGCCATGACGGCGCGGATTTCATCAGTGATACGCAGCGGCATGACCATGGTCATGATGCGTTCAACTTCTTCAAAGTAGTCGCCCACCGTCACGAAGTTGGTCACCATGGAGAAGTCTTGCAAGAAAGCAGTCGCGGTGAAGAATTCTCCCGATTCTGCCTTATGGTACAACCACGTACGATCCACAGCTTCCTTCAAGCTGAACACCGAGCCACGCATGTAACCGCTGCGACGCAGGTTTTTCTGCAGAAACTCCACGATTTCAGGATCACGATCTTCAGGCTTGGTTGTCACATTGGCAGCAATAGCCTTCATTGTGTTTTCAAGTGCTTCACCGCGCGAGCGATAATGCGCAGGCACTTCAACCATCAGCTTGCGCTGAGTTTCAGTGGTCAAAGAAGTGATGTGCTTTTCACGATCCATTGGATTTTCCTTGTTCTTGATTACAAATCGGTTGATGGTATTGGTCGGCAAGCCGTTGATGCCAATGACATCTTCGGCCAGTGTCACTGTTTGGATTTCGTACTCTTGGGTGCGAGGACGATAGAGTTCCACGTAGTGTTGTTCATCAGAGGGTATCCAGCGAACATCTACGACAGGTACTTCCACAGGCAGTGCAGATGCAGCAGCCACAGGGTGATGATAACTAGCGATAGGCAAACCGAAGTTACCCAGGCTGGCTTCTTGCTCAGCAGCTGCACGCTTGCGCGCTTCTGCAGCCAAACGCTGATAGTGATTGCCACTAGAGACTTCACCATTCATGCCATCTACATTACCTTCGCTATTGGATGTAGTGGTGTTGGTGAACATACCAGAGCCGACAGAGCCACCATTAAAAGCGGCAGTGAGATTCATGTTCTGGTAGGTTTGTGCGTAGCGGGTTTGCTCGGACGCTTGGCGGTACTGTTGCACAGTTGCGCGGAAGTTCGCGTATTCTTCAGTGCGACGGCGCATTTCGTTTTGCACGTCCACGTCAATGTACTGCACGATGCCGGGATCACCGGCACACAGTGTCGAGACACGGAACACAATCACGGCTTCCACAGCACCTTGAATACCGTCAACTGGTGTGCTGATGCGGTTTTCTTGTACCATGATGCGCAGCATATCTAGCACATCACGATATGCTTGGACTGTCTCGTTATTGATCCAGCCGTTTTGTGCAACGGTGTTGAGGTACGCAATACGGGGCGCCGTCTGCGCACTTCCAGTACATACGTTGATGAAATGCGCCACGATCGTGGGCATGATTTTTGCAGCCATGTCCGTGGTAGCTACGCCGTGAGGGACGTAGTCGACACAAACGCTGGGATGGGCGTTTTGTCGCGGCATGCAGGGGATGGTGTAGAAATTGTGGTTCATTTCTTAGGGCTTTCTAAGGGTTGCGTAGTAGGGTTAGTTGTGCTTAATCATCTCCGTGATGCTGGTGCGCAGTTCATCAAATATTGGATTGCGAATGGTTTTACCATTGCTGTCCAAAACGATGCAGGGATTTACGCGACCATCACCCGTGGGATTGCTCTTGGGTAAGTTGTTGTAGTTACCAATCTCAGCATGAGAGAAGCTCAAATGCCGTGCTGGATCACCCAACGCTTCCATATCTCCGTCGTCACCCTGATGTCCGCGCTGCGGAATCATCACTGTGGTGATTTTCATACAGGCATTATCGCCTGAGTAACTCATGTTGGACACACCCGGAGGGGTGCGGGTTAAAGAGAAGATCGACTTGGCCTTGATGAACGTGTTCATCAGGTTTTCGATTTCCTTTTCGGTCAAGCCTTTCTTTGCTGCGGTTTTCAGCTTAAAGTGCAAGTTGTGGATAGACGAGGTCATTGAGATGAGCACATCGTAGAGGATGGACAATTCCTTGTCATACAGGGAATTGATCTTTCCTGGAGCCGACATGATCCACTCGTTGATTTTCTCGATAGCGATCGCGAAGAATGCGAAGATGTCAGGCACATCAAGTCCGATGGATTTGAACTTGTGTTGCATGAACGAGTCGATGTATTCTGAAAGAGAGTTAATGTGTTCGTCTGTGTCGTCGTGGAGTTTCCCCTCACTGCAAGCACAGCCAAACAACAAATGACCCAACAGCACTTTCCACAGGCGCGGATTGTTCACGTAAGCAGGGTCCACTCGTGTCGAGAAGTGGTCTGTCACGTAGAAGAAGCCGATCATCAGATTACGCACCAAGGGCGTCATCTCTGTTTTGCGAACGGCTACACGCACTGGGGTAGGACTGATGGAATTGCGAGCAGCACCATAACGACCCAAGCCGAAGTTGTACGTGCTGTAGATAAACCAATCGTCTTCTGGGTAATTGGTCGAGTTGATCTCGGACTTACCAATTACGGGGTTACATTTCGTGAACTTCTGGAACATCCCAGCAAAGCCATACTTGCACAGCAGATAGTGCACCAAGCTGGTATTCGCTGAAGAAATCTTCTTCTCACGCCGTTGATCTTTGTTAACGTGGTAAATCAATGACCACGCAATGGCAGTTGTATCACGCTGCCCGTTCACAATCACTGTATGGTTTTCCCGATAAATCGAGAACTTGTCGCGCAACAAGCGGACAAACACGTTGTTGAGTTCAAACGACAACACCACGTCTGAGAGCACGGGTGAGATAAAGAAACGTGATCCCCCCAGGATAATAGAGCCTGCAATCCCAACGAATGGCAGGTACATATACCGAGGAGACAGGGGTTTACCCATGTACGTAAAGTCATATCGCATCATGTAAATCTGCGACACAGCAATGTCCACAATCTTTCTGTCGTTCTTCTTTCTAGGCTCGATGATGAGTTCTTCACCAGGAGTACACCGGCGACCACCCACGTATTCCAAGCCTGGTGGAAAGTCTTTGGCCACCGAGCGCCAAATATTGTCAATCCACGCCTCCGCATGAGGCAGATGTTTCACAGCAAGACCACGAGCCACATCTCGATTGATACGAGGTGTGTCTTGGTCCACACGACTTGCCATGAATTTATCCATAGAGGTTTTCCTTGAGTTAAAAGAACAGTTTGTAGATAGCTGTACACAGCGTACCTATACCTAATACGACAGCTGGTAAAAATTTGATAATCTCACTGCTGTCTTTTCGTTCAGTAGAGCGTTGATCGTAATGATCTTTTCGCGCCAATGAAGCTACTTCGTTCTTCATTTGTATTTCAGCAAAGGCGGCTTTGCGTGCTAGATCCCCTGCAGCATATGCATCTTTCAAGGCTTGTTGCCTTGCAAGGCGTTCTTCTTCCAGGGCATCATTAGCAGCTTTGGCTTTCTGGCGCAGCTCATCAAGTGTCTCGACCATGATCTTGTTTTGCATTTGGACTTTCTCCAACTGCGTAGTCATTCCCAGGATCTCAGACTTGTGTTCGTGTTCACGCTCACGGATAGCAGCTTCTCTTTCACGATAGGCAGCTTCGCGTTCGCGCTGTTCTGCCTCACGCTCTGCTTTGGTCTTGTCCATATCTGCACGCATAGATTCATTTTCTGCTTTAGTCATAAGCAAGTTATGTTCTAACTCAGCCAATCTTTCTTTGCGAACAGTCTTGAGGTCACCACCAGCTAAAGCCTCTTCAGGGGTTTTGAAGATGTTCAGCATGGATTCCATTTCCTCATGAGCATAGACGTGCCGCACTACCCTTGAGCGATCGTGGTGTTCCAGATCACGTTCAGTCGTGGTCATGTACAGTCCCGGCTTTCTGCGTTCATCCACCTTTGCGCGGATAGCGAACACCTTGTTAGCCAAAGCAACAAACCGGTCTTGCATAGGAACACCAGGCACAGTGATGAGCTCAAACTGAATACAAGCATTTGACGCACTACCATCAACACCTTCAAATACGCGTTCATCCAACTGAACTGCATCCTCACTATAAGGGTGCGGAGGCGCGCTCAAGATATCGTGTTTGGACAATACAAAGTCAGTGTCTCTTTGGTAAACTGAGTTGTACTTCTCGAAGTTCTCTATGAGGATCATGTACTCAATGGTGAAAACCTTAGAGACAGTTTGGTGTACCTCTGGGCCACCAGACAAAATGCTGGTGGGATATGTGGGATTGTATCTAGTGCGCTCATGCCACTCTTTGCGAATGGTGGTTGCAAAAGGATAGCTGCCCTCTTTGAGACGCTTGAGATGTTCCCAGATACTAGGCCAGCCATCGTTGCACACAGAGATGGTGACCATGATGGACAAGCCTTGATCGTGATTGCGGTAAGCATTGGGTTGCACAACATGACGAAAGCCATGCCGATCCACTACAGTCAGTGGATAAGGCATGCTGTTAATGAACTTGATCTGATAATTCACCGGGCCATCTTCGCGGCCGCGGGGATTTTGTCTGTTCACACCTGCGGCGCGCAATGCACTGCGGATATGTTCAATAGGGGTAATTACGTTATTGAAGTCCATTCACAACTCCTGCTAATTCTTTTTATAGACCAGATATTAGTCTATGTATCAGGGTTATGATATATCGCTGAATTACTTTTCATTCAAGACGCCACAATAGCCAGTCCCGTGGGACTGGCGTATATGACGGCATAAAAGCAGGACCCGAAGGTCCCGCTTCTAAAGCACAGCAAGCCCAATAAGAGCTTGCTACCCGGCCGGTTAGGGCTTAGGGGATGTTGCGGAAGTCGATAGCGATCTTCTTGCTCACGACATCTGGGATGTTCTTCACTTCAACCATGCCCATGACAGGCACGTTGGTGATGTGGCGGAAGCGAGGCATCACAGTCAGTTCCTTGGAGATTTGGTCGCCACGGGCCTGAGGGATCACGATGGTAGCTTCTGGAGACCAGAGCATGTAACCAAAGTGGATGGGGTTCAGCGTGCCTTCGGATTGGTCAGGGTAACCCAGAGCAATCACCAGCTTGCCTTGCATGCGTTCGTCAGGAGTGGTCACAACCTTGTAGTTGAAGGTAGGGCCAGTCAGGCGTGTGTCGCCGTCAACCATCAGGTAACGGGCAGTCATTGGGTCAGTACCCACCAGGATGGTAGGTTCACCTTCAACACCAGCAACCTTGGTCTCGATCACGGCTTGGAAGCCGGAATCGCGATACAGGCGCGAGCCGATGTCACGGATCTTCTGTGCCAGCACCGCTTGGATGTCAGCAGCCTTCTCGTGCGAGGAGACGCTGTTGATCACAGCGTTCACGTCCAGAGTTTCGCCGATGTAGGTGGGTTCCACCAGTTCACGGGCCACGCCGAACAGATCGGGAGCCAGGGAAGTAGGAACGCGGCTGTCCACGAATTCCTTCAGCAGTGCAGCTGTTTCCAGCAGAGTCGTCACAGCTTCGTTCGATGTACGAGCGAAGGTGGCGGCCACCAGAGAAGCCAGATCGCCGGAGTCAGTTTGCGAGTCAGCGTTTGGAGGGCGGATCACAGACACTGGGCTGCGCAGTGGCAGAGTCCAGGTTTGGTTTTGGTACGTAGTGTCCAGCAGTTGGCCACGTTGACGCTTGTTCAGGTTGTTGCGGTAAGCCTTCAGTGTGTAGCCGAAGATCACAGCAGTAGCGAACTTGGCAACCAGAGGGGCAACCTTGGCGTGGGTCAGAGCCAGTTCAACGCCAGCAGCGTCGAAAGCCTTTTCGATCTTGATGGAGTTGCCATAGACAACCAGGCCACCTTCTTCGATGTTCACAGTGCCAGTCATGTTGATCTTGAGTTGCAAGATCAGGTCTTCGGTGACCACGGCGGCCAGTTCAACCAGAGCGGTGTTGTCAGCGCGCTTCTTGGACTTGTTCACAACCAGCGAATGCGAGTTGAAGTTCAGAGCATGGCGCTTGTAGTTCTCTTGAGGCTGGGCCAGGAAGTTGGACGTAGCCAGGTTCGAGACGTTGTACGACAGCACGTCAGCGCCGACTTGGATGTACACGTTTTGCAGGTTGATCGAGCGATCCAGACCGTCAGTGCGATCCATCACGCCAGCGGCCAGCAGGGTGTCAGTTTGCGACAGACCGATGATGTCCATTTCGACGCCGACCTTCAGAGGGGCGGTGTTGATGGATTCGCCTTCGAGCACGACAGCAGCAGCGGGCACCAGGGCGGGATCAACGAAGTTGGCCAGCGAAGCGGGGCGCACCACGGGCACCACGCGGGTCATTTCGTTCTTCAGGATCGTGGAGTCGATCAGGGCCTTGACGATGTTCTTGCGGTTGAAGCGAGCCAGCGCGCCGTTCACGTTGCGCTTGATGTCGTCGTACACCTGGATCAGACGCAGCGAGACAGTCACACCCACGTTGTCGTTGGAGACGACGTGTGTGGGGTAGAAAGTTTCGCCGAAGTCGTTTTGCTTGGCGGCCAGGAAGTTGTAGGCAACGGTGTAGACCACGGAGTCACGGTTGTTGGACTCGTCGTAGGCTTCCATTGCTGGCAGGCGGTTGGCGAAAGCGTCAGACATGACGGCGTTGCCGACCACGCCCTTGGCGGATTCGATGGCTTCCATCGACAGGCCACGCGCAGCGAAAGACTTCAGGTCAGCTGCAGCGATGGCGGCGGCAACCATGGACGATTGCTGTTGAACCGAAATGCCTTCGATGCCCAGGCCAGCAACCATGTTCGCAGTGCGCGAAGTCATGGTTTCCAGAGCCGTGTTCAGTTGGCCGACTTGGCCTTCGGTCATGGATTCCATGCCCAGGCTACGGGACACTTCGATCAGGGACGTAGTGCCCTTGACATCGTTGAGGGTGTTGCGAACAGCGGACAGAACTTTGCCGGTGTAGGAATTGTCTTCCCGACGACCGGTCTTTGCAGCAAACAGAGTGGACATGTGTAAACCTCTAGCTAAAGGGATTGGAAACAAAAAGAAAAAGCGCTTCTTGATCGGCAAAACGGCGAACGCTAGCTAAAGCCGCGTTAGGCGTTAAGTCGTTCCAGATAATTGCGGAATACTTGCAACGAGGAGACCTGATGAACCTCCAAGTAAACATAGTACTGCTTGAGCACATCACGCAAGAAATCCAACGCTTTCGCATTGTCTTGCATGACTTCCGCGAATCCTTCACGGATCACGACAATCAGCACTTCTCGTTCAACGTCAACGAGTTGATACACCGGAACATCAAGATCCATTGCTGGAGCCCGAAACCGTTGGATCGAATCCGTTGCCGTCGCTTCGCTTTGTGACAGTGGAATTACGACAGAAGCCAGTTCTGTCGGATCGTTCGCTGAACGAGTTTGTTCCCAGCTGCTGAGCAAAATAGAACACTCCACATTTTGCAGTGGTGCAATCTGGCCGGTAGATTGAAAATGTAAAAAGGCGCTCACGTCTTCGACCGACATCAGCTCACGCATCTTGGCGTAGTTCAAGACATCGGCGAATTTGAGTCGATTTCGTTTGAGCACGTTTTCCACCCAGTACGGCACTAAGACCATAGCTTTTGTTTTCACTGATGACTCCTGAAATTCCATTTTGCGAAAGATGATTAGATTAGCAATCCACCACTAAGGTAAGACTGGACTATTAAGGTGCAAAAAATACCCCTCATAACTATATTGTGTCTGAGATAGCATAAAGCACTATTTACATCAGTATTGTTGTTCTTTCCTTTACTGGTGTCTTGTGTAAAAAATGCACACTTTTTAAATTACTGTGCCTCAGGGGGAGTTACGCCCTGATTAGCCGAAAACATTGAAAGCTGATAATGACTATTCGCTTTGAGTACTACAACAACGCGACCAGCAGTTATGGCGCAACGATTGCTTTGCGGCACAACCTCTTTGTAAAAGGCTGGATGCTCAGTGACGCGCTAGTTAAAACGGCTCGTAATAGGAACGCCGGAAGACTGGTTATTGCGTTTGACTATGATCTACCTGTAGGTGTACTCTTTATTGAACGCAGCATGCACTTGATGGCTTTTGTCTCCAAAGGCTACCGCAGCCAAGGTATTGGCAAGCAAATGGTGCAAGTAGCTATGAAGTATTTTCCTGACTTGGATTGGACTCAGCGCTACGCTAAGCCAGGTATTGAAGGCAGTGAAAGCTTTTGGAAGTCGTGCAATGTTTGCATGGAAGAAGATGCTTACGCATTTCATCCTGACGATATCAAGAAATACCGAGACGAATACAACTTCGGTGATGTCATTGCAAAGATCGATATCTTTGCCAAGATCATCTATGAGAACAAGCGGCGACTAAACGGAGTGATTACATAATGAAAAAGAACGTTTTGAGCCTGAGCATTGCTGGGGCTTTTGGAGGACTAGGCTTTATTCAGTCTGAAGACTGCTATTATGTTCCTCCTCCAAAGAAGTTGCCTACTACTAACAGTGTCCAATACGAAGGTGTTGTGTATTCACTGCTTAGCCGTGGCTGGATTTGAATTCTCAATTTGTTAAAAAGTAAAAGACACCAACATGGATGATAAACTCTTACTCGTCAAAGCAGCTACACTGCTTTACCGCGAAAGCCTGATGGATGAAAAATCCAATGGGTCTACGGAACTGGTGCGCACTGTGCTCGAAGGCATTAAGTTGCCTGAGCTGAGCATCGGTGTCAATTCTGAGCGTCAGATCATCGACGGTCTGAAGAAGACGGTGCTGGAGATGTGTGAGAACACTCCAGACCACGTCTATGAGAAAACGGATCTGCTGCAGCGTTTTAAGCTCAACACCTGCGAGGATGATAACCTCTACCGTGGGTTTGAGCAAGGCATTGATCCTGAGATGTCTGAAGCCAGCATCAAGCGATCTGTAGTGAATATTCGCAAGAGTATCCAGAATCACTTCCGTGAGCAATCTGTAGCGAAGACGTTGATTACTGCGGCCAATACGTTCAACTACAAGCGCGATACCATCAAGTCTGTTCCTGAGTTCATCGCGCTGCTGCGTGCTGCACTGGAACCGTTTGAATTGAATGCAGGTGCTAAAGATCCTGCGATTGTCGCTGAGATTAACATCTCCGATGAATCTCAGACTTCTAAGGTCTTTGAGACTGTGAAGACTCAAGAAACCGGTGTGAGTTTGCTCAAGACTGGCTGGCGCGCTCTGAACGAGATGACGCAAGGCGGCTTTCGCCGTGGCGAAGAATGGATGCTGGGTGCGTTGCAGCACAACAACAAGACCGGCTTTAGCTTGTCTGTATTCATTCAAATGGCTTTGTACAACGTACCAGCCATGATTGATTCCAAGAAGAAGCCTATGCTCTTGCGCATTAGCTTTGAGGATGAAATCCACACCAACATGCGTTTCGTCTACGAGTACCTCGTGCGTTTGGAAACAGCCATGGGTAAACTCAAAGAGCGTGGCTTGGTCAATAGCGATTCTTTGGATGCTGAGAACTTGCATTCCATCAGTCCAGAGATGTTGCAAGATGCAGCTGCTGAGCTGGAAGAACACAACTTCTTTATCGGTGAGAAATCAGAGACAGAGATCGCAAGCTATGTGAACAAGAAGCTCAGCGTCAATGGCTACGAAGTACGCATGCTGCGTGTGAATCCCTCTATGTGGACTTACATGCATATTTGCAACAAGATCATTGAACTGGAATCTCAGGGTTATGAAGTGCATTTGTGCATGTTGGACTATCTGGCCATGGTTCCTACTACGGGCTGTACTGCTAGCACTGCAGGTGCGGATATGCGCGATATGTATCGCCGTGTTCGTAACTTCTGCTCTCCTCGGGGCACTACGGTATTCACACCGCATCAGCTGTCTACTGAAGCCAAGCAATTGGTTCGGGACCGGCGGGATAACTTTCTGGAAGAAATCGCTAACAAAGGTTACTTGGACGGCTGCAAGAAGCTGGACCAAGAAATCGATGGTGAGATGTACATCCATATTTTCAAGTTCAAGGGTAAGTCTTACCTGGGCGTTAAGCGCGGCAAACACCGTGGTATGCCAGTGCTTGAAGATGAAAAGAAAGAGTTCTATCTGCCTTTCCCTAAGAAAGGTCCTATCCTTTGTGATCTGTGGCGAAACAACATTGCTAGCCGTAAGTTAGGTGGCGCGCCTATTGGCAGTGGTGGTGAGGAAATCCCTTACTGGGATTTTGGTAAGGAAGCTGCTTAAAATCGTATAAGTAAGACTCATCAGAGGTTTATTCCTCTGACGAGCTTTATATGCTGTAATCTATTCTAACACATACCTAGGAGCGAATTTATGTCAGATATTGACATTGAACGTGAAGACCTCAAGGATCAGTTGAAATTGTTCCAACCTTTCATTCGGGACAATGTCCAGATCGTGGGTAAGTCAGGAATGAACGATGGCCGCGTGTATCACATTGCTCGTCATCGCCAGTCCAAAATGTTTCCTTTTATCAGCAAGAGGCAAAAACCCGATGAAGACAATACTCTACCTCGAATTCACGTTTGTAGTAGTCTCATTGGTTGTTTCCGGTCTTATGGTGATTTCGACACTATCGGAACTACTGAAGTTCCAGTAACCAAGGATACGGAAAAGGTTGATCCCGATCACCCTACGTATTCTGACTACCGCGGTGGTTACTATATCCATGAGCTCAATCCTGTTGTGGCATTGCAGCCCAACAAGAAACTCACGGGTAATGAAACATTGGATGAGCTTTGGCTCATTGCTTACAACGAACTGACCAAGCAGTATCCTGCTAAGGGTATTGGACGCATCATTTTGAAAGAAGTGACTTTCCGTCCTAAGGCAGGGAGTACTCCGGATGTGGTAAACGTCTTTGCTTTGGAAGTTACTGGGCAAGATGGCTTGAAGCTAGCAGATCGTCGGTTCTTAACCAAGGGGTGTTACTTGGTTAAATCTCACAATCACAACGTAGAAAGCTGTACGTCTATCTCCAAGGATGAGTTCGATAGCGCGCGGGAATACTCCGCATCTATGCTCAATCATCGTGACAGCTTACCATCTTTCCTGCGCTGGTAATACTGTGAATTAAAACCACTAGAGTAACTCCTGGTTGTTTTTTACTTTAGCAGAGGGCTTGCAACACAGTCCACTGCTAAGGGTTTTTTATCCCTTTAAACCAAAAAAGAAAAGCAGCATACTACCAGGAGCCCGAAGGCTCCTGGTAGTATTTATGCCGTTTCCTTACTGGATGGCGGGCTCGCCTGGGACTTCAGCTGGAGAGCCGAACATTGCGTCAAACGCATAGGCAATGCCCAGCACACCGACCGAGACTGCAGCGCCAGTGATGAGACCATGCACTGCGTTGTCCTTCCAGTCGGGGTTCTCGAACTTCACAGTGCGAGTGAGCCCACCCTTTTGCAGCTCAGCCATAGCGGCTTCGAGCCGGTCGACACGTTGCACCGTGTCCTTGGTCACAGCGACCAGCGTATTGAAACGCTCAGCGCGAGCACCCAGGGATGAGCGCAGGGAATCAAGGGAGTCCAGGTTTTCAACGCCCAGACCCTTTTCCAGGGTTTCCAACATTGCCCATGTGGGCGTTGGTGGGGTGGTGCTTTCAGCCGCAGGAGCGGCCGTGGCATCAGCAGGTGTGGCAGCTGCGGTAGCAGCAGGAGTGGGAACTGCTGCTGGTGCAGTAGCTGGAGCAGCTGCGGTAGCAACTTGAGCAGCAGGAGCGGCAGGAGCGGTAGTGGTGGCGTTTTGTGCGGACATGGTTTCTTCTTTCACGATTTGCTCTTGAGGTTGAGCTTGGTTGATGGAAATGGCTTCAGGAATGACCACAGATTGCTCTGCAGCCAAGATGGCTTCTTGCGAAGCCGTGGTGATGGTAAAGGAATCAGGTACAGGCGTCACCGGCGCCTGTACCTGAACGACAGCCGGTTGACTGTCTTGATTACCTTCTGCCTTGGCACTCATGAGCGCACCCAGGTCAGAGATTGCACGAGCCGAAGCTGTCTTGCGGCCGCTATTGCCAGTTTGAACTGCCATGGTTTTTCCTTTCTTGTGTTGAGATGAAAAAGCCACAGCAGTTAACTGTGGCTTTGTTTATGGATTAAGCTGCTTTGCGAGCAGCAGACACCTTGCGTGCAGGTGCACTATTTGTCGCAGGCAAACTAGAAGGCTGGCCCTTCTTCACAGGAGTGCCGCGCTTGACTGTCTTGGCCGCTGGAACAGTTTCCTTTTCAGGATTGAGCTTTTCGTTTGCCATCTTGTTGAGCTTGGCGAATTGCTCCTTGATGCCGCTGAAACGGACGATGGATTTGATCGCGTTCATCGCATTCACAACAACCAGCATCACGTCCAGCATCTTGACAGAAGTCTCAGCATAGGCAGTCATCAGCTCTTGGCTGACACTGACGGCAATGTTATCAGCGTTGCCGGTGATCAGAACATGCTTGGTTCGTTCAGCCTTGGCTACAGCAGACTTGAAGTCGCCTTGAGCCAGCATTTCCATGGTTGTGGAAATCTTGTCGGATTCTGCAATACCAATTGCTTGGCGGACTTCGGAAGCTTGCACGAGTTTGTGCATGCTGCGAGCATAAGACTTGATAGTCTCAGCGGAGAAGAGCACTGTCATGCCGACAACGAATTGGGTGATAGACATTTGAAAGTTTCCTTAAATTAAGAATTGACATTGAATAAGCGGTATCCGAGATAGATACTTGTTCCTATTCGCAGTGGTTATATGTGACTGAAAATATTTAGAATCGAATTTTTTAGATCCTTTATGGGTAGTATATATACTAGGCGGCATAACTGCCAGGGCTTAAACGCCCTGGCATAGAATGAATTATAGCACAGCTTTAAGGCTATGCTTGAGTAACCACAATCTCAATAGTGGCTTTATAGCAACTACGAGTAACCTCGCCGCAGTAGTGCAATGCACCCAGGTAGAGCTTAAGGATTCCAAAGTCTACGCCGGTGCGCACGATACCTGGATCGATTTCTTCAACCTGATGAACCTTCAAGGTGATTGTGCGATTCTCATCGCGACGCCATATGGCTTTGGATAATGCAGTGAGCGCATAACCTGGAGTGAAAGTGTATTCATCACCGTTAAAGGTTGCCTTGGTTGGGAAAACGATGTAAGCTTCTACCCGGTTGTGGCAAAAGGTCAGAATAGTTATCGAGCCATAATGGATCTTTACGCTCAGCCATCTGATAGGTAAAGTCAGAGATCAGATTGCGCACAGCGTCTTCTTCCATCTGCACACGTTTGAGGTGATAGTCAATTGTTACTGCTCTTTGTGCAGGGGACATCCCTGGCAGCTCTTTGGTAAGGTTAGAATAATCAGTCATCTTAGTTTCCTTTTTTGTATTAGACGCCATATAAGGATTGACCTCTAAATGAAGTCAATCCTTATTGGTAGTGTGGTATTACAGGGTTCTCTTGGAGCCATAGTCTTTAAGAAAAGCCACTGAATCGTATTTCTGAAAATGAGATCGGATCAACATACCGATGCAGCCAAAAGGCAGCAAAGCTAAGATGATCTTGATTCCGTCGTATGTGGTTTGATCGAGTTTAGCAATCAAGCCTCTGTTGCGGGCAATGAATTCGTCATCGGTTACTTTTTCCCAATGGTACTCAAACTTCACGAGGACGCCTACAAAACCTGCAACCTGGTTCAGAAATAACCATTCTGAGTACGGCGCAAACCAGTCCACTAACCCGATGGAGTGTAGGACGATCCAATCAAACATTGGTTTTAGACTGCGCGAGCAGTATTGGCTGCGGCATTGAGGCTACTGTAGAAATCCTTGAGCATCGAGGACGCAGAGTTCACAGCAGGTTGTTCTTTGACCTTGGCTGCAGGTTTGGCTGTTTTCACAGTCTTTACTGCAGGTTTGGATTTAGCTGCTGCTTTCTTGGCAACAGGTTTTGCTTTGGACTTAGGTGCAGGCTTAGGAGCTGCTTTGGCTTTCTCAGCCATCAGCTTCTTAGCCGATGTCAATTTGGCTTCAGTCATGGTGACTTTCCTTTAAACGAGGTTTTCGATAAACACGGCATAAATCCGGTAAACGGATCAATGCTACTCATGCTATTGATTGCTTTGTTTAATTATTGACTGCGGTACTTATCCGCTAGAGCTTGCACATAGTGGGGCTCTATCTGGTTGCGATCAATCGCTAGGCGAATCTCTGAGTAAAGCTGATCGGCTTGCTTTCTATCGGCTTTGAGACTGGAGATTTTCATCTCGTCTTTGGCTCTGCGCGCTACGCGGATTTCCTCGCCTATGCGCAGCAATCGGTA
>RRZT013059591.1_pt1 | contig 21331 bp, 29 predicted proteins | sample 2165551 | NCBI WGS metagenome assembly RRZT01 (sample SAMN10456910, study PRJNA506462) | wastewater metagenome | biome: wastewater; feature: sludge; material: wastewater sludge; isolation source: wastewater sludge with Escherichia coli K12::gfp cells carrying plasmid... | place: USA: Moscow, Idaho... | reverse complement strand
GCGCGGCCGCGTCACGAAGAAAGCTGGTGGTCATCGAGATCGTGCCGCAACGAAAGGGGCCCGCATGACCATGCATCGCCCAGCAACCCAACGCCGTCCCGGCCTGATCGTCGCCGTGTTGGCGATGACCGGAGTGGTCGCCACCGGCATCCAGACGCTCATCGTCCCGCTCCTGGGGCAGCTGCCCTCCTTGCTGGACGCCTCCGCAGCCGACACCGCCTGGGTGGTGACCGTGACCCTGCTCACCTCCGCGGTCGCCGTTCCCATCTCGGGACGCCTGGGCGACATGCTCGGCAAACGGGCCGTCATGATCGCCAGCCTGCTCCCGCTCATCGCCGGTTCCGTGGTGTGCGCCCTGTCGGTGTCACTCGGGGCGATGGTGGTCGGACGCGGGCTGCAAGGGCTGGGGCTCGGCGTCGTACCGCTGGGCATCAGCCTCCTGCGCGAGGTGATGCCGCCGCAGCGCATGAGGTCGGCGGTCGCCACCATGAGTGCCTCGATGGGGATCGGGGGCGCCCTGGGCTTGCCGTTCGCCGCGATCGTCGGACAGACGACGAACTGGCGCATCATGTTCTGGACGTTCGCCGGGCTCGCCGTCGTGGCCCTGGCGCTGCTCGTGTGGATCGTGCCCGCGGGCCATCGCCCCACTCCGCGCCCCCGGTTCGACACCCGCGGGGCGGTCGGACTCTCGCTGGGGCTGGTGAGCCTCCTGCTGGGGATCTCGAAGGGGGCCTCGTGGGGCTGGCTGTCGCTGCCGACCCTCACGTGCGCCGGGCTGGCCGTGGTGTGCCTGGCCTTGTGGACCGCCCATCAGCTCCACGCGAGCGCACCGCTGGTGAACCTGCGCAGCCTGTCCGACCGCCGGGTCGCGCTGGCGAACCTCGTCGGGCTGCTGATCTCGTTTTGCACCTACCCGTTGTCGTACGTGATCCCCCAGATCCTGCAACTGCCCGCCTCCACCGGCTACGGCCTGGGGCAGTCCATGGTGGCCATGGCCCTGTGGTTGGCGCCGGGTGGCCTGGCGATGCTCGCCATCGCGCCGGTGAGTGCCCGCCTGTCGGCCCGTTTCGGACCGCGGACGACGCTGAGCCTGGGCGCCCTCGTGATCGCAGCCGGCTACGTGTCGACCTGGTGGCTCATGGGTTCTCCCTGGGGCCTCATGATCGTGGTGGCACTGTGCAATGTCGGCGTCGGCATGGCCTACGCGGCGATCCCGTTGATCCTCATGGACGCCGTTCCTCCCGCCGAGACGGCCTCGGCCAACGGCTTCAACACGCTGTGCCGCGCCATCGGGACGAGCGTCGCGGGTGCCGTGATCGGCGGGGCGCTGGCCGCGTCCGCCACGCAGGTGGACACGTTCACGGCGCCGTCGGCGCCCGCCCTCCACGCGGTGCTCCTGGTCGGGGTCGGGCTGGGCGGGCTCGCCTGCCTGCTCGCCTGGGCGATCCCCCGCGCACCTCAGACCGGCTCCCCCGCCCCCGCCCTCGTCGGCGCAGGACAGGGCACCCGTTCCTGATCGTGACGGGCTGGCGCAGCGTCGACGGCCCGTCCCCATCCCCCACCCACACCCGAGAGGAGGAGTGTCATGACTCGCATCATCGTGATCGTGTCGGCCGTCGCCGCGGTGGCCGCCGCCGCGTTCTTCGTCAGCAAGCGTCGTTCACAGGACGCCTGATCCCCGCCCAGCAACGAGAGAGGAGCACCGTCATGGGTGTCGTCGTGGTCGTGATCGCTGCCATCGCCGTCGTCGTCGTGATGCGCAAGCGTGGCTCAGCGTCATCGTGATCCTGTGCAGGGTCGGGCCGCCTTCACCGGGCGGCCCGATCGTCGCGTCTAGGGGCGGATCCCGGCGAGCACCGCGTAGGACACCAGTTGCGCGCGATCGCGGGCGCCGACCTTCATCATGGCGCGGTTGGCGTGCGTCTTGACGGTGTAGGGGGAGAGGAACAGGTCGGCGGCGATCTGCTCGTTGGTCAGGCCGGTCACGATCGCGGCGACGATCTCCCGCTCGCGCGGGGTGAGCCCCTCGAACCGGGCCGCAGCGGCCCGGTCGACGTGGATGTCACGATCCTCGGCGACGTGGTCCACGAGCGCGTCCACGGCCGTCGGCGACAGGGCACGTCCGCCGTGGGCGACGCGGAGGATGCCGTCGGTGAGTTCGGTCGGGCTCGCGCCCTTGCTGAAGAACCCGTCGGCGCCCGCGCGGAGCGCCGCGAGCACGAACTCGTCCTGATCGAAGGTGGTCAGGATGAGGATGGGGAGCTGCGGGGCGGGGTGTGTGGCCCGGATGCGGCGGGTGGCTTCGACCCCGTCGATGCCGGGCATGCGGATGTCCATGAGCACGACGTCGACCTCAGCGTCGCTCAGCAGCCGGATCGCGGCCAGCGCGTCGCCGCTTTCGGCGACGACCTGCAGGTCGGGGTGGGCGTCGATGATGACCCGCAGCCCGGCACGGATCATCTCCTGGTCGTCCACGATCAGGACTCGGATCATCGGGGGCTCCCCTCGGTAGCGGGCAGTTCGGCGCGCACGGAGAACACCGCGCCGTCGACGTGCGCCGTCAGGCGACCCCCGGCGGACATGGCGCGTTCGCGCATCCCCACGAGGCCGTTGCCGCCCCCGGAGGTGTCGCGGCCGTCGGTGCGGCGCAGGTTCACCACGTCGATGGTGACCGCGTCCGGGCCGACGTCGACGCGCAGGGCGATGCCGCCTTGCCCGTGGCGTTCGGCGTTGGTGAGCGCCTCCTGGACGATGCGGAAGACCGCCGTGCTGGTGCCGGTAGGCAGCGTCCGCTCCAACCCGGTCAGATGCGTCTCTACCGGGACCCCGGCGCCGCGGAAGGACTCGACCAGCGCGGGGAGGCGTCCGTGGTCGGGGGTGGGCGCCAGCGTCTCCGCGTCGGCCCCCACCCGCAGGACCCGCAGGATGTCCTGGGTCTCCGCCAAGACGGCTTGGACGCCGGCGCGGGCGGCATCCAGGTCGGCGGAGGCCGCGTCGGGGTCGGTGGCGAGGTGCACCTGGGCGGCACCCAGATGCATGCTGACCACGGCGATCTCGTGGCCGATGCTGTCGTGGAGGTCACGGGCGATCCGGACGCGCTCTTGGGCGACGCTGCGCTCGGCGACGGCGGCCCGGGTGGCGATGGCCTCCTGGGTGCGGGCGCTGAGTTCCTCGAAGTACTGGCGTTGACCGCGGATGGCGCTGCCGGAGGCGGCCATGAGCAGGCCAGCGGCGGCGGCGATGGAGGCTTCGGCGTTCGCCTGCACGGACAGCGTGCCTCCGTACCAGCCGACCGCGCCGAGGTTGGCCGCGGCGATCACAACGCCGGTCAGGAGCCCGGGCAGCCCCCGCAGAGTCAGCAGGAAGGCTCCGAAGCAGGCGATGGACCAGTTGTGCGTCGGGAGCCATCCCAAGGCGGACGCGACGAGCGGACCGAGGGCGAACAGCACGAGGGCGGCGTAGGGCTGGATCCGGTAACTGAGGATCACCGCGAGGCTGACGACGGCCGCCGCGACCAGCCCGGCGAGGCTGCCTTCACGCAGGGCGACCAGATACTCCACCAGGACGGCCAGGCCCAGGACGACCAGGGTCACGATCTCTAGAACGCGGGTGCCCCGCACCCACACGGGCATCCGGGGCGGCGTGTCAGCTCCCGTCGTCCTCATCACCCCAGTATCCCCGCGCGTGCCCGCGCCCGGCGTCGTCTCAACGCAGTACATGCAGTGCCTGCACGCGGACGACGACGCGGCCCGACCCCGTCACCACGATGGAGGTGTTGGCACGAACGGTCGCGAGGACAGGAGAACATCATGACCGACACCCTCACGGGCTTCACCCCGTACGAATACCGCACCCTGCAGGTCGCCCCCGAGCAGGAGCCGCTGTACAAGGACACCTTCGCGAACTTCGGGTGGATCGTGGAGAAGGAGACCGCCGGCCGCCCAGGCACGACCACGATGGCGCTGCAGGTGAAACGGGATCGCCGCCTCCCCAACCGGCAGGTCATCAACGAGTTGCAGCGCCAGGCCGAGGACGCGCTGGGCACCATCCGCGACCTGGAGCGCTCCCGCTCGGCCGCCGCGATCACCGTCGCCGTCGCCCTGGGCATCGTCGGCTCGGCCTTCTTGGCCGGATCGGTGTTCGCCCTGACGGCCGGGCTGGTGATCCTGTCGGTGCCGCTGGGCGCGCTGGGCTTGCTGGGCTGGCTCGCGGGCTGGTGGTCCCACGGCCGCGTCCTGGCCCGCAAGACCGCACAGACGGCCCCCCTGATCGACGAGCAGTACGACATCGTGTTCGGGGCCAGCGAGCAGGCGTCCCGCTTGCTCGCGTGACGCCGCCGCGCCACCCGGCGTGGGGCATCCTCGCCGGGGGTCAGGCGCGTCGGTAGCGTTCCAGGCGACGCAGGGCCGCTCCGTCGTCACGACCCATCGAGGCGGACGTCGCGTCACGACCCATCGAGGCGGACGCCGCCCCACGACCCATCCAGGCGGACGCCGCCCCACGACCCATCGGGGCAGCGATCCTTTCATGACCCATCCGGGGGTCTGCGACGTCATCGAGTGCCCGCTCGGCTGCGGCCACGTCGAGGTCCGGGCCGATGATGACGAGTTCACCCGATCCGGGCGGCTCAGCCAGGGCTGAGAGGTGGATCATGGATCCGACGAGGTGGACGACGTAACCCCGGTCGGCCCGGGGGCCTGGGACGCGCACCCGCCCCTTGATCCGGTAGGCGCCCGCGGGCGGGTGTTCCAACAGGTCGAGCAGCACACCGGGGGCGACCGGACCCCGCAGCGTCCGCGAGACCGAGCGAGCATGCGCCGACCCTGCGCGTCCGTGGCCGACGTGATGGTGGCCGACGTGGACGTGGCCGGTGCCGAGGGGGTGCCCGGTGTCGATGTCACCGGCACCGCCGCTGGGGCGGCCTGAGCCGGTGCTGACGACCTCGATGCGCTCAGACCCGTGTCCTCCCCCCTCGTCGCGGGCGCCGCTGGCCGCGGGCCACAACGGCAGCATGGGGGCTGCCTCGGTGTCGGCGGCTACGTCGAACACGAGCGTGGGATCGATGCGTCCGGCGCGGGCCGCGATGACGGTGGCGCGCGAGTTGCGCTCCCGCACCCGGGCGCGAATCCGCTCGAGGACGGCACCGCGTTCCCCGGCGGGCAGCAGGTCGGTCTTGCCGACCACGACCAGGGAGGCCGCCGCGTAGCGCAGCGGGGGCGTCGGCCAGGCGTCCACTGTGGCGAAGTGCTCCACGGCGTCCACGACGTCGATGAGGCCCGCCGGTCGGGTTCGAGACGCCGTGCTGCAGCGCAGCACGCGGGCGAGCACCGCCGGATCGGCGACCCCGCTGGCTTCGATGAGGATCGCGTCCAGGCGCAGCCGCGGGTGGGCGAGCCTGCTCAGGGCGGCGTCCAGTCCCCCGGCGTCCGGCAGGCAGCACAGGCAGCCCCCGGTGATGCTGGCTGCCTGATCGATCTGGCCCGCCACCAGCGCCGCGTCGACGTTGAGGGCGCCGAAGTCGTTGATGACGACCCCGAGCCGGGCCTCCGGGGTGCGCAGCAGGTGGTTGAGCAGGCTCGTCTTGCCTGCCCCGAGGTAGCCGGTCACCGCGATGACCGGCACCCTCCCGGCGGCCACGCGCTCAGCCCTGGCGGGCCTTGAGGCGCGGGTTGCGCTTGTTGATGACGAACGTGCGGCCCCGGCGGCGCACCACCTGGGAGCCGGGCTGCATCTTCAGCGCGCGCAGTGAGTTGCGGACCTTCATGATGTTTCTCCTTGTCGTAGAGGCATCCAGGAGCGGATGCCGAGGTCGTTCAGGCGTGGGTGTCGATGGGGCCGAGCCAGGCCCCCAGGCCGTCCCAGCCGTCGTCCCAGGACCAGCCACGGGCGGCCAGTTCCTCGTCGGTGACCAGGCAGCGCGCAAAGGCCGCCTTGATGGCGTCGCGCTCGGCGTGGTCGTCGTCGATGCCGGTGATGACGATGCGGGTGAACGGGCGCTGGCCGAGATCCCATTGCTGGGTGCACCCGACGCTGGCCTGGCCGCCTGCCCCGTCCCAGACGCAGATGTCGCGGGGCCGGGTCGGCAACCAGAAACAGCCGCGGGAGCGGCGCGGCCCAGAGCCCAGGGTGGCGAGTTCCTGGGTGAACCGTTCGGGATGGAACGGCCGGTCCGAGTGCAGATCCAGCCGCCAGGCCGCCCCGTGCTCCAGCGCCGGGAGGACGCCTTCGCGCACCTCCCCGACCCACGCCTCGGTGGCCGGATGCTGGTGGACGCACGCGTCCAATGTCGCCGCGTCGAGCAGGGACAGGTCGGTGACGAGGGGGACGTGTGGTCGGGCGAGCGCGGTCAGCAGACCCGTCGCTTCGGGGCCGGGCGGTTCGCTGAGGCACAGCAGGTCGGCGTACTCCACTTGGGCGCACGCCACCTCCGCGATCCCGCGGTCGTCGTCATCGGCCGTGGCCAGGCCACGCTCGGCGACCAGATCCTCACCCAGCAGGTCGTCGGGCACGGTCGCCCCGTTGAGCGCGGCCACCACCGCGGCGATCCTGACGTGGGGCGCCTTGGCGGGCGCCCAGGACAGCACCCGGCAGACCTGCGTCGACTCGGCGGTGACCGGCAGGCAAGCCAGCACCGCGTCCCACCGACCGGCAGCGGCGAGCCGCTCCAGGGTCGGCACGATGTCCTCGCGGATGGCGCACGAGACGCACGCGTGCTCCAGGTCGATCGTGGTGCGTTCCAGGACGCCGGTCAGGTCGGCTACCGTCCGCGTCAGCGTCCCGCTGGTCGGGTCGATGACGTGGCGGACGGCGACCGCCCCCGGGAGGCTGAGTTGCAGCGCGAGGGAGGTCGTCGCCATGGCCGCGTCGTCGACGCCGGTGATCAGGTACACCGGGGTCCGGCGGCGGCGCAGGGGTCGCACGGAACCGGCGCTCACCGCGGGTTGTCCGCGCCGATGCCGTAGCGGCGGTTGAACTGCGCGACGCGGCCTTCGCTGTCGACGACGCGGCTGGTGCCGGTCCAGAACGGGTGGCTGGCCGCCGAGATGTCGACGTCGACGACCGGGTAGGACGCGCCGTCCTCCCAGTCGATGCGGGGGTGGTCCGCGCCGAGGCGTCCGACGATGGTCGAGCGGGTCAGCACCGTGGAGCCTGCCGCGCGATCCCGGAACACGACCGGCCCGTAGGTCGGGTGGATGGCTTGCTTCATGGTGACCCTCCTGTACTGTATTGAGAACGATTCTCATTCTACGCAAGGAGGCAAGGGTGTCTCGCACCTGCCAGGTCACGGGGGCCGCGCCGACGTTCGGCAACGCGGTCTCCCACTCCCATCGCCGCACGCGCCGGCGCTGGGACGTCAACATTCAACGCAAGCGGTACTGGGTTCCGTCCCTGGGGCGGCACGTCACGCTGCGGGTGAGCGCCAAGGGCATCGGCACCATCGACCGGCGCGGCATCGACGCGGTCGTGGCGGATCTGCTCGCCCGGGGGGAGAGGCTCTGATGGCGAAGAAGAGCGGCGAACTGCGCCCGATCATCAAACTGCGCTCCACCGCGGGCACCGGCTACACCTACGTCACGCGCAAGAACCGGCGCAACGACCCCGACCGTCTGGTGCTGCGCAAGTTCGATCCGGTGCTACGTCAACACGTCGACTTCCGGGAGGAGCGCTGATGGCCAAGACGAGCAAGATCGTCGCCAACCAGCGACGGATCGCCTTGGTGGAGCGCTACCGGGAGCGACGCGACGCCCTGCGCGCCCAGACCAAGGACGCCTCCCTGACCCAGGCCGAACGCCAGGCGGCGTCCCGGGCCCTGGCCGCGCTGCCGCGGGATTCGTCGCCGGGCAGGGTGCGCAACCGCGACCGGATCGACGGGCGCCCGCGCGGCTACGTGGGCAAGGCCGGGCTGTCGCGCGTCCGATTCCGCCACGCCGCCCTGCGCGGCGAACTCCCCGGCATCACCAAGTCGAGCTGGTGAGCCTGACCTAGGCTGCGCCCATGCCGCTTCGGATGGACAACATGGGCATCGTGGTCGCCGACCTCGACGCCGCCGTCGCCTTCTTCACCGCGCTGGGCCTCACCCTGGAGGGACGCACCACGGTCGAGGGTCCGTGGGCGGGCCGCGTCACCGGGCTGGGTGCCCAGCGCGTCAAGATCGCCATGCTACGCACCCCCGACGGTCACGGCGCGCTGGAACTCTCCCGCTTCCTCGTCCCCGAGGTGGTCGCCGATCACCGCCGCGCGCCCGTGAACGCCCTGGGGTACCTGCGCGTCATGTTCGCCTGTGACGACCTGGACGCCACGCTGGCCCGGCTGCAGCCGCACGGCGTCGAACTGGTCTCCGACGAGGTGGTGCGCTACGAGGACGCCTACCGGCTGTGCTACTTCCGCGGACCCGAGGGCATCCTGATCGGGCTCGCCGAACCCCTGGGCTGATCAGGCCTGCCCGGGGACCCCGGCGGCGACGAGCGCGTCGCGCCTCCCCTTCCAGGGCTTGTCCCAGGCCATGTCTTCGGACACCAGCACCTCGCCGCACGCGCTGCACGTCTCCCCACGCAGCGTCTCGTGGCCGCAGCGCCGGTGGATCAGGGCCATGTGGGCGCCGCCGGACGGCGTGGCCGTGTGACGCTCCCCCCAGATCGCGAGCTGCTGCAGGATCGGCAGGAGGTCGGCGGCGGCTTGCGTGGCGACGTAGCCCTGGCGGGTGCGCGTTCCGTCGAGGTAGTCGGCGCGTTCCAGCAGGCCCGCCTCGACCATGGCGCGCAGGCGGCGGCTGAGTACCGCCTCGGAGATGCCCAGGTTGTCGCGCAGCGCGTCGAACCGGCCCCGCCCCTGCAGGACGTCACGGACGATGATGAGCACCCACGGATCGCCGAGCACGTCGAGCGAGCGCCGGATGGGGCACAGCTCGTCGGACCAGTCGGATCGAAGCGGCATCGCTTCCCCTTCCCTCGCGGAGTTCGCTACGGTAGGCCAGCCTACAAACTTCGTTGAAGAAAGTCAGCCCGTGACGCTCCCTCCCGCCACACCGCGCCACCACCGCGTCCACCCGGCGTGGTGGGTCGCCGCCGTCGCCTTCCTGGCCCTGTTCGGGGCGGCGGGGTTCCGGGGGGCTCCCGGCGCGCTCATGGTTCCGCTGCACACCGAGTTCGGCTGGTCGATGAGCGTCATGTCGGCCGCCGTCAGCCTCAACCTGATCCTGTACGGCCTGGTGGCGCCGTTCGCCGCGGCGCTGATGGACCGGTTCGGCATCCGCCGGGTCGTCAGCACCGCGTTGACGCTGGTCGCGGCGGGAGCGATGGGCAGCGTGTTCATGACGGCGTCGTGGCAGCTTTTGGTGTTCTGGGGCGTCCTGATCGGCGGCGGGACCGGGTCGATGGCCCTCGTTTTGGCCGCGACGATCGCCGAGCGCTGGTTCGTCGCGCAGCGCGGCCTGGTGATGGGCGTCCTCACGGCGGGACAGGCGACCGGCCAGTTGGTGATGCTGCCGCCGGTGGCGATCATCGCCGAGGGGTGGGGCTGGCGTCCGGCGTCCCTGATCATCGGCGGCGTGGCGCTGGCGGTGATCCCGCTGGCCTGGTGGGTGCTGCGGGATCATCCCTCGGATCGGGGCGTGCTCCCCTACGGCGCCGATCCGGCCACGTTCGTCGCACCACCTCGCCCCACTCACGGCGCGGTGCGTCGGGCCCTCGGGGGGCTCGCCTTTGCCGCCCGACATCGGGCGTTCTGGGCGCTCGCGATCGCCTTCGCGGTGTGCGGGGCCACGACGAACGGCCTGGTGGGCGTCCACTTCATCCCCTCGGCGCACGACCACGGCATGCCCGCCGCGACGGCTGCGGGGTTGCTGGCAGCGGTCGGGGTGTTCGACATCGCCGGGACGGTGGCCTCCGGGTGGCTGACCGACCGGTTCGACCCGCGCAAACTCCTCGCGATCTACTACACGTTCCGGGGGGTGAGCCTGCTGTTGCTGCCGTGGCTGTTGTCGGACACCGTCCACGTCAGCATGGTGGCGTTCATCGCGATCTACGGCCTGGACTGGGTGGCGACCGTCCCGCCGACGGCCGCCCTGTGCCGCAGCATCTTCGGCGAGCGCAGCACGATCGTGTTCGGCTGGGTGTTCGCCGCCCACCAGATCGGCGCCGCCGCGGCGGCGCTGGGCGCGGGCGTCATCCGGGACGCGTTCGGCGCGTACACCTACGCCTGGTGGGCGGGCGCCGCCACCTGCGTGCTCGCCGCAGTGCTGTCGTTCCTCACCCGCGCGCAGCGCCCAGCCGGCGCTCCCCTCGCGACCTGACTCCCCTACGCTGACGCCATGCGCACCCCCAGCCACCTGGTCGGCCACAGCGTTCCCGTCGATTCCCCTCACCACCCCGAGATCGCGCGCTCCTTCGCCCTCGGCGCGCCGGGCCGGGTCGGCTACGAGGTCCACTTCTTCGGCGACGTGTTCCCCCTCGCGCCCCGCGAACAGTTGATCGTCGCGTCCCCCGACCCCGCGCTTCCGGCCCTGGTCCTGGCGCGCCCGGTCGGCGGCGGGGACGACGTCGTCTTGTTCGACGGAGGACGCCACGGCTACGACGCGATGTTCGTCGACGAGCACGACCTCGACGATCTGTCCGCGCGGGAGGCGTCCCACCGGCTGGAGATCGACGGCGCCACGACGTTCGCGATCACGGTGACGGTCTACGACAACATCGACTGGGATGAGGAAGAGGACGACTTCCGCGACGACGACGGTGTCGTCCGCCTCATCACGGGCGAAGCGATCGACGGCGACCGCTTGCGCGCCGACGGCTACGACGCCATCGCGGTGGAGGTCACCGACGCCGCTGGCCTCCAGACCACCGTGGTGAACGAGGAACTCGCCTAGTCCCGGCTTGCGAAGCGGTGCGGGTCAACTGGCGGAGTGACCGGCCAGGCGAGCGCCGAGCCAGGTGCGCGCGCGGTGGTGCAGTGCCCGGGCGGGCTCTGATTCCTTCGCCCAGTTCTCGAAGCCGTGCGGCCCGCCGGGGACGACGTCGAGCGTGACCGGCACTCCGGCGTCGGTCAGGCATGCGGCGTAGCGGGCGTCCTCGTCGTGGAACAGATCGATGTCACCCACGCCGATCCACGTGTCGGGGAGCCCGGTGACGTCGTCGCGGCGTCCGGGCACCGCATAGGGTCGCACGCTCGCCTGGCCGGGAGCCTGCCCCAGGTAGGCGGACCATCCGAATCGGTTCAGGGTGTTGTTCCAGACCCAGTGGTTCACCTCGTCGAGGCTGCGATCGGCAGCGGTGCGGTCGTCGAGCATGGGGGCGTACAGCCACTGCGCGACGGGTTGCGGTCCGCCCTCGTCGTGAAGGCGCTGAACGAGCCCCGCGGCCAGCCCCCCTCCGGCGCTCTCTCCGCCGATCGCCATCCGATCAGCGGGAATGCCCAGCGTGGCGGCGTTGGCCTGCAGCCACCCCCAGGCCGTATGCACGTCGTCGAGGGCGGCGGGGAACGGATGCTCGGGCGCGAGCCGGTACTCGGCAGAGACCACGACGATGCCCAGGTCGCGGGCCGTCGCGGCGCAGTGCCAGTGGTCCTGGCGCCAGGATCCGATCACGAACCCGCCCCCGTGCACCCACAGCAGCCCACCCCGGGGCGCACCATCCACAGGGCGGTAGACCTGCACCCGCCCGGACGCGAACCGCACCTGCTGCCTCGTCACGCCGGGGAGTGCCGGCGTCGGCAGAAGCCGTGTGGCGAACCGGATGAGCCGCCGCATCAGCGGGCGGGTGACGTCCGGCACCGGCAGCTTGGCCGTGGCCGCCCGCACCGCGGGATCCACGCGTTCGAGTTCCATGCGCCCATGATCCCGCGGCCGGCCTGTCCGCTGCCAGCGAAACAGCCGTCCCACAAGCAGAGAAGCGTCCTGCGCGGGGCAACGTCGACTGGCTACGCTACGCGAATGCGGCTGCAACCGGTCGATCTCGTGGACGTCTTCGTCTATCTCGTGGTGCTCGGCGTGTTCACCCAGCTCTTCCCTCAGGTGATCTCCGAGTCGTTCCTGCTGGCCCTGCTCACCGCGATCCTGCTCAAGGTCGTGCTCGAGTTCGTCATGTGGGTGAAGAAGCTGATCGTCGGCCGAATCCGTTCCGCCACCACCCCGCTCCAGCGCGTGGTGAGCATCGTCTTCCTGCTGCTCGTGCTCCCAGGCAGCAAGTTCCTCGTCTTGGAACTGGTCAAGCTGGCGTTCGGCGACTCCGTCCGCCTCGGTGGCTTCTTCGCCGTGACGGCCCTCATCTTCACCCTGATGCTGGCCCGCGCTGGCGTCCGGCGCCTGCTCGCGGTGCCCGCCCCGAAGCAGGCAACCGACTGACCGGCAGGTCGCGAGCAGCGCCCTGACAAGAAGACTCCGCCCGGCACCTGTGACTGCACTACCACCTCGTCCGACCCAAGACGAAGCAGGCCGGCGGACCGTACCGCTGACGCCGTGGACGTTGGAGGCGCTGCAGCGGTGGTGGGCAGCGCAGGGCCCCATCCCCGCATGACCTGGTGTGGCCCCGCCCCGGGGGTCTGCCGACGCGCGACGCCACCGACCGCGACGACCGCAATCGCCGCCCTCGGGAAGGCCCTCGGACGCTAGCCCGGCACGTCGGCCCTACTGCCGTAGCGCAGAGATGCGCTGCGGGCTGACGCCGAGCAGCTCTGCGGCGTCGCGCAAGGGCAGTTCTTTCAGCGCAGCTACCGCGGCGCGGTTCGCCGCTGAGGCGGAGGCCTCGGCGTCTCGCATGCGTCCCCGCCATGCCCGTGCCGCCTGGATTGCGCGCTCTTGCTCTTCGGAGAGTGCGGCACTCACCGTCACGTCGACGTCGTCATGCCCGAGCGTGGCGGCCGCGTCTGCGGCCATGGCTGCGACCTGATGGAGGCGCTTGACCTGCGTGAAGAGCCCGGGGATCTCCGGGACCTCAATCGCCCACCAGCCACCCGATCGGGTCGCTACTGCTGTGACCTGCATCACTGTCCCCCTTCGAGGTATTTCAGGATTCCGCGAGCGGTCAGGTCGTTGATCTCGCTGTGGCGAGGGATGGTCGTCTGGAGGTCGCCGACCGTGACCTTGGAGTGGCTGCCACCTCGGTGTAGACCGGGGAGATGCCCTTCGCCTTGGCGATCTTCGCGCCTTCGTGATCCGCTTCTCCAGTTCCCTGCGCTCCAGAAAGGGTACGTCTTACCCCCGTTGCGTATTCAAGTCAACGGGGGTAGACGGTTTGGGTGTGGCAACCCTCGCACCCGGCGAGGGTTCGCCCGGGGCTACCCGGCGACTGAATAGGAGACGCGCTCCCCCTTCGAGTTCTGATAGCGGACCTCGACAATCTTGTCCTCCGTGTCGAACTGCAGCCAGCCCTTCACGCACTCCCCGGGAGACACCGGCATGTCGTACTTGTAGCCCGGCTGAATATCGCTCCACTCGGCCGGGTTGTAGCGCTCCCCGTCGGGGCCGATCGCCTGCCACAGGGAGCTAGTGAAGCTGGTCGCCTCGGCCGTCTTGCTCAGGCAGCCCTGGAGCATGAATGCCTGGACGTGCCGGCCGTCTGCGAACAGCTTCCGCTCGGTCATGGTGAAGGTCGCCGTGGGGGTAGACCCAGACTGCCCAAGGGCTAACAGGGTCGGTGTCGGTGAAGGCGTGGGCGTAGCGGTCGGCGTCGGCGTGCTGCTGCTCTGGGTCGGTGTCGCCGTCGGTGTGACTGTGGGTGCCGCAGTGCACCCGGCCAGCAGAAGCGCGACCAGAGGGAGTGCGAAGGCCTTCATGTCTGCGCTAGACCTCCGTGCACTCGTCCGTGGACTTACCAGCGACCTTGCCGCCAGGCTGCCAGATGACGAAGGCGGTGCCGTCGCGCTCATCAACACGCACGTACGCCGCCCCAGCGCGGTTATCGCGCACTGCCTGGCAGAGCGCGATAGCGGAGCGAGCCTCAGCGGACCCATCCGCTCCCCGCGGATCCGCGATGCTCGTGCTAACAAGGTAGCGGCCCGGCTCCTGCTCGACTGCCGCGGTGATGTACTGCCCAGCCTCCCCAGCCCAGCTTTGCGCGTCGGACGTGAAGCTCGTCTCGGCTAACGCGGCGCGCTCCGTCACGGGGGACGCGCTCGCTGTCGGCTTGGGTGCGCCGGAGCAGCCGCCCAGGAGAACGAGCACCACGACAGGAATCACGATCTTCTTCATAAGGCCGATCCTGTCAGGTAACTGTGTGATGGAGGCGCCGATTCACATGTGCAGTTGACCGTGCAGGTCAGGGTGCTCAGATAGATCGGCGGATGCCGAGCGCCCCGGCCACGAGGATGACTGCACCCACGACGACTCCGGCGAGCGTCGGCGTCATGACGGCGGGCGTCAGCGTCACCGAGTTCGCCCGTCTGTCCGACCTGTCCAGGGAGCGCATCTACCAGATCCGCAACGGACGACGATGAGCGATTGGGTCACCACTTGGGTATCACCCGGGGCTCATGGGGCCGAGCATGAAGGAACCCCGCCCTGGCCATTGCCTAGCCGGAGCGGGGGTTGTGTGGGGTGGGCGCAATGGAGCGCTGCGGGAACAGGCGACAACGGGTCAAGAGGCTTGTTTCCGCGTGGAATCAGGGCGCTCGCGGGGATGCCGAGTCCGAGGGCGAGGCCGACGACCCTCTGATGGGCGCGTCAGTGGAACCAAAGAAACGACCTCGAACACGACTCACTGACAAGGAAGTGGACGCTATGCGAACAGCCCGCGCCAGCGGCGTCAGCGTGACAGCGCTCGCAACGCAGTACGGGGTGCATCGCGGCACGGTGTGGGCCAAGACTCGGGTTGTGTGGACCAGGGCCGCTGTCGTCGGCATTCTCGACGCTCAGGGGGCCGAGCCGACCGAATCCGCCTGACTATTGGCTTCGAGCCTCGGGAGCAGCGAAACCACAGCTGGAGTTGTCGTACGGCCCCCACGATTGTCCAAGACCGGCGCATTCTCTTCGAGCAACGGAACCCGGCTAGACACCGCTTGGAACAGACTCACGGGCGCGCGGCACTCAGAGGCCAACACGGCCAGATCGACGCCTTCTCTCGTCAGTAGCTCCACAGCTCTGGGCAGCAAGGATGACTGCTCCAAGACCTTGACTTGGCCGGGCTCGCTTCGCCGCCACCCTCGTGCGGACACGGTTGTCATGGCGTTCCGGTAGGAAACGTCGCCCAAGACTCCAAGTCGGCGGGCACGGAACAGTAGAGCCTGCATGCTGACACCCCACTGCTCCTTGAGCCGCGCAAGAGCTGCCCATGCAGCGGCATTCATCGAGCGCGGCAGCAGCGGCGCGAGTTGCTCGCCCGGCATCAGGAGCTCGGAGGCGAATCGGTGCGCCTGCTCCTCCACTATTCGACCTCCGGGCTCGGCATCGGCATGCATGACAAGGTGCCCGAGCTCGTGCGCCAGGTCGAACCTTTGCCGGTAGTAGTCCTGCTTCAGTGGATTGAGCACCACGATAGGTCGGCGATCGCTATCAAACGAATATGCATCCACTGACGCGCCCTTTGGCGGGCTAAACACCACGAGTATGCCGTGGTTCTCAAGCAGTCGCAGGAGATGGCCCACTGGCCCATCGCCTAGTCCCCACGACTCACGGACAAGCTGAGCCGCTTGCTCGGGGCCGTCCCCGTCGAGGTCCTCTGCATCGACAGGAAAGACAGGCAGATCGACGTCAGGGAACTCGACGTGACGCTCAAGCCCAGCAGTGATGTCGAAGGACAACTGCCCGTAGGCGAGAGCCTGATCCCGGGCGAGCTGCGAGGTAGAGCGGAGTGACCGGAAATGCGGCGGGCTCGTCGGCGCAGCGACTGTCTCGGCAGACACAGTGAAGAACGAAGGCTCCACGCCGAGCCGCAGTGCCAACTCCGCAACGGTTGCCCCGCTCGGACGTTTGGTGCCCTGTTCCCATCCGGTAACCGCAGATGGGCTCTTCCCAACGACCTGCGCCAGTTCGCTCTTACGAAGCCCGGCCAAGTGCCGGGCGATTGTCAAGCGGGCACCGTCGAACAGAACGGCAGCGTCGGCTGCCGACATCCCCCGGTTCATCGCTGTCCGTTAGCCGCGTTGCGCTGGTCGGCCCGCTTGCGAAGGCGCACCGGAGCATCGGGGACGGTGTCGGGACCTGTTGGCTGGGGAAGGTCCTGTCGGCCGCCGGTAAGGGGCGGACCCGAGAGCAGATTCTCATACCAGTACCAAGCGTCACCACCACCGTGGTTGATCTGGGGGCGCCCGAAAACCAGCTCGCGCCGCTGACCAACTGCATCCAGCGTGTGCGCGACGACGAAGGTGTCGATCTCAAGGGCTTCGTCCTGGAGCGCCACGAGCCCGTCGACCTCATCGCCGCCAAGGTCATCGAAGAGTGTGGGCGGCGGCTCAGGGTTCGACTGCATCGCGACAGTCTGCTTGGTCGCGCTCTTCTGCGGCCACGGCAGAGAGTCGATCTTGCCGAACGCACAGGAAGCGAGCAGAAACCGTCGGTCCCCTACCAGCCAACCTGGGCTGTGGTTGAGGTCCGCTCGTCGAACAAGATCAGGGGCCACCGTGGGCATGGTGGCGATATCCCTTTCGGTGAGTTCGACCCGGACAAGGTCGAGGCCAGCGGAGGCTTCATCTCCGGCCTGCAACGCGTACTTGCCGCACGAGAAGACCCGGTCGAGGCGGTCACGGAACAGCACGAAGCGCGTGCTGCCGAGCCATGCGGCGTCGTGGCCGGCATCTTCCGCATAGTCGGCGAGCGGGCGGGCCACGGCTGAGGCGTACGCCCAGCGCACGCCATCCAGGACCCCAGCGTCTTCCAGCTGGGTCACAAGATCGATCTGCTCAGTCACATAACCAGACTATACCCACATCCAGTATTTCATGTATCAGCGTGCACCTTTGGGCGTGTCGCAGGTGCTGTGGTGCACCTACGGCGATCCTTCAGCGTCGGGCAAGGTGCCCGTGTGACCGATCGCGCGCTGCGCGCGCTTGACCGACTCCAGGTAGGCGGTTTCGACGTCGGACGGCGTGGTGTCGAGTTGGTCACGGTACTTCCCGTACTCGCTCTCAGCTTTCGCGATGGCCCGCTTGTGACTGACCGAGCCTGCACCCTTCAGTGTGGGAGCTTCCATCGCGGTGATGATCCGGTCGAGGTGTGCGATCCAGTCACGCATGTAGGTGGGCTGGTGGTTCTGAGCGCGGAACTCGGCGGCGTCGAAGTAGGCCGACACCAGGGTGTTCAGCTTCTTGAGCTCACCCTCCTTGAGGTAGTTCTTGGCGATGCCGACCTCCGCCTTGACGGGGCGCTGGCCAACGAAGGTGGTGAGCCCCATGTTCGGCTGCGTGGCGTCAGCGCGCGAGGCGATCACCTCTGCGGCGGTGTGACCGTGGGCGGCAAAGTGGAGCTTGTTCTGGACGATCTTGAAGAACTCGACGGTCTCTTCGGCGCGGGGGTCGTAGTCGATACTGGTGGCGTAGAGGTCGAGTACCTGCCGGTAGAGCACCTTCTCACTGGAACGGATGTCGCGGATGCGGTCGAGCAGTTCGCGCCAGTAGGCGCCGCCGCCGAGGTTCTTGAGCTTGGCGTCGTCCATGGTGAAGCCCTTGACCAGATATTCGCGCAGTCGCTCGGTCGCCCAGATGCGGAACTGGGTGGCGACCTTGCTCCTCACCCGGTAGCCCACCGAGAGGATCATGTCCAGGTTGTAGTAGGTCAGTGCTCGGCTGACTTGGCGGCTGCCCTCCTGGCGAACTGTTCGGAATTCCCGAACAGTTGCGACGGGGTCGACCTCACCCTCGGCGATGACGTTGCTGATGTGCTCGCTGATGTTGGCTTTGGAGGACTGGAACAGCTCGACGAGCTGGGCCTGTGTGACCCAGACGGTCTCTCCGTCGAGTCGAACCTCGATGACAGACTGGCCGGTGTCGCGCTGGTACAGGATGATCTCGCCGCTGGGAGTCTCGGTCACGTTGGCGCCCCTACCTATTGCCCTTGGCGCGGTTGTGGGTAACGCAGAGCATGGTCAGGTTGGACAGGCTCGTCGAGCCGCCCTTGGACCAGGCGGTCACATGGTCGGCGTCCATCTCGGTCTGCTTGTAGATGCGCGCCTTGTTGCTGCCCCCGCTCAGGACGCACAGCGGACAGTTCGACTCCCCAGCGGCCTTGGCCTTCTTCGTCTGTTGTTCGTAAGCAACCCGCTTGTCTTTGGGCTCGAACAACCGGATGTCAAGCAACTGGGGCTTCGACTCCCCGCCGAGGAGGTACTCGTAGATGCCCTTGCTGCTGTGCACCGCAGGATCGCCACGCAGTTCGTTGACCCGGTCGTCGATCTTTGCGGCGCTGTAGGCGGTGCCATGGTGGGCTTCGTAGAGGCGCCCCCATTCCAAGCCGCGCATCTCCTTGTCCGGTGGACGCGTGAACACGCTCCCGACCCAGTCGATGACCGAGGTGAAGTAGGTTCTCAGTTCGGCGATATCGGGATCCTGGCGATGTTGGGCGAGGTAAGCATCAACCGACAGTCCTTGCGAAGATGCGACCCAGTCCAGTGCCTCGGCGAGGATCTGTTGCCGCTTAGGATCACCGTTGACGTAGGACTGCCACTTCTGCATGTTCGCGTTGTTCGAGTTGCTGTATTTGGCCTTAGCCTTGGTGATGAAGGGTCCGGAGTAGATCGCGTTGAGCAGTTCTTGCCGGTTGAGCGGGACGCCGGCGATGTTGATCGTTTGGAACCATGCCTTGATCTCGTCCTCGGTGCCCTCGCACTCGTAGATGTCGAGCGGAGTGTCCAGGATCGTGCGCTGTTGATCCTTGGCCAGTGAGGAGAAGGTCTGCTCGCGTCCGTCCACCTTGATCGCGAACTTCCCGGTGACGAAGCGGCCTACGCTCGTGATGCGCTGCTGGCCGTCGAGCACCTCAAGCGTTGGGCCTTCTACGTTGAAGTAGATCAGCCCGAGCGGGTACTTCTTGAGCAGCGAGTCGATGACCGCGACGTCACGCTTGCCGTCGTTGTAGATGTAGTTTCGCTGGTACTCGGGCTGGATGACGAGCCTGCCATCGAGCCCGAACAGTCCCTTGCCCTCCAGTTCGTTGTAGACAAATCCCTTGAGGACTTCCTCGACGGTGTAGTGCTTCAACTCGGTCTTCACGACGCGTCCTTGCGCCGGATGAGGATGCGCTTGTACGCGGTGTGGTAGGTCGGCTGAGTCAGCCCGAGGCGCCGGTGTCCGGCACTGTTGCCGCCGGTGCCACCTTGCTCGTAGTAGGTCTTCACGAACTCGGCGCCCAAGGTCTGGACGCCGATCAGCCTCAGTGCCTCCATGTCGTCGCCATGCGCAAGAATCTCGAACTGGTCGGGGTTGTACTTGTCCAAGAAGGTGATTGGGACACCCATGATGTCGTCGAAGTCGCTGGGGATCGCGTCGACCCAGGGAACCTCGATGGCCTCGGGGAAGTTGTAGTAGCGCTGGTACCCCACGCCGCGTACGTCCTTATGCTTGGAGAATCTGATGTTGTCGTCCATTGTCATCAGTTGCAGGGGCTCGTGGCGGCGGCCATGGTCGATGTTCGTGAACCAGCATGCGTTCCCGAGGCGCGTGAAGTCGTAATCCTCTGTTGACGGGTAACCGAGCCGCTCGGCTTTCAGCCGGTCAGATTCCTTGACGGGCGCCCCCTTCGGCACACCGAAGACCATGTCGGTACTGTTTGCCGTGGCACCCTTCCAGAGCTTGTTCTGCTGGATCAGGGGGAAAATCTCAACATAGGTCGTGGCGTTGCTGTTCCCGATAACGGAGAAGGTCTTCCCTCCTTCCACGAGCCAACCGACGAACGCCCGGAAAAGACTGAACGGCGGGTTGGTGATAACAATGTCTGCCTCATCACGCAGAGCGGTCACCTCGGCACTTCGGAAGTCTCCATCGCCACTCAGGTACTCCCACTGCAGGTCATCGATGTTGATCACGCCGTCATCGTTGATGTCTTGCGGTTCAAGAGTGAACTTCTTGCCATTGGTACGTGTCTTGGTCGAATCGAACTTCGGGTCGCCCAGCTCGAAGAGCGTCGGCTCGTAGGAGAAGAGCGACGGGTTGCTGTCAGGGGCGTAGGACGTTGAGATCAGCTTCTTCAGGCCAAGATCGGCGAAGTGCAGAGCGAAGTACTTCGCGAAGTTGCTCCACTCGGGGTCATCACACGGCAGCAGGACGACCTTGCCCCGGAACACATCGTGGTCGAACTCCAAGTATGCGTTGACCTCACGCTCGATGTCAGCCCACTGAGTGTAGAACTCATCGTTCTTCGCCGCCTTGGCCGCGTTGAGGCTCGAAGTCCGGTTCGTGACGCTGGACATTGCCCTCCTCGGTGGTCCGGAGCACCGCCGAGCTGGGGTACTTCTCTTGCCGCCATCGTATCGGCGACCACCGACAAGATTCCCGGGGCGCGCGCAGACCAGCCAGTTGCTCAGGGCGACGACGGGGCTGAGCCTGCTCTGCGGTCGAGCGCTTCGGACAGGGCTCTGGCGTGACGTTCGAGGCTCCTGAACTTCGGCTGGTCGGGATCGTACGCCTTGCGAGTGCCATCTCGTACGAGAGCCGTGAGTGTCCAGATCACTGAGACCATGAGGTCGTCGTCGGCCAGCACTGCGTTGATGCAGTCGCTCCTCGGGTGGGGTATCTCGATGCGGCGTTCTCGTACCTCGGTGATGAGCTTCTCCACGACTTGCACCTTGACGGCGCCGTCGCGGTGGGCGCGGCGGTCTTCGTAGGCGGCCTTCCGGCAAGCGGGCGAGCAGTACAGGCGCGGCCTGCCCGTGGACTTCACCTCTTTGAGCTTGGTTCCGCATCTGGCGCAGGTGGTTGGCAGGTCGACACGGCGCTCGACGCGGACGGTCCGGTCGCGGCGGCGCTGCTCCGCTTGCTCGCGCTCGCGGCGGCGCTGCTTCGTCTTGGCGTTAATCTCGCTGAGCAACACGATCACACGCTTCCGCTCCGCCCGCACAGTCGGGTCGGGCTCGTCGCGATCAACCGCTGCAAGCTTCTTGAGCACGCGCTTGTTGAGCGTCGGGAGTGCCAGGGTGGCTTCCAGCAGCTCGGCATCGTCACCCGATTCGACGGCGGAGGCCCAGCGCGCGTAGCGACCGTTGAAGTCGGTCGCTGTGGGGTCGTAGCGCGTGGTGGCCATGTTCTACGATACGTCTGTTTCGTCACCGACGTAAGTGGCGAATCCTCGATCTGCAAGATGCGTGTGACCTCAAAGTGGTGACAGGCGGAAGGGCGAAAGTGTGCGTCGCGCGGAGGCCCGTGCACCTGTCTGGCATGCGACGCGACGAGAGGAATCTGAGGCTGAGGGTGACTC
>RRZT012315636.1_pt1 | contig 21331 bp, 20 predicted proteins | sample 2165551 | NCBI WGS metagenome assembly RRZT01 (sample SAMN10456910, study PRJNA506462) | wastewater metagenome | biome: wastewater; feature: sludge; material: wastewater sludge; isolation source: wastewater sludge with Escherichia coli K12::gfp cells carrying plasmid... | place: USA: Moscow, Idaho... | reverse complement strand
GCGCTCGTCGGCCACGACGTGATCTGGCTGAAGGTCTCCATCGGCCAGGCCAGCCGCCGCGTCGGCCTCAACACCGCGCGCCCGCTGCTGATGGGCAACATGCGCGCCCGCCTGATCGAGCTGCTGCGCGAGCGCACCCCGGTCTACGAGGCCGTCTCCACCCAGGTCGTCGAGACGGACGGCCGCGGGTCGTCCGAGGTGGCCGACCAGCTGGCCGCCGAGCGCGGGGCGGTGCTGTGACCGTCACCGTCGATTCCCAGCTCGGCCCCTACGACGTGCACATTGCGAGGGGTGCTCTCGACCGACTTCCGGGCCTGGTATCCGACGCCTCGCGCGTCGCGATCATCCACCCCGTCGGGCTGCCCGGCCTCGCGCGCACCGTCGCGGCGCTGGTCGATCGTCCCGTCACCCTGATCTCCGTGCCCGACGCCGAGGCCGCGAAGACCCCCCAGGTGCTCGGCGGCTGCTGGGACGCGCTGGCCGCTGCCGGGTTCACCCGCAACGACCTGATCGTCGGCGTCGGCGGCGGCACCACCACCGACCTCGCGGGCTTCGTCGCCGCCAGCTGGTTGCGCGGCGTCGACTACGTGAGCGTGCCGACGTCGGTGCTCGCCATGGTCGACGCGGCCGTCGGCGGCAAGACCGGCATCAACCTGCCCGCGGGCAAGAACCTCGTCGGCGCCTTCTACGAGCCGAAGGCGGTGCTGTGCGACTTGTCGCTGCTCGGCTCGCTCGCGCCTGAGGAGGTGGCGAGCGGGCTCGCCGAGGTGGTCAAGTGCGGCTTCATCGCCGATCGGGCCATCCTCGACCTCGCCGTTGATGACCTGGCCGAGTGCCAGGACGTGGCCAGCGCGCGGTTCGCCGAACTGGTGACCCGCGCGGTCGCCGTCAAGGCGCGGGTGGTCGCGGCGGACTTCACCGAGTCGACGTCGAAGGGATCGGCCGTCGGCCGCGAGGCGCTGAACTACGGGCACACGCTCGGCCACGCGATCGAGCGCCACGCCGGCTACACCTGGCGGCACGGGCAGGCGATCTCGGTGGGGATGGCCTGGATCGCGCGGGTCTCGCGCGACCTGCTCGGCCTCGACCGCTCGTTCGTCGCCCTGCACGACGAGCTGCTCGGCGGCCTCGGCCTGCCGCTGGCCTACGACGCCCCGTTCGCGGATCTCCGCCCGATCATGAGCCTCGACAAGAAGGCGCGCGGCACCACGCTCCGCCTCGTCGGGCTGACGGGGCAGGGCGCGCCGCGGATCCTCGACGACGCTCCCGAGGACGTCCTCGCGTCCGCCTACGCCGAGCTCACGCGCTGAGCATGGCGGCGGGATTAGGGTGTGCTCATGGCTGAGGTCTGGCTGGTGCTGAAGCGGGTGCTCGGGCTCGACCCCGCCCTGTTCGCGAGCGTGTACACGGACCCCGGCGCGCTGCTGGTGCCCGCGCTGGTCATCGCGCTCGTGGCCGCCGCCTCGACCATGCTCGGGCACGTCGCCATCCTGAAGCTCAACCACATCGGCGGCCTGCGTCTCCTCAGCGCGCTGGTGCTGAGCGCGGTCGTCATGGCGGTGCTGCAGGTCGTCGAGGTGGCCGTGACCTGGGTCGTCGCGTCGGTGGTCCTGCGCGAGCCGCTGCCGCTGCTGCCGCTGCTGATCGTCGGGCTGTTCTCGACGGCGCCGCTCGCGCTCAACTTCCTGACCGCCATCCCGCACTTCGGGCTGATGCTCGGCCGGGTGTGGCAGGCGTGGAGCTACCTCATCGTCGTGGTCGGCGTGGCGCACGCGTTCCAGCTCAAGTTCTGGTGGGCCCTCGGCTTCACGCTGGCCGGGTGGGTCGCCATGCAGCTTCTTGCGCGGCTCATGCACCGCCCGTTGAACTGGGTGGGCTCGCGGATCTGGACGCTCGCCACCGGGCGGCCCACCATGGTGACTGCGCAGGACATCCTCTCCGGTGCGCCCATCGTTCCCGTGGTCCAGCGGACGGAGGGCCACCGATGATCGCCTGGATCCTCGGCACGCTCGCCATCGCGGCGCTGGTGTTCGTGCTCCTCTCGCCGCTCGAGTCGCTGCGCTGGTGGGCCGACCGCGGCGAGCGCGAGGTCCGCGACACGTTCGAGCTGCTGCCGGAGGAGTCCTGCGCGGACACAGACTCGCACCGCTTCCTCGTCTACCTCTCCGGGGTCGGGGTGCTCGGGGGCGACGAGCTGTCGGGCCGCGAGCTTGCCTGGCTGGAGTCGGTCGCCGCGGAGGTGCCTGACGTCACCGTCGTCGCCGACGTGTTCCCGTACTCCGTCGACAACAGCGGCCTGCTCCAGCGCGCGACGGTGTGGTTGTGGGGCTTCCTCGACCGCGTGCGTCGGCGGATGTACTCTAACCCGCTGCACTTCCTGATCAACTTCCGCAACATCACGCAGGTGCTGGTGTCCTCGGACCCGCGCTACGGTCCGACGCAGAGCATCGGGCTTGCGCAGGAGATCTGGCACTCGCTGCAGCGCCACGGCTACGTGCCGGGCAGCGGCGACCCCGTCTACCTCGCGGGCTTCTCCGGCGGCGCGCAGATGGCGCTCGGCGCCGGATGGTTCCTGCGCGGGATCGGCGTGCCGGTGTCGCTGATCTCCATCGGCGGCATCTTCGGCGACGATCCGGGCCTCGACCGCATGGGCCACGTGTGGCACCTCAGCGGCAGCAAGGACCGGATGCAGCACCTGGGCGACGTCGTCTTCCCCGGCCGCTGGCCCACTGCCCCGCTGTCGACGTGGGGCAGGGCCAAGCGCGAGGGGAGGGTCACCAAGCGGGTGATCGGCCCCATGCAGCACGACGGCGCCAAGGCGTACTTCGGTCGCCGCTCGTTCGGCCCGGACGGCAGGAACTACGCTGAGATCACCCGCGACGCCGTCGTCGAGATCCTGCGCGAGCCCGCCCCCTCCGACCCCGTCCTCCCGGCCCGCTGACATGCGGGTGTTCCTGGCAGAGGATCAGTATCTGCTCCGCCAAGGGCTCGAGCGCCTGCTGATCTCCCAGGGAGTGGAGGTGGTCGGCAGCGTGGCGACGGCCGACGAGTTCCTCGCCGCGGTGGGCGGGTCCCTGCCGCCCACCGGTCTCGTCGGCGCGGCTCGCGCGCCGATGGACCTGGCGCTGCTCGACATCCGGATGCCGCCGACGAACACCGACGAGGGGATACGGGCCGCACTGGAGCTCCGGCGGCGGCGCCGCGGCTTCCCCGTCGTGCTGCTGAGCCAGTACGTCGAACACGTCTACCTCGACGAGCTGCTGGGCGACGGCGCGGGAGCGATCGGCTACCTGCTCAAGGACCGGGTGTTCGACGACGTGAGCTTCGTCGAGTCCCTCCGGACGGTCGCCGCCGGCGGCACCGTCGTCGACCCCGAAGTGATCGTGACGCTGATGCAGCGCCAAGCCGCGCGCGGCCGGCTGTCGGCGCTGACCCCGCGCGAGACGGAGGTCCTGTCGCGCATGGCGCAGGGCGACGCGAACACCTCCATCGCCGAGCGCCTGGTGATCACCGAGAAGGCGGTGCAGAAGCACATCAACGCGATCTTCGCGAAGCTCGGCCTGGCGGAGGAGCCCACCTCGGCGCGCCGCGTCCTCGCGGTCCTCGCCTTCCTCCGCGGCGCCCCGCCCGCCAGCTGAGCCCTGCGCTCGTTGAGCCGCGTCCTAAGCACCGGTACCCGCGCACGCAGCAATGGGTTCTGATTGGCATCCACTAGGGCTAGAATGGATGCCATGAGCACGAGTACGCGACGACGCATTCACCTCACCGAGACGCCGCGGTTGGCCGCCATCATCGAGCGCAACGCGGTTCCTGGAGAGCCGCGCTCGGCCACCGTGGCGCGCTTGGTCGAACGCGCCGATGCCCTGGCCAGGGAGCCCGAGCTGATGGTGTTTCACGGGGTGCGGGCCATCACGATCGACGACGTGAACGACCTGCTCGCGAACGACGATGTCGCGAGGTACCAGGAGGCGGTCGGTGGCTGATCCGGTCTACCTCCCCGACGTCAACATCCTCGTCGCGGCGCACTTGGATACCAGCCCGTTCCACCAACTGGCGCGGTCCTGGCTGCACCAGGCGAGCCACTTCGCCACCACCCCCATCACCGAGACCGGCATGCTCCGCATCCTGATGGCACCCCTACCGATGCCTGCCGTTTCGCGTGACGACGCCCTCCTGGCATTGCATCGGCTTCGGGGACGTGCGGCGCACCAGTTCTGGTCCGACCACGTTTCGTTGTCGTCACCGGTGATCGACCTGCGTGGCCTGCTCGGACACAAGCAGATCGTCGACTACCACCTCGTCAACCTCGCTGCCCACTACGGCGGAGTGCTGGCTACGTTGGACGCGAAGATCGAAAGATCGCTGACGCCCAGCGCGCGGCGTCATGTGCTTACGCTGAACTCCCACTGAGTCAGGACCGCATGGACCAGTCATTGCTCGGTGCGTCCTTCTTGTTTCAGATCCCGGCTGCCCTCCGCCAAACATCATTGTGGCTGCAACCGATCACTTTGGTCTGGGTTCGGGCTTAGCGTGAACGTCAGAGTCACATAGGTGACTCTGACGTTCACGTTCTCGCGACTAGAGGCAGATATCGAACGTTTGCAGCCACGATGACCGCAGCGCAAGCCACGCGGTGATGACAGCAAGGACGAACAGGGCGAGTGCGACGCAGCTGGCTGCCCAGCGCCTCACCGCCGTGACCCGTTTTCGGGCGCGCTGAAGACAGGCGTGGTCATTGCGGTTCCTTTGGTGACTAGTCGAGGGGTCTGGGCACGCGGACGGTGGCGACCGTCGGGCCGCCGACGGGGCTGACGAACTCGAGCTCGCCGTCGAACGGGGCCAGGCGTTGGCGGAGGCCCGCCAGGCCGCCGCCGGGGGTCTCGACGGCGCCGCCGAGGCCGTTGTCGGTGACCACCACCTCGACGACCCGGTCGTCGGCGTCCAGCTCGATCACCACCTCGGTCGCGGCCGAGTGCTTGCCCGCGTTGCTCAGCAGCTCCGCGACGGCGAAGTACAGCGCCGTCTCGACGGTAGGCATCAGCCGACCCTCCAGCGAGGACACGATCCGCGTCTCGATGGGGCTGGCCGCTGCGAGCGAGCGCACCGCCTCGACCAGGCCGCGGTCCGCGAGCACCGGCGGCCGGATGCCCCGCACCAGCGACCGGAGCTCGCTGAGCGCCGCCGAGGAGTCCTCCTTCGCCGCCGCCAGCATCGCGCGGGCGCCGTCGGGGTCGTGCTCCAGCAGCCGCTGGGCCTGCGTCAGGGTCATGCCCATGGTCACCAGCCGGGCCTGGGCGCCGTCGTGCAGGTCGCGCTCGATGCGCCGGATCTCGGCCTCCTGCAGCTCCAGCGCCGTGCGCCGGGTCGCGGTCAGCGACGCGACCCGCTCCTCGAGCGATGCTGTCGAGCTGGTGGCCAGCATGTAGCTCACCCACCGCGCGTGGAGGCGCTGAATCAGCCGCGCGACGATCGGCGCCAGCCCCAGCTGAGCGAGGCCGAGGACGCTGAAGAGGAAGGCGTTGCCCGAGTCGACGTAGTAGACCCCGCCCCAGTAGTCCACGTGCCAGTAGGAGTCGAACCCGTTGTAGAAGTTGTAGAAGATGAGCGGAATGGGCGCGATGGCCATCGTCAGGCCGAACCAGGCGAGGAGCGCCGGGGGCACCAGCCCGATGGCCGTCGCGACCGGGTTCACCAGGTGCCAGTCCAGGTCGCGGGCCTTCGCCCGATCCTCCAGCTGTGCGCCCAGGGGTGCGAGGCCCTTGGACCTCGACGGCGGGCGCGTCGGCTCGTACTCGGCGACGAGCCTGCGCCCGAGCCGATCCGACGCCCAGTCGCGCTGCCGATCCGCGTTTCCGCGCAAGGCCGCGAACACGCCGTCGACCCGCGCGACGCCGAGGATCGACAGCACGGTCGCAACGAGCCAGCGCAGGAGCGTCAGCGCCTCGACGACGGCGTACCAGCCGAGGCGCGCGGCGTCGCCCATCGAGCCGAGGTCCTTGACGAGGCGTCGGCTGATTCCGCCTGACGAGCTGCGGTGTCGAGATCGCTCCATGGGTTCCAGCTTGCCGGGTTTCGGGCGCGCGCGCAGGGGTCCACGCCCGTGTGTTCGCGGTGGTGCTGGCACCACCGCGGCGGCGTTTGGCCGCCGTTAGGACCATGGGCGGCAAGTCGCTAGAATCGCCTGTCGGGCCCGACGGCCCTTGATGCACGCGAAGACGAGGAGTACCCATGGCGTCGACCAATGACCTGAAGAACGGAATGGTTCTCGATCTCGACGGCCAGCTGTGGCAGGTCCTCTGGTTCCAGCACCACAAGCCGGGCAAGGGCAACACCGTCGTGCGCTCCAAGCTCAAGCACGTGCTGAGCGGCAAGATCATCGACCGCACGTTCAACTCGGACACCAAGGTCGACACCGCGACCGTCGACCGCCGCGAGATGCAGTACCTGTACCTCGACGGCGAGGACTACGTGTTCATGGACAACACCACGTACGACCAGCTGTACATCTCCGCCGAGACGGTGGGCGACGCCAAGGACTTCATGCTGGAGAACCAGACGGCGATCGTCGCGACGCACGAGGGCAACCCGCTGTTCATCGAGCTCCCGGCCTCTGTCGAGCTCACGATCACCTACACCGAGCCCGGCCTGCAGGGCGACCGCTCCACCGGCGGCACCAAGCCCGCGACCCTCGAGACCGGCAAGGTGATCCAGGTCCCGCTGTTCATCACCAACGGCGAGAAGGTCAAGGTCGACACCCGCGACGGCTCCTACCTCGGGCGCGTCTCCAACTAGATGGCAGGCACCACCGCCCACTACGGCGCGCAGACGAAGGCCCGCAAGGCCGCGCTCGACATCCTCTTCATGGCCGAGCAGCGCGACGCGTCCATCAGCGAGACCTTCGCCGAGCAGCGGTCGCTGCGCGGCGGCGTCGTCCGCGAGCTGACCACGCGCATCGTGCACGGCGTCGCCGAGCACCAGCACGACATCGACGCCCGCATCGAGGACTCCGCCGCGGACGGCTGGCGCCTCGAGCGGATGCCGGCGGTCGACCGGAACATCGCCCGGGTGGCCGTCTTCGAGCTGTACTACACCGACACCCCGCCGGTGGCCGTGATCGCCGAGGCGGTCCGGCTGGCGTCGGACCTTTCCACCGATGATTCGCCAACGTTCCTGAACGGACTGCTGTCCAAGGCGTTGGCCGCCAAGCCTGATACGAACTAGGTAACGAGGAGAAGCGCGTGAGTTCCCTTCCTGCATTGTTGGTTTTGGAGGATGGGCGCGTTTTCCGTGGCCGCTCCTTCGGCGCCGAGGGCGAGACCTTCGGCGAGCTGGTCTTCTCGACGAGCATGTCGGGCTACCAGGAGACCCTCACCGATCCCAGCTACCACCGTCAGGTGGTGCTCTCCACCGCGCCGCACATCGGCAACACCGGTTGGAACGACGAGGACGACGAGTCGCAGAAGATCTGGGTGGCCGGCTACATCGTCCGCGACCCCGCACCGCGCCCGTCGAACTGGCGCGCGAACCGCTCGCTGGACGACGAGCTGCGTAACCAGGGCGTCGTCGGCATCAGCGGCGTCGACACCCGCGCCATCACCCGGCACGTCCGTGAGGGCGGCGCGCTGCGCGTCGGCATCTCCACCGTCGAGACCAACCCCGACGCCCTGCTCGAGCGCGTCCGCGCCGTCGCCCCCATGGCCGGAGCCGACCTGACCGCCGACGTCACCACCGCCGAGCCCTACGTGGTTCCCGCGGAGGGGGAGCGGCGGTTCACCGTGGCCGCCGTCGACCTCGGCATCAAGTCCATGACGCCCGCCCACCTCGCCGCCCGCGGCATCGAGGTGCACGTGTTGCCCGCGACGTCGACGATCGACGAGATTCGCGCCCTGAACCCCGACGGCGTGTTCTTCTCCAACGGCCCCGGCGACCCGGCGACGGCCGACGGCCCGGTCGCGCTGCTCAGGGACGCCCTGGACGCGGGCCTGCCCTACTTCGGCATCTGCTTTGGCAACCAGCTGTTCGGCCGCGCGCTCGGCTTCGGCACCTACAAGCTGAAGTTCGGCCACCGCGGCATCAACCAGCCGGTCGTCGACCGCACCACCCGCAAGGTGGAGGTCACCGCGCACAACCACGGCTTCGCCGTCGACGTGCCCACCGACCGCGTCAGCGAGAGCCCCTACGGCCAGGTCACCGTCTCGCACGTGTGCCTGAACGACGACGTGGTCGAGGGCCTCGAGCTCCGCCGCGACGGTCGCCTCGTCGGCTTCTCCGTGCAATACCACCCGGAGGCCGCGGCCGGCCCGCACGACGCCAACTACCTCTTCGACCGCTTCGTCGACATCATGTCGGCCGGAAAGGACGCCTGATGCCCCGCCGCACGGACATCTCCTCGATCCTCGTCATCGGGTCCGGCCCGATCGTCATCGGCCAGGCCTGCGAGTTCGACTACTCCGGCACCCAGGCGTGCCGCGTGCTGCGCCAGGAGGGGTTCCGGGTCGTCCTCGTGAACTCCAACCCGGCCACGATCATGACCGACCCCGACTTCGCCGACGCCACCTACGTCGAGCCCATCACGCCGGAGTTCGTCGAGCGCGTCATCGCCAAGGAGCGCCCCGACGCCGTCCTGGCCACCCTCGGCGGCCAGACCGCGCTGAACACGGCCGTCTCGCTGCACGAGAACGGCGTGCTGGCCAAGTACGGCGTCGAGCTGATCGGCGCCTCCATCGACGCCATCCAGCGCGGCGAGGACCGCGAGCAGTTCAAGCGCATCGTCGAGTCCATGACCGACATCCCCGGCGGGGCCCCCGAGGTCGCCCGTTCCGCGATCTGCCACACCATGGACGAGGTCCTGGCCGCCGCGGACGCGCTCGGCTATCCGGTGGTCGTGCGCCCGTCGTTCACCATGGGCGGCGTCGGCTCCGGCTTCGCGCACGACGAGGCGGAGCTGCGCAACATCGCGGGCGCCGGCCTCTCCGCCAGTCCCGTCACCGAGGTCCTGATCGAGGAGTCCATCCTCGGCTGGAAGGAGTACGAGCTGGAGGTGATGCGCGACAAGGCCGACAACGTCGTGATCATCTGCTCCATCGAGAACTTCGACCCGATGGGCGTGCACACCGGCGACTCCATCACCGTCGCCCCGGCCATGACGCTCACGGACCGCGAATACCAGCGCATGCGCGACGTCGGCATCGGGATCATCCGCGCCGTCGGCGTCGACACCGGCGGCTGCAACATCCAGTTCGCCGTCGACCCGGTCGACGGCCGCATGATCGTCATCGAGATGAACCCGCGCGTGTCGCGCTCCTCGGCGCTCGCGTCGAAGGCCACCGGATTTCCGATCGCGAAGATCGCCGCCAAGGTCGCCGTCGGTTACACCCTCGACGAGATCCCTAACGACATCACGCAGGTCACCCCGGCCAGCTTCGAGCCCAGCCTCGACTACGTCATCGTCAAGGTGCCGCGGTTCGCGTTCGAGAAGTTCCCGGCCGCCGACCCGTACCTCACCACGCACATGAAGTCGGTCGGCGAGGCCATGGGCATCGGCCGCAACTTCACCGAGGCCCTCGGCAAGGCGCTGCGGTCCCTGGAGGATCCGAAGGCGCCGCTCAGCTTCCTGCCGCCCACCGAGTCCGTCGAGGAGCTGCTGGAGACCATCAAGCGGCCGTTCGACGGCCGGATCCAGCTGGTCATGAAGGCGCTGGTCGCCGGCGCCACGGTCGAGCAGGTCTTCGAGGCCACCAAGATCGACCCGTGGTTCCTCGACCAGATGGTGCTGATCCTCGACGTCGCCCGCGCGGTCCGCGAGGCCGACGACCTCACCCCCGAGCTGCTGCGCGAGGCGAAGCGCCACGGCCTGTCAGACGCGCAGGTCGCCGAGCTGCGCAGTCTCAGCACCGACGTCGTGCGCGGCGTCCGCTGGGCGCTCGGCATCCGCCCCGTCTACAAGTCGGTGGACACCTGCGCCGGCGAGTTCGCCGCCTCGACGCCGTACCTGTACTCGTCCTACGACGAGGAGTCCGAGGTGCCCACCCGCACCAAGGAGGCCGTCATCATCCTGGGCTCCGGCCCGAACCGGATCGGCCAAGGCATCGAGTTCGACTACTCCTGCGTGCACGCCACGCTCGCGCTGCGCGAGGCCGGCTACGAGACCATCATGGTCAACTGCAACCCGGAGACGGTCTCGACCGACTACGACACCTCGGATCGCCTGTACTTCGAGCCGTTGACGGCCGAGGACGTGTTGGAGATCTACCACGCCGAGTGCAAGGCCGGCCCCGTGGCGGGCGTCATCTGCCAGCTCGGCGGCCAGACCCCGCTCAAGCTGGCTCAGACGCTGAAGGACGCGGGCGTGCCCATCGTCGGCACCTCGCCGGAGGCGATCAACCTTGCCGAGGAGCGCGGCGCGTTCGGCCGCGTGCTCGCCCGCGCCGGCCTGCCGGCCCCGAAGCACGGCATGGCCACCACGGCCGACGAGGCCAAGGCCATCGCCCGCGAGATCGGCTACCCGGTGCTGGTGCGCCCCAGCTACGTGCTGGGCGGCCGCGGCATGCAGATCGTCTACAACGACGAGGCGCTCGAGACCTACATCGCGAAGGCGACCGAGGTGAGCGAGGACCAGCCCGTCCTCGTCGACCGCTTCCTGGACGACGCCGTGGAGATCGACGTCGACGCCCTCTACGACGGCACCGACCTGTACATCGGCGGGGTCATGGAGCACATCGAGGAGGCGGGCATCCACTCCGGCGACTCCGCCTGCTCGCTGCCCCCCATCACGCTCGGCGATGCGGTCATCGAGCAGATCCGCCACTACACGCGGGAGATCGCCGACGGGGTGGGTGTGCGGGGCCTGCTGAACATCCAGTTCGCGCTGCACGCCGACACGCTCTACGTGCTGGAGGCCAACCCGCGCGCCTCGCGCACCGTGCCCTTCGTCTCGAAGGCCACCAACACGTCGCTGGCCAAGGCGGCGGCGCTGCTGATGCTCGGAAAGTCCATCGCGCAGCTTCGCGAGGAGGGCGCGCTCCGCGCCGAGGGCGACGGCTCGACGCCGATCCCGGGCGCGCCGGTGGCCGTCAAGGAGGCCGTGATGCCGTTCAACCGGTTCCGCACCACGGCGGGCGCCTTCGTCGACACGCTGCTCGGCCCCGAGATGCGCTCCACCGGCGAGGTCATGGGCCTCAGCGACAACTTCGGCACCGCCTACGCGAAGGCCGAGGCGGCGGCGGGTGGCGCGCTGCCGACGGGCGGCACGATCTTCGTGTCGATCGCGGACCGCGACAAGCGCCACGCCATCTGGCCGATCAAGCGCCTGGTCGACCTCGGCTTCCGCGTGCTCGCCACCCGGGGCACCGCCGCGGTCCTTCGCCGCAACGGGATCGCCGCCGACGACGTGCTGAAGCTGCACGAGCGCCACGACGGCGACGCCGCGCCCAGCATCACCGACATGATCACCTCGGGGCAGATCGACCTGATCTTCAACACCCCCGAGGGCACGGGAGACTCCGGCGCGAGCACCCGCGAGGACGGCTACCACATCCGCACCGCCGCCGTGCTGGCCGACGTGCCGCTGGTCACCACCGTCCCGGGCCTCGGCGCTGCCACCCAGGGCATCGAGGCGCTCCAGCGCGGCGAGGTCGAGGTCCGGTCGCTCCAGGACTGGGCGTGACCACGTTCGGCACCAGGGCGCTGCGCTCGGCCTACCACGTGGCCCGGCTCGGGCTCTTCCGGTACGCCGGGGGAGACCCCGAGAGGGTCCACGAGGCGATGATCGGCGCGCTCGCCCGGGTGCCGGGGGGCGCCCGCGCCCGCACCGTCGACCCCGTCACGGTCGCCGGCGTCCGGTTCCCGAACCGGATCGGGCTGGCCGCGGGCCTGGACAAGGACGGCGTTGCCGCCCAGGCCTGGGCCCGGTTCGGGTTCGGCTTCGCCGAGCTCGGCACCGTCACCGCCCACGCCCAACCGGGCAACGACAAGCCGCGCGTCTTCCGCGCGGTGGCCAGCAGGGGCATCGTCAACCGGATGGGCTTCAACAACCACGGCGCCGCGGCGCTCGCCGACACGCTCCGCGCCAAGGGCGTGGCCCGCGGCAACGGGGCGCTCGGCATCCCGCTCGGCATCTCGCTCGGCAAGACGAAGGCGACCCCGCTGGGGGAGGCCACCGACGACTACCTCGCGTCGCTGCGCCTGCTCGCCCCGCTGGCCGACTACATCGCCGTCAACGTCTCCAGCCCGAACACCCCCGGGCTGCGCAGCCTCCAGGCCGCCTCCGAGCTCGCCGGGCTGCTGGGCGCGCTGACCGACGAGGCCGCCCGCCTCTCCGCGCGGCCGGTGCCCGTCTTCGTGAAGCTGGCGCCGGACCTCGAGGGCACGGACCTCGCCGAGACCCTCGCCGTCGTGAACGACTCCGCGGTCTCCGGCGTCATCGCCACCAACACCACCCTGTCGAGAGAGGGCCTCGCCGCCCCCGACGCGGCGCTGGCCCGCGAGGCCGGTGGGCTCAGCGGCGCGCCGCTGACCGCGCGGGCGCTGGCCTTCGTCGAGCACCTGGCCGCGAACACCGGCCTGCCCGTGATGGGCGTGGGCGGCATCATGACTCCCGCCGACGGCGCCCGCATGTTCGACGCCGGCGCGACGCTGCTCCAGCTGTACACCGGATTCATCTACGAGGGGCCCGCGCTCGTCCGCGGGCTCCAGGAGCTGAGGAGGACCGCATGACCGCGACCTATGCCGAGCGGCTCGCCGCGCTGACCGCCGAGCGCGGAAGGCTGTGCGTCGGCATCGACCCGATGCCGGGCGTCCTCGACGCCTGGGGCCTCGCCCACGACGTCGACGGCCTCGAGCGCTGCGCCCGCGGCATCGTCGAGGAGCTGGGCGGCACCGTGGCCGTCTTCAAGCCGCAGTCGGCCTTCTTCGAGGCCTACGGCTCGCGCGGCGTCGCCGTGTTGGAGCGGGTCCTGGCCGACATCCGGGCTGCGGGCGCCCTCAGCATCCTCGACGTGAAGCGCGGCGACATCGGCTCGTCGATGGCCGGCTACGCCGCGGCCTTCCTCGGCGCCGACGCCCCGACCAGGGCCGACGCGATCACGCTCAGCCCCTACCTCGGCGTCGGCTCGCTGGCCCCGGCCATCCAGGCCGCCGTCGCGGGCGGCCAGGGCCTCTACGTGCTCGCGCGCACCTCGAACCCCGACGGCGGCACCATCCAGCTCGCGGACGTCGGGGGAGCGACCGTCGCCCAGCATGTGGTCGACACCGTCACGGCGCTGAACGCCGACAACGACCACGCCGTCGGCCTCGTCGTCGGCGCCACGCATCGCGACCCCGGGTGCAACCTGGACGCCTTCAACGCCTCCATCCTCGCGCCGGGGGTCGGCGCCCAGGGGGGAACGATCGAGGGCCTCCGCGCGGTGTTCGGACCGGCGCTGAAATACGTGCTGCCGACGGCCAGCCGCGACGTGATCGGCCACGGCCGGGAGGCCCTCGTGGGCAGGGCACACGCCCTCATGGGCCTCTAAACCGTTCGAATGAGCCAAAGTGCACCCAGAAATTCGTAACTGGGCTCCGACCCGCTAGATTTTCCCCACGGCAGACGCCGCACCTAGGTAAACCGCGAGGGAGTAGGGGTTTTATCATGGCGATTCCTCAGTTGAGCGAAGAGCAGCTGCAGGCCGCCCGCGAGGCGGCGACGCAGGCGCGTCGGGCTCGCGCGGAGCTCAAGGAGCAGGTCAAGGCCGGCACCATCAGCTTCACCGATGCGCTGAACAAGGCGGTCGCCGACGACACGCTTTCCCGCATCAAGGTCGTCGACCTCCTGAGGGCCCTGCCGCGTGTCGGCGTCACCCGCGCGGCGGAGATCATGGAGAACCTCGCCATCGCCCCGAACCGTCGCATCCGCGGCCTCGGCCGCCACCAGATCGAGCGGCTCGGCGAGCTGTTCGGCTGACATGCCCTAAGCTCTCCGGGGTGAGCGGATCAGGCGTCTGGGTGATCTCCGGCCCCAGTGGGGTCGGCAAAGGGACGGTGTGCGCGCGGCTGCGCACGGTGCACCCGGAGGCGTTCTACTCCGTCTCGATGACCACGCGCCCCGCGCGGCAGGGTGAGGTCGACGGCGTGCACTACCACTTCGTCGACGCGGACGAGTTCCGCCGCCTGATCGAACGCGGGGAGCTGCTCGAGTGGGCGGTCGTGCACGGCACGAACTACTACGGCACGCCCAAGGCCCCCGTCGACGCGGCGCTCAGCGACGGCCGCTGCGTCGTCCTGGAGATCGACCTCCAGGGCGCGCGCCAGGTCAAGCGGAACCTGCCGGAGGCCCGGCTGGTCTTCCTCGAGCCGCCCAGCTGGGAGGAGCTCGTCGAGCGGCTGCGCGGCCGCGGCACGGAGGACGAGGCCACGCAGGCGCGCCGCCTCGAGACCGCCAAGCGCGAGCTGGAGGCGGGGTCGGAGGCCGATCATCGGCTCGTCAACGTCGAGATCGAGGAAACCGTCGCCGCTTTGGTAAGCTTGCTTGGCCTCGCATGCGACCCCCTTATCGAAGGATCACATTGAACACCCAGCCTGAGGGCATCACGAACCCGCCCATCGACGACCTGCTTGAGGACATCGACTCCAAGTACCGCCTCGTCCTGTTCGCCGCCAAGCGCGCGCGCCAGATCAACGCGTACTACTCGCAGCTCGGCGAGGGCCTCCTCGAGAACGTCGGCCCCATGGTGCCGGCCGCCCCGGAGGAGAAGCCGCTGTCAATCGCGCTGCGCGAGATGAACGCCGGCATGCTCCAGTTCACGGAGATCGACCCGGCGGCCGAGGAGGCCGCCCGGAGCACCGAGATCGATCCCGCCTTCACGTTCGTCGACCCGTTCGCGGACACCGACGCCGCGTCGTAGCCCACCCTCTCCGACGCTCCCCACTGACCGAGGGGCGGCTTGTTGCCGCCGACGAAACACCTCGCCGACTGCGGCTTGCTGCCGCGATAGGAGTGCTCTCATGAGCCGTCTCTTCACATCGGAGTCCGTGACCGAGGGTCACCCGGACAAGATCGCCGATTCCATCTCCGACGCCATCCTCGACGCCCTGCTCGCGGAGGACCCGGGGTCCCGGGTCGCCGTCGAGACCCTCGTCACGACCGGCCTCGTGGTCGTCGCGGGCGAGGTCACCACTGAGGGCTACGCCGACGTCGCGTCGATCGCCCGCCGCCGCATCCTCGACATCGGCTACGACTCGTCCGACAAGGGCTTCGACGGGGCGTCCTGCGGCGTCACCGTCGCCCTCGGCAGCCAGTCGCCGGACATCGCGCAGGGTGTCGACGACGCCTACGAGCATCGCGTCGACTCCGACGAGGACGCCGTCAACCGGCAGGGCGCGGGCGACCAGGGCCTGATGTTCGGCTTCGCGTGCGACGAGACCCCATCGCTGATGCCGCTGCCGATCGACCTGGCGCACCGGCTCTCGGAGCGGCTGAGCGCGGTGCGCAAGGACGGCACGCTCGGCTACCTCCGCCCCGACGGCAAGACGCAGGTCACCGTCCGCTACGGCGCCGACGGCCGCCCCGAGGGCGTCGAGACGGTGCTCGTCTCCACGCAGCACGCCGAGGAGGCGACGGCCGCGCAGCTCACCGCCGACCTCACGGCCAAGGTCATCGAGCCGGTCCTCGACGCCTACGGCTTCGCGCTCCCGGAGCGGGTGCTCGTCAACCCCACCGGCCGCTTCGTGATCGGCGGCCCCATGGGCGACGCGGGCGTGACCGGCCGCAAGATCATCGTCGACACCTACGGCGGCATGGCCCGCCACGGCGGCGGCGCGTTCTCCGGCAAGGACCCGTCGAAGGTGGACCGCTCGGCCGCGTACGCGCTGCGCTGGGTGGCCAAGAACGTCGTCGCCTCCGGGCTCGCGTCGCGCTGCGAGGTGCAGGCCGCCTACGCCATCGGCGCCGCGCACCCCGTCGGCTTCTATCTCGACACGTTCGGCACCGCCGTCGTGCCCGAGGAGCAGATCCGCGACGCCGTGCTCGCCGCGTTCGATCTCCGCCCCGGAGCGATCGTCCGCGACCTCGACCTGCTGCGGCCCATCTACAGCGACGTCACGGTCTACGGCCACTTCGGCCGCGAGCTGCCGAACGCAACCTGGGAGCGCACCGACCGGGCCGCGGCCCTGGCGGCCGCCGTCAAGGGATAGGCCTTGTCCGTCGCGCGGGTCGCCGTCGACGTGCCCCTCGCCCACCTCGATCGCCTCTTCGACTACGAGGTGCCCGAGGCGTTGGCCGGGGTCGCCGTCGTCGGCGCCCGCGTGCAGGTCCGCTTCAGCGGCCAGCAGCAGCGCGGCTGGATCGTGGAGCTCGCCGACGCCTCCGAGCACCCGGAGCTGGCGAGACTCGGCAAGGTGATCTCGCCCGAGCCCATCGTCACGCCGCGCGTCTACGAGATGATCCGCGCGGTCGCCGACCATTACGCGGGCACGTGGCCCGATGTGGCGCGCCTCGCCATCCCGCCGCGCCACGCGTCGACGGAGAAGGCCCCTCAGCGGGAATGGCCGGAACCCAGGCCCGCACCCGCCCCGTCGGTCCTGCCGGGCTACCCCGCGGGGAGCTCGTTCCTGGACGCGGTCGCGGGCGGCCGCTCGCCCCGCGCCCTGTGGCAGGCCGCCGCCGTCGCCGGAGAGGCGGGTGACCTGCTCGGCGGCGTCGTCGAGGCCGTGGACGCCGCGCTGCGTTCGGGCCGCTCGGCGCTGGTCGTGTTCCCGACCGTGCGCGAGCTGCAGCGCGCCACGCCGCGCTTCCACGAGGTCTTCGGCGCCGGCGCCGTCGGCAGCCTCGCGTTCGAGGCCGGCCAGTCCGCGCGCTACCGCGCCTATCTCGCGGCGAGCCGCGGCCAAGCGCGGATCATGCTCGGCACCCGGGCGGCCTCGTTCGCGCCGCTGAGGGACCTCGGGCTGATCGTCGTCGTCGACGACGGCAACGACGCCCACTCCGACCCGCGCACGCCGCACCCGCACAGCAGGACGGTCGCGGTGCTGCGGGCTGCGCACGAGTCGGCGGCGCTGTTGCTGGCGGGCCACGGCCGCTCGACGGACGCGCAGGCGCTCCTCGAGCGCGGATGGCTGGGCGACATCAGCCTGCGCCCCGACGACGCCCGCCGCGTCTCCGCTCCCGTGCGCGCGGTCGGCGAGCTGGACCGCGAGCGTGACCCCACGGCCGCCCGTCTCCGCATCCCATCGGTGGCCTTCCGCTTCCTCCGCGACCACCTCGCCCAGGGTCCGGTGCTGGTCCAGGTGCCGCGCGTCGGGCATTCTGCCTCGCTGCGCTGCGCCCGCTGCCGCAACGCGGCGCGCTGCCCCAAGTGCTCCGGCCCCATGCGCGCCCGCCGCCGAGACCAGCCCGAGTGCGCCCTCTGCGGCTTCGCCCCGGCGCGCTGGAGCTGCCCGCACTGCCACACCTCGGAGCTCTCGACGACGCTGCCCGGCGCGGCCCGCACCGCGGAGGAGCTGGCGCGCGCCTTCCCCGGCGTGCTGGCCGTCAACAGCTCGGCGGACCGGATCCGCGACGAGGTCCCGGATCAGCCCTCCATCGTCGTCGCCACGCCGGGGGCCGAGCCGCCCGCGCCGTCGGGCTACGCGGGCGTGCTGATCCTCGACGCCGACATCACGCTGGCCCGCGCCGACCTCCGCGCCGGCGAGGAGGCCGTCCGGCGCTGGTCGGCCGCCGCCGCGCTCGCCCGCGCCCCGCGCGACGGGGGATCGGTGCTGATCGTGGGGGAGTCCACGCACCCCGCCGTCCAGGCGATGGTCCGGGCCGACCTCGCCGGCTACATCGAGCGGGAACTGGCCGACCGGGCCTCGGCCGGGCTCACCCCCGCGGTGAAGCTGGCCCGCATCGTCGGCGACGGCGACGCGGTGCGCGAGTTCCTCGACAACGACGACTGGGCGGGGATCGAGCTGCTCGGCCCCACCGAGGTCGGCCCGGAGAGGTGGGCGGCGCTGCTGCGCGCGCCGCTCGAGGGCGCGCGCGAGCTGACCCGTAGGGTGAAGCACGCGGCGGCCATCCGCTCGGCCCGCAAGGAGCGCGGCCTGCTCAGCATCACCGTCGACCCCGAGACCCTGGAGGACAGATGAGGCTCGTGTTCGCCGGCACGCCCGAGGTGGCCGTGCCCGCCCTCGACGCCCTCGTGGCGTCGTCGCACGACGTCGTCGCCGTGCTGACGAGACCGGACGCCCCGGCGGGTCGCGGGCGGCGGCTGACGCCGTCGCCGGTGGCCGCGCGCGCCGAGGAGTTGGGCATCGAGGTGCTGAAGCCGGCACACCCGCGCGACCCGGAGTTCCAGGCCCGCCTGGCCGAGCTGGGAGCCGATGCCTGCGCCGTCGTGGCCTACGGCGCGCTGCTGCCGCAGTCGGCGCTCGACATCCCGCCGCGCGGATGGGTCAACCTGCACTTCTCGCTCCTGCCGCGCTGGCGGGGAGCCGCCCCGGTGCAGCGGGCGATCATGGCCGGCGACGACGAGATCGGCACGGCGAGCTTCAGGATCGTGCGCGAGCTGGACGCGGGCGACGTCTACCTGTTGGAGTCGCGGCCGATGCCCGACGCGACAGCGGGGGAGGTGCTGGCGTCCCTCGCCGAGTCGGGGGCGCGCCAGCTGGTGTCCGCGATGGACCTCGTCGAGGCGGGGGCGACGCCGACGCCGCAACCCGCCGAGGGCGTCACGCTGGCGGCCAAGATCACCGTCGACGACGCCCGCCTCGACTTCCGTCGCGGCGCCGCGGAGCTGCGCAACCAGGTGATGGGCTGCTCGCCTGACCCCGGGGCGTGGTGCGAGCTGGACGGCCAGCGGTTCAAGGTGTTTCGCGCGCGGGTCGGCGGCCCGGAGGGGCTAGCCCCCGGGGAGCTGGCGGCCACCAAGCGGGAGCTGTTCGTCGGGACCGGCGACGGGGCCGTGGAGCTGCTGGAGGTCCAGGCTCCGGGCAAGCGCCGGATGCCCGCCGTCGACTGGGCGCGCGGCGGCGTATCCGGAAAGCGCCTCGCATGAGCGCCGCGACGACCCCAAAGGCGGCTCGTGCGGGCGCGAACCCGAGGGCCGCTGGTGCGAACGCGTCAAACCCGCGGCGCGTCGCGTTCGACGTGCTGCGCCAGGTGACCGGAGAGGATGCCTACGCCAACCTCGCGCTGGCGAAGCGGCTTGCGGTCTCGGGTTTGGACGCCCGGGACGCGGGCCTGGTCACCGAGCTGGTGTCGGGCACCTGCCGGCTGATGGGCACCTACGACCGCGTGATCGAGGAGGCGTCCGGGCGCGCGCTCGGCAGCCTCCAACCCGCCGTCGTCGACCTGCTGCGGCTCGGCTGCCATCAGCTGCTGGGCATGCGGGTCAAGAAGTACGCCGCCGTCGGTTCCACCGTCGACCTGGCCCGGGCGACGGTCGGCCAGCGCGTGACCGGCCTCGTGAACGCGATCATGCGCAAGGCGTCTGCCCGGACCCTTGACGAATGGACCGAACTCATCGCGGCGGGGGAGGACGAGATCGGCGCGCTCGCCGTGCGCGGCCACCACCCCCGGTGGATCGTCGAGGCCTACGCCGACGTGCTGCCCCGAAGGCAGCCAGCCGACGGGGCTCTTAGTGAGGACCTCGCCGACGCTCCTCGCCGTGGAGAGTTCGCGGACGTGGCATTTCGCGATGAGTTGGCCGCTGCTCTTGCCGCGAACAACGTCGCTCCTCAACCGACCCTCGTGCTGCGGCCAGGGCTCGCCGAGCTGTCGGACCTGGAGGGCGCGGAACCCACGCGCTACTCGCCGTTCGGTGCTACCGCCGGGGGCGTCCCCGCCGACCAGCCCGCGGTCCGCGACGGCAGGGCAGGCGTGCAGGACGAGGGCTCGCAGCTCGTCGCCTGGGCCTTGGCCCGAACCGACGCGCCGGACGGCCCTTGGCTGGACATGTGCGCAGGCCCGGGAGGCAAGGCCGCGCTGCTGGCGGGCCTGGCCAGCGAGTCCGGCACCTGGCTGCTGGCGAGCGAGGCCCAGGAGCACCGCGCCCGCCTCGTCCAACAGGCGCTCTCGGTTTACGACCGCTCCTTGAGCCGGACCCCCGGCGCGGAGCGCCCGGGTCCGCGTCGAAAGGCCGTGACCATCACCGCAGACGGAACCACCCCTGCGTGGGGACGCGCGTTCTCGAGGATCATGGTCGACGTCCCGTGCTCCGGCCTTGGCGCGCTGCGCCGTCGCCCCGAGTCGCGCTGGCGCCGTCGGCCCGAGGACGTCACCGCGTTGGGCGACCTGCAGCGCGCGCTGCTGCGCTCCGCGCTCGACTCCGCGGTCCCCGGCGGTGTCGTCGCCTACGTGACGTGCTCGCCGCACAGCGCGGAGACCGTCGAGGTGGTCGACGACGTGCTGGCCGAGCGTCCCGGCGTCGCCCGGCTCCGCGCTGCGGACGCGCTGCCCGGCGTCCCGGACTGCGCCGTCGGCGACGACGTCCAGCTCTGGCCGCAGCGCCACGGCACCGACGCCATGTACCTCGCGCTGCTTCGTGTCCCTCACGCTGGCTGATCCAAACCCTCTTGCCGCTGGGTGGGCCGGGCTGCACCACCGCTGGTTGAGCCGGGCCCCCGCGCGGAGCGCCGGGTCCGTGTCGAAACCAATGAGCTGCACCACCGGTGATTGAGCCCCTCCTCGCTCGTTGAGCCGCGCCACAAGCGCGAAGCGCGCAGGCGCGTGTCGAAGCGTTCTGGCATCCGGTTGATGGACTGATCCCGGGTCTGTGTGGGCAGTCCTGAGAGAGTTGCCGTGCGGCGCGTGCGGTGCCGGGGCGACGTATCGTGTTGCCGCCGCGTGCGGTGTGGGCTTTTTTCGAAGCGCCGCCCGGCAACTCTCTCAGGACTGCCTGGCGTCGGCTCGCGCTCGGCGTGGCAACCGTGGTCCAGGGGCCCTTCGTGTCCTCAAAAGTGATGACACGGAGCGGCCGTCGGCGCGGGATGAGCTTCGATAGCCTGGGCGGTGAAATGTGCGGGCCGTGGGCCCGCGAGGAAACCGGCCCGTGCAGCGGTGCGGTGGGCTGTACTCAGGAGGGTGGGGACGTGATGTCCAAGATGGACTTGGCCGATGATCGGCTGGTAACGGGGCTTGCCGAATCGGCTTCTAGCCTCTGACCCGCGCGCTGCGGGCGGTAGCGAGCTGACCAATGGCGGCCGGCAGCCCAGGCGTCACGGCCTGCGGCGTTGGCTCGCGGTGTGGGTGGCGACGGCGCTCGCGCTGGTGGGGAGCATCGTTGCTCCTGTGCAGTTTGCGCGGGCTGAGATTTCGGGTCAGCCGTCGTTTGCGTTGCCGTATGCAAAGGACGCGTCGTGGAGCATGAACGGCCCGCAT
>RRZT011455506.1_pt1 | contig 21335 bp, 8 predicted proteins | sample 2165551 | NCBI WGS metagenome assembly RRZT01 (sample SAMN10456910, study PRJNA506462) | wastewater metagenome | biome: wastewater; feature: sludge; material: wastewater sludge; isolation source: wastewater sludge with Escherichia coli K12::gfp cells carrying plasmid... | place: USA: Moscow, Idaho ... | reverse complement strand
TGATTGCAGATGGAAAAGAGTATAAAGCAACCGGAAGTTTTACATATGAAGGCGATGTGAAGAAGACCGGTATTACAAGCTCTACACTTTCTCTGCCACTGACAAGGATTGGTTCTGATACAAATGCGGTACATGCCATCATTGATAATGTAAATCTTTCTTCTACGATGTCAGATGGGGAATCTTCACCGATTGATCCATCCGGATTTACAGTGACATCAGATAATCAGAACAGTGACGGACCAATCAGTGCAGCATTTGACAATGATCGGTCAACGATCTGGCATACGCAGTACTCTCCGAGTAAGAAAGCACTGCCGGCAACGATCACGATTGATATGGGACAGTCCTATGATGTGAACGGATTCTATTATCTGCCGAGACCGACGGGAAATAACGGATATATCCTGAAATATTCTCTGTATTATGAGGATGCGGATGAAAACTGGACAGCTCTTGTAGAGAATGGAACGTGGGAAAGCACAGGTACAGAAAAAACGGTAAACTTTACACCGGTTCAGACATCCAAGATCAAGCTGGTTGTATCAGAAGGACAGAATGGTTTCGGTAGTGCAGCAGAATTCAGAGTGCTTACAGGAACGCAGGATCTTACAAAGACACAACTCCGTATGAGTACTTATGTAGAAGGAGAAGGTACAGCGACTGTTTCTAAAGAAAAGATCGAACAGGGAGAAGAAGTTACCTTTACTGCAACAGCAAAGAAAGGTGCTACATTTACCGGATGGTATGATGTCCTTGGAACAAAGGTAAGTGATGAAGCCGTTTATACAGTAACTCCGGAAGAGAACCTGACCCTGATCGCAAAATTTGAAAAAGGAAGCGAGCCGGATCAGCCAGAAGATAAGACCTATACGGTTACGATCGACGGAAAAGAACAGACCGTCAAAGAAGGAGAAAAGGCTGCGAAGCCAGCCGATCCGGAAAAAGAGGGTTATAAGTTCCTTGGCTGGTATGAAGAAGGAAGTGATACGGCGTTCGATTTCGATACAGCCATCACGAAGAATATTACACTGACTGCAAGATTCGAGAAAATAGAAGAGCCGGATCAGCCGGACAAACCTTCAGCACCGGAGAATGTAGTGACAGGTGAAATTACGAAAAATTCCGTTGAAGTGAAATGGGATGGACCGGCAAGCACAGCAGGACTGGCAGGTTACAAGATCTATGTAAATGGAAAAGAATACGTGACGTATATCCCGGCAGATGCTACAGGATATACGATAGAAGGTCTTGAAGCCGGTAAGACTTATCAGATCGAAGTTGTTGCCGTAGGCGATGATGAGAATGCAACAGAGTATGCAGCCGCAGAACTGAGTGTAACAACAAAGAGTGAAAATAATGGTAACGGCGGCGATAACGGAAATACCGGAGACAACGGTAATAATGGCAATAACGGAAATGCCGGAGACAACGGTAATAATGGCAATAACGGAAATGCCGGTGTAAATAATCCGACTAAGGATCAGAATCATAATGCCGGAACAACAAATAAGAAGCAAAATGCAGCAGCCAAGACAGGCGACAGCACAAATATGGCAGTATTTGTATTCATGCTTGGTGGTTCGCTGGCAGCCGGAACGGTTGTCTTCAGAAGGAAAAGAAGATAAGCGGTTTTCCATATGAAAGTTTAAGAGAGAAGAGTCTGTTGGATGAAAATCCAGCGGACTTTTCTTTTTTAATAAAATTCTAAGATTTTGACACTCTGGTTTTAAAAAATGACCGATATCATGTATACTAAAAGGGAGGTGATTGAAATGTATAATATATTAGTTTGTGATGATGATAAAGAAATTGTAGAGGCAATAGATATTTATCTGTCCCAGGAGGGATATCATATCCTGAAGGCATATGATGGAGTTGAGGCATTGAATATTCTGGAGAAAGAGAAAGTAAATCTTCTGATCCTTGATGTGATGATGCCAAAGCTGGATGGAATCAGGGCAACTCTGAAGATCAGGGAGACGAACAGTGTACCGATCATTATTCTTTCTGCAAAGTCAGAAGATTCAGATAAGATACTCGGACTGAATATCGGGGCGGATGATTATGTCACAAAGCCGTTCAATCCGTTAGAACTGGTAGCAAGGGTCAAGTCTCAACTGCGTCGCTATAATGAGCTTGGTGGAACATCCCAGGAACAAAAGGAAAAAGTGTATGAAGTTGGCGGACTCAGGATCAATGATGATCTGAAAGAAGTGACGGTGGACGGAGAGTTAGTGAAGCTTACGCCGATTGAATATAATATTCTCTTGTTATTACTGAAAAATCAGGGACGGGTTTTTTCTATTAATCAGATTTATGAGTCGATTTGGAATGAAGAGGCGATTGGTGCGGATAATACAGTTGCGGTCCATATCCGCCATATTCGTGAAAAAATCGAGATCAATCCGAAAGATCCAAGATATCTGAAAGTAGTATGGGGCGTAGGCTATAAAATTGATAAAGGCTGAAAGGACGAAATATGAATAAGTGGTACAGAAAGACAGGTGTAAAGGCGATCGTTCTTATTGTGGCGATTCTCAGCGGTGCAATGCTGATAACGAATCTGTTGTCTCTTATGAATCTTGCAGGAAGCACAGATCTGCCGTCCTTATGGACGATGAGCCAACAGCCATTTGAGGAATCGCAGGAATTTAATTACATGGTTGAAAATTACATGGATGATGTCCTTACGCAGATCCGGCTGGAAAATCTTTTTGAGACAGATGGGATGATGAACCGGAACAAAGAGATCGACGTAATGGAGTACAGCAAGAATGATACTGCCAACGGAGAAAATGTTTCGGGTATTGCGTATTCACTGGAGGAACTGATCAACTGGGGAGAAGATTTTGACAGTGCAGAGAGCGATAATTATGCGAAGAACAGTGTGATCGTATGTCAGAAGCCTGAAGGGACATATGAGTATTACTATACGAGTGATTTCATGACACGGGTAGAGTCGGGAGTATTTGATATTATCATGCAGGATGGGAGTGATGTTGACGGATTTCTGCAGGAACTTCAGAACGGTAAGTATACATCTTCAGGCTTTTATAATTTTGATATTGTGGACATGGAAGGAAATATCCTGTACACAGACTGCTGGAATTTTGGAAGTGCATTAATCGAAAAATATGCACCGCAGGGAGCAGAAAACCTTTTGCAGGTAGTGAATAACAGTCCGCGTCTGAATGGCAAACTGTCCGTCATTTATGATGATCTTGCGTATACTTTGGGGAATATTTACTCAGATTATCAGAATTATCAGATGGGATTTGAACATTTAGAGGAAGGCAATACAAACTTTACTTACATTTATGCGAATAATGACACGAAAAAGGTAGTGACGAATAAGACTTCTTACGAGAACTATGCAGAGCTGGAGAAAAATGTCCAGAATCTGATCTCGGAGAAAGATGTTAAATATATGGTCATTTATCCAAAGCTAAAAGATTTTAACAGTAATATGAATGTATCGAAATCGGATAAATGGGAAAAACTCCGCAGTTACAGCAGTGAAAAGAAATGGAACAGCGTATTTGCGGTTGCGGTGGATACAACTTATACGATCCAGGATCAGTTTTATCAGAATAAGGTAGCTTATGATAATAATATCCCGTATTTTAAAGGAACAACATGGCTGTTGGTTCTGAGCATTATCCTGTTCCTTGGGGCAACAATCTGGCTGACACTGGAGGCAGGAAGAACTGCGGAAGATGAAGAACTGCACCTGAACGGTTTTGATCATTGGAAGACAGAGATTGCAGCGGTGCTGATCGTACTGATATGGATCGTTGGTTCTTATATCGGGATTCATTTTTGGAATGGAAATATCTATACGATGATCAATGATATTCCGACTTATCTGAAGGATGGAGGTACTTATTTTGAGTATTATTATGCTCGTGGAATGGATGTTTCTTCAGCATATATGTCAGCAAGTTTATATCTTCCGTCATTGAGTATTGCAGAGCTGGCAGAAATTTATTTTTATGGAGTATTTACACTGGGCTGCTTCTTTATGGGATACGTGAGTCTGATCAAGCGGATCAAGGGACGAAACCTGTGGAAGAACAGTCTGTTGAGAGTGATTGTGCGGTTCAGCTATACAATATATGATAATCGGAAGAAGACGACAAAGACAGTGCTTCTGTTATGTGGATTTTTCCTTGTACAGGGAATTGCAGTGCTGTTCAGGAATGGGGTTACAATGCTTCTGGTGTTACTGGCAGACGTGGGTGTATTTTATGTTGTCCTGAACGGTTTATTACTCAAGGAGAAACTGAAAAAAGGTATTGAAGAAATTGCATTGGGAAATATGGAATATCAGATCCCGCTGCAAGGCTTAAGAGGTGAGAACTTAAAGCTGGCAGAGATGATCAATGGAATTGCCAACGGATTCCATATGGCCGTAGAAGAGGCAATGAAAAATGAGCGTCTTAAGACGGATCTGATCACGAATGTATCACATGATATCAAGACACCGTTGACTTCGATCATTAATTATGTAGCGATCCTGAAGCAGTCGGATATTGCAGATCCAAAGATCCAGGGCTATCTGGATATACTGGAGGCGAAAGCACAGAGGCTGAAGACACTGACGGAAGACGTTGTTGAGGCATCCAAGGTAAGCAGTGGGAATATTTCTCTGGAGTATATGGATGTAGATCTTGTGGAGATGATCCAGCAGACGGAAGGTGAGATGGCTGAGAAGTTTGAGGCAAGGAATCTGAAAATGATCGTCAATCTGCCGGCAGAACCTGCGGTTGTTCATGTAGACGGGCGAAGAATGTGGAGAGTTCTGGAGAATATTTTCGGAAATGCAGCCAAGTATGCCATGCCGGGAACAAGGGTATACGCGGATCTGAAGCTGGAAGAAGATACGGTGGATCTGTCTTTGAAAAATGTTTCTGAACATCAGTTGAACATTTCGGCAGATGAACTGACCGAACGGTTTATCCGTGGAGATCTTTCAAGAAGTTCTGAAGGAAGCGGACTTGGACTGTCGATCGCACAGAGCCTGACAACGATGCAGGGCGGAACTTTCAACCTGTATCTGGATGGAGATTTGTTCCGGGTAAATATCCGGTTCCCGAGAGTGAAAAAGCAGTAGAAAGAAGAGAAAGCAAAAAGATTGAATTGACATTTTTGAGGCGGTGTGCTACGCTTTCTAAGGATTGCGAAAAGCAGAATAGCGTAGAAAAGCAAGGATGGAGAGAGTAGCCTGATTACCGTTTTACAGAGAGATCCCCGGGAGAACTTAAGAAAGTTCTGTTGGCTGAGAGGGGATGAACAGGAGGCAGGGGAAGATGGCTCCTGAGCAGTGCAGATGAGCTTTCAGGTAAGTCTGCAAAGGGTTCGCCCTTTACAGCGTAGGAGTGGCAGCAGAGGGATGCAGGTCACTCACGGAGGTTTTCACTGTGAAGTGGGAACGAAGAGAAGTGGTAACGCGGTGAAACAGAACCGTCTTCTTGAGGATGAAAGTCTTCAGGAAGACGGTATTTTTTTTAAAAGGAGGCAGACAATTATGTCAGAAAAACCAAAATATTATATTACAACAGCGATCGCCTATACATCCGGCAAGCCGCATATTGGTAATACTTATGAGATCGTACTGGCAGATGCGATCGCACGTTATAAGAGAAGTCAGGGATATGACGTATTTTTCCAGACGGGAACAGATGAGCATGGGCAGAAGATCGAGCTGAAGGCAGAAGAAGCAGGAATTACACCAAAGGAATTTGTTGATAAGGTATCAGGAGAGATCAAGAGAATCTGGGATCTGATGGATACTTCTTATGACAAGTTTATCCGTACAACAGATGAGGATCATGAAAAGCAGGTAAAGAAGATCTTTAAGAAACTTTATGATAAAGGAGATATTTATAAAGGACACTATGAGGGAATGTATTGTACTCCATGTGAGTCATTCTTTACAGAGTCCCAGCTCGTAGACGGAAAATGTCCGGATTGTGGACGTCCGGTGCAGCCGGCAAAGGAAGAGGCGTATTTCTTTAAAATGAGCAAATATGCGGATCGTCTGATCGAGCATATCAATACGCATCCGGAGTTTATCCAGCCGGTATCCCGTAAGAATGAGATGATGAATAACTTCCTTCTCCCGGGACTGCAGGATCTGTGTGTATCAAGAACATCATTTAAGTGGGGAATCCCGGTTGATTTTGATCCAAAGCATGTTGTGTATGTATGGCTGGATGCTCTGACAAACTATATTACAGGAATCGGATATGATGCAGAGGGAAATAGTACTGAGCAGTTTAACAAACTCTGGCCTGCAGACCTTCACCTGATCGGAAAAGATATCATCCGTTTCCATACGATCTACTGGCCGATCTTCCTGATGGCACTGGATCTTCCACTTCCAAAGCAGGTATTTGGACATCCGTGGCTGCTTCAGGGAGACGGAAAGATGAGCAAGTCTAAAGGAAATGTGCTTTATGCGGATGAGCTGGTTGATTTCTTTGGAGTGGATGCGGTTCGTTACTTTGTACTCCATGAGATGCCGTTTGAGAACGATGGAGTGATTTCCTGGGAGCTGATGGTAGAGCGTCTGAACTCAGATCTTGCCAATACGCTTGGAAACCTTGTAAACCGTACGATTTCCATGACAAATAAGTATTTTGGCGGAACAGTGACAGATACAGGCGTGGCAGAAGAAGTGGATGCTGACCTGAAGGCAGTCGTAGAGAATACTGCAAAGGCAGTAGATGAAAAGATGAAAGATCTGCGTGTGGCAGATGCGATCACAGAAATCTTCAATCTGTTTAAACGCTGCAACAAATATATTGATGAGACTACACCATGGGTACTTGGAAAAGATGAGTCAAAGAAAGATCGTCTGTCTACTGTATTATGGAATCTGATCCAGGGTATTTCAGAGGGTGCAAGACTTCTTGAGCCATATATGCCATCTACAAGCAAAAAGATCCTTGAGCAGCTTGGAAATGGTCATGTGACAGAAAAACCGGAAATTCTGTTCCAGAGAATGGATCTGGAAGAAGTTCTGAAAAAAGTAGAGGAACTTCATCCGAAAAAAGAAGAAAAGAAAGAAGAAGCAGTCATTGATCTTGAGCCAAAAGAAGAGATTACATTCGAGCAGTTTGGTGCAATGCAGTTCCAGGTAGGAGAGATCATCGCCTGCGAAGCAGTCAAAAAGTCGAAAAAACTTTTATGCTCCCAGGTAAAGATCGGAAGTCAGGTAAAGCAGATCGTATCAGGAATTAAGGCATATTATACGCCGGAAGAGATGGTAGGAAAGAAGGTTATGGTTCTCGTCAACCTGAAACCTGCGAAGCTTGCCGGAGTTCTTTCAGAGGGAATGTTGCTCTGTGCTGAAGATGCAGATGGAAATTTTGCACTGATGACACCGGAGAAAGAGATGCCTGCAGGTGCGGAAATTTGTTAATTTCAGGAATTAAATATGAAGAGTAAAAAAATTATTGCTGTGGTCGGCGGAAGTTTTCTGCTGGCTGCAGCCTTTCTATTAATATTGTGTATTAAATTTGTGAATATGAAAGAATCTTCCCCAACCGGAAAATACGCTGGGAAGACGGAAAAAGTGGAGCAGACTACAACCGATAAAAAGGAACAGAAGAAGCCTGACTGGGTAGAAGAAAAAATTTCCGGGATGACATTGGAAGAAAAAGTGGCTCAGTTATTTATCATTACGCCGGAAGCATTGACCGGAATGGGAAAGGTAACGGCAGCGGGAGACACGACAAAAAGATGCCTGGAACAGTATCCGGTTGGTGGCATGATTTATTTTGCAGGGAATATCGAGGACAGACAACAATTATCAGATATGCTTCACACTACGCAGTCGTACAGTACAGAGCAGAGTGGAATCCCGATTTTTCTGAGTGTAGATGAAGAAGGTGGAACTGTAGCAAGAGTTGCAGGCAGCGGAATCTCGAATGTTTCTGTTGTTGAAGATATGTGCGAAGTTACAGATGAGGAAAGAGCTTACGAAATAGGACAGACGATTGGCAATTATCTGGCAGAATTAGGTTTCAATCTGGATTATGCACCGGTAGGGGATGTTCTTACTAACCCGGAAAATACAGTTGTTAAAAAAAGATCATTCGGAAATGACAGTGCAAAAGTTGCTGCGTTGTCGCAAAAAGTACTGGATGGGCTGCATGAGGGAAATGTGTATGGAGTAATCAAGCATTTCCCGGGGCATGGGGCAACAGCCGGAGATACACATGAGGGATATGCTTATACAGACAAGTCGTTGGAAGAACTGGAGCAGCAGGAACTGGTTCCTTTTCAGAATGCCATTGAAAATCATATTGCCATTATTATGGCAGGGCATATTTCAGTACCGAATGTGACAGGAGACAATACGCCTTCTTCCCTGTCTAAAATTATGATTACGGATGTATTAAGAGAAAAAATGGGATTTGATGGAATTGTAATTACGGATGCATTGAATATGGGGGCAATTTCACAGCATTATTCTTCGGCAGAGGTCTCGGTTAGAGTTATAGAGGCTGGTGGGGATATGCTTTTGATGCCGGAAAATTTTCAGGAGGCATATCAGGGAATTTTAGAGGCTGTTCAGAATGGAACTTTAACAGAAGAAAGAATTGATGAATCGGTCAGAAGAATTTTGAAAGTAAAAGAAAAGCTGACAGCAGAGGATTAAGGCGTAGATATGCAAGAACGAATTAACTAAAAATTCAAACAATTATATATAAAAACAAAAATAAATAAAAAATACGAAAAAAACGGATAAATATATTGACAAATAGAAGCCCGGGTGTTAAGATAAAACCATCAAAAAAAGATATTTAACTAAGAAGGTACAAGAAGCGGATGCCTGATTAGATTAAAAATAACGGATAACAGGAGGTTGGACCAATGGACAGTATAGTTTCAGAATTTCATCAATATGTCAGTGGTACGGCGATTGCAGGTTCCTGTGAAGAAAGAGACCTGAGCAAAAGTTAATTCGCAGATCTGGTAAAAATTAAGAATGAAAATAAATGGAACGGAGAGAATACAAGACCAGATTCATAATAAAAAGATAAAGCAGTTGCAGATATATTGAATAAAGTTACCACATACAGAACTGAACGATGTGTAAAGGAACATGGAACAGTAGCTGTAAAAGAAAAATGGTCTTACAGGAATCGTATCAGGATTTACCTTCGATCCAGAATATAAAATAAAAATAATGAGAAAATTAAATATTATAAAAAATGCATCTTCAAGGGTAGTTGGAGGTGCATTTTTTTGACATTGGGAAGATGGTATGGTACACTAATGAAAGAGTATCGCCTTATGTTAAATTGACATGAAGAGATCTTGAGTTACCGAATAAACATTAATATAATGAGGTGAATGCGGTGGACAAATATGAATATAAGCAACTGTCAGAGCGAATGATAGAGCTTATGCAAAATGAAGAATACGGGGAAGCAAAGGAGATTGCTGACTCCATTGACTGGAGAAGGGTTCGCAATGCCATGATGCTTGCGAATGTAAGTGATATTTATGAAAAGACCGGTGAATATCAGAAAAGCTATGATATTTTGCAGATTGCTTATCATCGGGCAGAAGGAAGCCGGAAGGTATTGTATCGTCTGAGTTCTCTTGCACTGAAGACGGGGAATGTAGATGAAGCAATAGATTTTTATGATGAGTTTGTGCAGTTAGCACCAAAAGATCCGAACAGACATATTCTGAGATACCAGATCTTACGGGCACAGCGGGCTCCGTTAGAGCAGCAGATTGAAGCACTGGAAGAGTTTAAGAAGGCAGAATATATTGAAGAATGGGCATTTGAACTTGCAAAGCTTTATCAGGAAGCAGGTATGACGGCAGAATGTCTGGAAGAATGTGATGATCTGATCCTGTGGTTCAGTGAAGGCAAATATGTATATAAAGCAATGGAATTGAAGATGCAGTATAAGCCACTGACACCTTCGCAGCAGGAAAAGTATAATCGCAGATTTGAAAAAAATGGCGGTGAGACGGAAGAGATTCCGGATCTTGAGACGTATGTTGCAGAAAATAAAGAGCCGGAAGATCATTTGGATGAAGCAGCAACGGAGCATTCAGAGGCTGTTTCAGAAGAGCCGGTTGAGGATATTCCTGAGAGTATTGGACAGCAGGATACAGGAAAAGAAGAAAGTTCAGAGAAACCAGTCCGTAAGCCGGAAAAGAAAAAGATCGGTGATACAATGCGGCTGGATGAGGCATTGGAGCAGTTACTGCATCGCAAGCCGGAAGTATCTGCGGCAGAGGATGAAGAGCCGGATATTTCTGATCTTGAGAGTGCGATCGGTGATATTGAGTCGGTCGTGGATCTTGATATGGTAAATCAGATTTCACAGGAAAAGCATACAGGTGATGTGCCAATCGGAATGAAGGAACTTATTCCTGGAGAAGTATCAGAAGAAGCGGCAGATAAGACAGAGCGGATCCCTGTAGAAATCACAACAGATATTACGGAAGAGGACGCAGAAGAGCTGGATCTGGAAGATCTGGAGGCAGAAGAGCTGCCGGAAGAAGTTGAAGAGGCAGAGCCGGTTGAAGAAGAGGCGGAAGAAGTCGAAGAAGCAGAGCCGGTTGAAGAAGAGGCGGAAGAAGTCGAAGAGGCAGAACCGGTTGAAGAAGAGGCGGAAGAAGTCGAAGAGGCAGAGCCGATTGAAGAAACACAGACAGGGACAATAGAAGAAGAACTGCAAAAAATTGCTGATGCAGAACCGGCTGAACCGGAAGAAGAGATCTTCGATATGGAAGAAGCGGAAGACTTCCTGGAGGATTCACCTGCTGAGGATTGGGAAGATGATACAGAATCCTTTGAAGAAGCGGATGCAGAGGAGCTGAGTTTTGAAGAGATTTTATCTGACTGGGATTCGGAAGAAGCAGAGGCGTTGCTTGAGGATGCCGAGGAAGAAGTATATGATGAGTCGGTAGAAGAAACGTACGAGGAAGAACCGGACGAAGACGAAGCAGAAGATATATTAGAAGATGCCGAGGAAGAGCCGATTGAAGAATCAGCAGAAGATGTCGTTGAGGCGGATGCTGAGGAAATATACGAAGAAGAGCCGGAAGACGAGGTTACGGAAGATACTCCAATCCTGTCTCCTGATATTCAGCGGCTGATTGATGAAATTGAAGGTGCAGTTCCGGCAGAGGAGTCTTTGCCAGAAGAAAAAGAGATAGAAAAAGCACCGGAAGAACCGCATGAAAATATGGGAGAAGTGACAGAATCTCTCCGTTTAGATGATCTGCCGGAGGAAGACGAAGATTTATTTGAAGATGAAGACTTCTTAGAGTCAGAGGATGAAGAGGATGAGTACGAGTCCTATGAAGACGACGATTCAGAAGAAGATGAGTATGAATCTTACGAAGATGACGATTCAGAAGAGGATGAGTATGAATCTTACGAAGATGACGATTCAGAAGAAGATGAGTATGAATCTTACGAAGACGACGATTCAGAAGAAGATGAGTATGAATCTTACGAAGACGACGATTCAGAAGATGAATATACATCCTATGATGAAGATGAGTATGAAGATGAAATCTATGATGACGAATATGAAGATGACGATGAAGCTTATTATGAAGAATCGGATGATGATGAGTTAGCAGATGATGAGGAATTCTACTATGAAGACGAAGAAGAACCGGACGAAGAACCGGACGAGGAAGATGCACCTGATTTTGAAGATGAATTCAAGGTAGATCCGAAGCACAGTGAAGAGCCGGATGATCGGGAGATTCCGGACGAAGATGATGGAATTGATATCATGTCGGCTACGACACCGTTGAGCAGAAAGGAAACTGCAAAGCTGATCGCTACAGGTAAGACTTCTCCGTTGCCACTGGATGAAATTTCAGATGCATTATCCATGGATACAGGATTTGTAGTACATGGAAGATATGATCTGGAAACTCAGAGCGGAATCGGTACAAGAGCCGGCCTGACAGAAGAACAGAAGAAATTATTCTCTTATTTTGTTCCTGTGCGTGGCATGAGCGAACAGTTAGTAGATGTTCTGGAGCAGGATAAGAACTGTACAAACCGGAAGGGAACGTCGAAGACAGGAAATCTCCTGATTATTGGAGATAAAGGAAATGGCAAGACTGTTCTTGCAGTAGATGTAGTTAAAGCAATCCAGAAGCAGAGAGAGATCCGTCAGGGTAAGGTAGCAATCGTGACAGGAGAGTCCCTGAATAAGAAAAAGATCGGAGATATTTTCGATAAATTATACGGTGGTGCTTTGATCATTGAAAAAGCAGGAAAGATGAATGAAAAGACAGTCGCCAAGCTGAACAGGGCAATGGAGCGTGATACAGGAGAACTTCTGATCGTGCTTGAGGAACAGAGAAAGCCGTTAGATCGTCTGCTTTCCTCCAACCGTGAGTTCAGGAGAAAGTTTACTTCCCGTCTGGAAGTGCCGATCTTCATTAATGATGAGCTTGTAACATTTGGTCAGACTTATGCCCAGGAGAATGGTTACAAGATTGATGAAATGGGTATTCTTGCTCTTTACAGTTGCATTGATTCTCTTCAGAGAGAAGATCATTCAGTAACTGTTGCGGAAGTAAAAGAAGTAATGGATAAGGCAATCGCACATTCACAGAAAGCTTCAGCCAAGAAGCTGGTGAAGAGAGTATTCGGAAGAAATACAGATTCGTCGGACAGAATTATTCTTTCCGAACGAGATTTCAACATTTAACGACAAAATTTAGTCAGAATTAATAGACAGTCTTGGGAAAGGCTGTCTATTTTTGTGCAAAAATATGTTTTCTCTTTCTTTTTTCAGGTACATCAAGTATAATGATGCTATGATGTTGGGAGCAAAATCCCAAGCAATGAAAGAATTCGAGCAGTGAGGTGGATTTATGGTTACAAAGAAGAAGGCAGTGAAAAAACTGCAGCCTTATGAGATAGGAGAACTGGATCACTACCTTTTCGGGCAGGGGAATCATTATGAGATTTATAAGAAGCTTGGTGCACATGAAGTGACAGCAGGCAAAAAGGGTGTTTATTTCGCAGTATGGGCTCCACATGCAAAGAGTGTTTCAGTGATCGGAGAGTTTAATGGATGGGATGCTGCAGCGGACAGGATGGAGCGGCAGGAGCCATTAGGAATCTATACAGTTTTTGTACCGGAAGCGAAAGACGGACAGATGTACAAATACTGTATTGAGACACAGAGCGGAGAGCTGATCTATAAGGCAGATCCATTTGCCAATTATGCAGAACTTCGGCCGGGAACTGCTTCCAGGATTACGGACATTTCTCATTTAAAATGGACGGATGACCGTTGGATGGAAAGCAGAAAAAAATGGGATAATAAAGAAAATCCGTTATCCATCTATGAAGTGCATATGGGTTCCTGGATGAGGCATCCGGGAAGGGAAGATGAGGGATTTTATACTTATCGTGAATTTGCAGAAGCGATTACAAAATATGTGAAAAAGATGGGGTATACGCATGTAGAACTGATGGGAATCGCGGAGCATCCATTTGATGGCTCATGGGGATATCAGGTAACCGGTTATTATGCACCGACTTCCAGATATGGAACACCGGAAGATTTTGCTTATATGATCAATTATCTGCACCGGAATAGGATTGGTGTGATTCTTGACTGGGTTCCGGCACATTTCCCGAAGGATGCTCACGGACTGGCTGATTTTGACGGAACACCGACTTTTGAGTATGCAGATCCGAGAAAGGGAGAGCATCCTGACTGGGGAACGAAGATCTTTGATTATGAAAAGCCGCAGGTACGGAATTTCCTGATTGCAAATGCATTGTTCTGGATCGAGCATTTCCATGTGGACGGACTGCGTGTCGATGCAGTGGCATCCATGCTTTATCTTGATTATGGAAAGCAGGACGGACAGTGGGTTCCAAACAAGTATGGTGGAAATCAGAATCTTGAGGCGATTGAGTTTTTCAAGCATCTTAATTCTGTTGTACTTGGAAGAAATCCGGGGACGATGATGATCGCAGAAGAATCCACTGCATGGCCAAAGGTTACAGGAAACCCGGAGGATGACGGACTGGGATTCAGCCTGAAGTGGAATATGGGATGGATGCATGATTTTACAGAGTATATGAAGCTGGATCCGTATTTCAGGAAAAATGCACATCATATGATGACATTTTCCATGGAGTATGCATATTCGGAGAACTATATCCTTGTTCTTTCGCATGATGAAGTCGTTCATTTGAAATGCTCCATGCTGAATAAGATGCCGGGAGAAGGCTTTGACAAATATGCCAATCTCAAGGCAGCATATGCATTTATGACAGGACATCCGGGAAAGAAGCTTCTTTTTATGGGACAGGAGTTTGCACAACTGCGTGAGTGGAGCGAGGAGAGAGAACTGGACTGGTTCCTTCTTTCAGAAGAACCACATCAGCAGATCCAGAACTGGTACAGAGATCTTCTGCATTTATATAAGAAGAATCCTGCACTGTATGAGCTGGATAATGATCCGGCCGGATTTGAATGGATCAATAAAGATGATATTTTCAGAAGTATCTTCAGTTTTGTCAGACATTCAAAGGGAAAGAAAAAGAATCTTTTATTTGTGTGCAACTTTACTCCGGTAGCAAGAGAAGATTACCGGGTTGGAGTGCCGACGAAGAGGCAGTGTAAGCTGGTACTGAACAGCGACGAGAAAGAGTATGGAGGTTCTGGAGAAAAGAGAACCGAGATCTATAAGCCGGTGAAGAAAGAGTGCGACGGTCAGAAATATTCTTTTGCATATCCGCTCCCTGCTTATGGCGTTGCTGTATTTGAATATTAAAAGAATAGTTTCAAGATGGAGAAAACCACCGGATTTTAAAGAGAAGTATCTGAAAATCCGGTGATTTTTAGTTCCATATTAGACAAAAATAAGGAAGAATAGTAACGGTAATGACAAGGAAAAAAAATCTTGTAATGTTATAATAGATTTGTATACTTGCGTGATTTTATTTGATAGTTAAATAAAATTAAATTTTGCAAGGGAGGAAAAAGCATGAAAGGAAGAAGAGTCCAAAAGGTACTTGCAGCAGTGCTGGCGGTGGCAATGGTTCTGCCGATGACTGCAATACCGGCAAAGGCTGAGGAAGCGGAAGAAGTTACATATAAGCTTTATCCGAATCCTCAGGAAATGACGTATCAGGATGGAAGCTACATCCTGAAAAAGAATGTCAATGTCATTTATGATGAGGATATTGACGATGCAACAAAAGCACGACTTGAAGAGACTGCAGAACTGAAAGGTCTGAATGTGACAGAATCAGATGCAGAAAAGAGTGGTGCAACGAACATTTATGTAGGAGTTTACGGATCGGACGGAACAGTAGATGATCAGATCGTAGATGAATATGCTGTAGATACTTCATTATTTGATCATACCGATTCCTATTTCCTGAAAAGTGACAACAATACGATTGCTGTATTGGGAAAAGATACAGATGCAAGTTTTTATGGACTGACGACACTGTATCATGTACTTGCACAGACAGAGAGCCTGTCGATCAGAAATTTTACGATTGAAGATTATGCAGATGTTGTAAGCCGTGGATTTATTGAAGGATATTATGGAAATCCATGGTCTACAGAGGATCGTGTGAATCTGATGACATGGGGGGGATACTATAAGTTAAATGCTTATTTCTATGCACCAAAGGATGATCCGAAACACAGAGCAAACTGGGATGAACTCTATACAGATGAAGAGTTAGAGAGTAAGATCAGACCACTTGCAGAAGCTGGAAATGCTTCCAAGTGCAGATTTGTGTATGCCCTGCATCCATTTCCGAGTGGAAATAACTTCCGCTTTGATACAGATGCACACTATAATGAAGATCTTGCAAAATTGAAAGCAAAGTTTAAGCAGGTAATTGATGCAGGAGTACGTCAGATTGCGATTCTTGCGGATGACTTTGTAAATCCGGGAGCAGCAAATGAAGTAAGACTTCTGAACGATATGAGTACCTGGCTGGCAGAGGTGAAGCAGGAATACCCTGATATGAAGATGACACTTCCGTTCGTTCCGTATGATTATATGGGAAATGGAAGTTCCAGTGAACTTCAGACCCTGAAGAGTGTACCGGAAAATGTACAGATCGTTATGACCGGTGGACGTGTCTGGGGTGAGGTTACAAATAATTTTACTACTACATTTACAAATAATGTAGGAAGAGGTCCTTTCATGTGGATCAACTGGCCTTGTTCAGATAACTCACATAAGCATCTGATCATGGGTGGTAACAGCACATTCCTTCATGGTGGTGTTGATGCGTCTAAGATTCAGGGAATCATGCTGAACCCGATGCAGCAGTCAGAGCCAAGTAAAGTAGCTATTTTTGCAAATGCATCCTATGCATGGAATATCTGGGATACAGATGCCGATGCAGATCAGACATGGGAAGACGCATTTTCATTTGTAGATCATAATTCGGCAGTAGAGACAGAAGCAAGTGATGCACTCAGAGAGTTGTCCAAGCATATGATCAATCAGAATATGGACAGCCGTGTAACTGAGCTTCAGGAGTCAGTAGAACTGAAGGAAAAACTCAACGCATTTAAAGATAAACTGGAAACGGAAACGGTCACAGAAGCAGATGTGGATGATCTGATCCAGGAATTCCAGACACTTCAGGATGCAGCAGCATTGTATAAAGAATCAGGTAATGAGGCAATCAGAAATCAGATTGTTTACTGGCTGGATTGTTGGAAAGATACAACAGATGCAGCGATTGCATACCTGAATGGAGTAAAGAGTTCTCTGAACGGAGATGTATCCGCAGTTGTGGAATACAATACAGAAGGAGAAACGGCATTCGCACAGTCCAAGACGCATGATTTCCTGTATGTAAATTATCAGGAAGTCGCAGAAGTCGGAGTACAGCATATTGTTCCGTTTATTAAAAAACTGGCTGAATATGTATCAGGCAAAGCAGAACTTGCCCTGAATCCGGACAAAGTGATCCGTAAATACATCACAAGCCGTACAGACACACCGACAGGCTCTGCGGATAACTTATTTGACGGAGATGACAGCACAAGTGCGATTTATAAGACACCGAATAAGATTACAACAGGTACCTATATCGGAGTAAGTTACAGTAAGGCAATCAAGATCAATGATATCCGGTTCCTTCTTGGAGCAGGAAAAGATCATATGGATCAGGCAAAGCTGCAGTACACAACCGATGGAAAGACCTGGAAAGATCTGGAGCTTACAGGCATGAACAATAGTTTTGCAGGTGTCAGAAACCAGAACCAGGAAGTAAGTGTTGCAAAAGAAAATCTTCCGGAAGATTTTGAAGCAATGGGTATCCGCCTGATTGCAACAGCAGACAATGCAGCAGATGCATGGCTGCAGGTTAATGAGATCACGATCAACAAAGATGAGAATACAGATGACGGAGACGACAGCGAACTCAGTTATACATTAATGAAGCCGAATCGCTGGAGTGTTTACCAGGGATCAGAATCACTCCTTCGTGACGGAAATGACAGTACATTTATCTGGTTTAATACAGGTACTGGTGATGCTGTAAATGTAGATGATTTCCTTGGATACAATCTTGGAAAGGTTGCAACATTGGAAAGTGTACATATCGCAGTAGGATCACCGTCCAATGGTGATAAGTTTGTAAAATATGCAGTTGAGACATCTGTAAATGGAACGAGCTGGACAGCCGTTCCGGGATATGAATCCCATACAGGAACAACTTCAGGAACTGATGTACTGGATATTGAATTAAACGGACTTTCTGCACAGTATATCCGTATCCGCAATCTGGAATATCGACAGACTTGGGCGAGATTCTCAGAATTTACGGTAACAGAAAGAGTAAATAATACAGGAACAAAAGATAACGTATTTACAAATATCGAGAACTGTGAGGTCCTTGGAACAGCAGCAGAAGGAACTGTATCACTGAATGCAGCATCCTTAAGCGTAGGAGCCGAAAAGTATATCGGAATCGATCTTGGACATATCAAGGCGGTGACAGGAATTACCAGTCCGACAGGAACTTCACTGAAGTTACAGACTTCTATGAATGGGGTAGAGTGGACAGAGGTAACAGATCCGTCCCAGGCAGCCGATGCACGTTATATCAGACTTTATAATGATACAGATGCAGCAGTGGATGTAAGCTGGGATGCTTTCACAGTAACGTATGAATTTATTGGTGAAAAGACAGTAACCAGTGATTTTGCACAGAACGATGCAAGCCGTGATATGCGTGGAAGTGGAAACGTCAATAATGTTTTTGACGGAGACCTTACAACATATGGAACGATCACAGGTGTGCAGGATAGCGGAAAGAAGATCGTGTTTGACCTTGGACAGACGATCGACTTCAAGTCCATCCGTTACTATGTAAAAGAGACAAGCCTTGATTTCCTGCGTTATGCAAAATTTGAAGTAGCAAATGATCCTGATGCAGCAAACTGGACAACAGTGCTGACTGTAGGAAATAATTCTTTCGAGAATACAGCCAATACAGATACAGCAAAAGATTATGCAGCTCTGACACATGACAGTGAGAATCCTGGAAATATGTATGCAGAGCAGACAGGGCTGAATGTAAGCGGACGTTACTTAAGAGTTGTACCGCTTAAGACATACAGTTACAGATGGGTTGATTTCTATGAGATCCAGATCAATGGTGGAGCCTATATCTCTACAGAGTCAAATCGAGATATCGTATCGACCGTGATCGAAGAAAAAGGAAAAGTACCTTCCAATGTATTTGAAGAAGATTACCGTACGGTATACAAGCCGTCAGAAGCAAATGGATCATTTACTTATCGCATTTCTGATCTGGAGGCAAAGAGAACGATCCGTATGATCCAGAATGGAGCAGCATCTGATGCAGTTGTAACTGCAAGAATTGCAAATGAAGATGGAAGTAATATCCAGAGAGTTACACTTGGTAAACTGAGCCAGGCAATCAATGAATTTGCTGTAGCTTCAGATAAAAGAATTTTGGATGTAACAGTAACCTGGGGTGAAAATATTCCGGAAATTTCAATGATCAAGACAAGCAGTAAGGCAGCAGCTACAGTTGACAAGACAAAGCTGGATGAGGCGATTGCGGCAACAGGAAGCAGTGATGCAGCAAACTGGACAACAGATTCTAAAGCAGCAGTAGATAAAGCGAAAGCAGTTGCTGAAGAACTGAAAACGAATGAGTATGCTACACAGGATACAGTTGATACAGCAGCAGGTGCATTGAAGACTGCATGCAGTAAGGCAAAAGTAAAAGCAAATGCTACAGTTCTTGAGGCACTTCGCAGGGCAGTTGCAGAGAAGAAGAGCCAGAAAGACGGAGAGGTTGAAGTTTATACAGCCAAGACATTTACAGCATATGAAACTGTACTCAATAAGATTGTGGCAGCACTGGAAGATACAGATAATCTTTCCCAGGATACAGCAGAAAAGCTGAAGACTCAGATTGAAGAAAAAGAAGCAGCTCTTGAGTATTCAAAAGTAGAAAGAGAACTTGCTGAACTGGAGCTTCAGGCAGGAGTTGAGTATAATGCAGATGATTATACGACAGCATCTGCCAAAGCATATACCGATGCAAAGAAAGCTCTGAGTGATCTGATCGAAGCAGATAATACTACAAGAGTTAATCCGACAGAGATCGCAGCAAAGAAAGCAGCTTATACAGACAGTATTACAGCATTAGTTGATGTGAGAAGTCTGAAGAGCGTGATCGCAGAATGCAATGAACGGCATGAGGGAAATGAAAAGAAGTATACAGCAGCAAGCTGGAAGAATTACAGTGATGCACTGGATGCAGCAAATGCTGTTCTTGCAAATGGAACAACAGAAAGTGTACAGGAAGCAGAGACAGCTCTGCGGGCAGCAGAAGGAGCACTTGTACTGAAAGATACATCCGCAGTACAGACAGTCATTGATGAGATGAAGAAAGTCAATGCGGAAAATTACACAAGCGACAGCTATGCAGTCCTGAAAGCAGCTATCGCACAGGCTGAAAGCCAGATTGATGATGAGACAAAGGCAGATGCCAATATCCGTGCTATGCAGGATGCGAAAGCAAATCTTATCAGCATCGTGGAACTGAATGCAGCATTAAGTGATGCAGCAAAATATGAAGCAGCTAATTATACAACAGATTCCTATACAGTTCTGGCAGCAACTGTAAATGCGGATAACATGAATGCATTGAAGACATCCGGTACAGCAGAACAGATTGCAGAAGCAGTACAGTCTATCCGCAATGCAATCGATGGTCTTGTATTAAGAGCAACAGATATGGATGCTTACAGAGATAAGATTCAGTTCAAGTCTGAAGCAGGAGATTACACAGAAGAGACTTATACAGAGTATAAGGAAGCTTACGATGCACTGATGGCACTGGACAGCAGTACAGGAAATGTATCAGCAGATGAGTTCCAGGCAGCAAAAGCAAGATTTGAAAATGCACAGGCAGCACTGAAAATGATCAAGGCAGATTACACGAAAGTGGATGAAGCACTTGCAAAAGTACCGGCTGATCTGAGTATTTATACAGACGCAACTGTGAAGACACTGAAAGATGCGATCGCCAAGGTCGACAGAAATCAGCCATTGTCCAAGCAGGCAGAAGTAGATGCTTATGCAGATGCGATTCATGATGCAATCAACAACCTGGTTGTAAAATCCAAGTCTGATGATGGAAAGGATAACCAGAACGGTAATTCCAACAATGGTCAGAATAATGGAAATACAGCAGGTAATGGAAATGGATCGGGCAAAGGAAATGGCACATCCTCTAACGGAGCAGTCAAGACCGGAGATACTGCACCGATCGCAGGAGCATTTGCACTGATGATACTGGCAGCAGGGGCGGTTGTAACCGTGCTGAAAAGAAAAAGATACTAAGATGCAGCGTTAAAAATGCAAAGAAGGGTGTCCGTACAAAAGGATACCTGAAATGAGATAATAAGAATCAGATGAGGAACTCTTATCTGGTTCTTATTTTTGTTACACAAATTTGAAAGATTATTTAAAAAAATAAGTTGTAAATGCAGTTCTCAAATGAATACAGACTGAATCAATACGGCAGCAATGAAGCAGCAGAAAGGAATATGACTTATGAGAAGAACAACTTATACAAACTGGATATCCAAGATTTTAAAAGAGATCGCCAACAGAAGAGGAGACCGGATGATCGAGAATCCTGCAGTTCAGTTTACGCTGGATGCAAAAGCAGGAGAATATGATGAAGTGTCTGATGAGACTTATAATTTCCTTTTGAATGAAGTTGAGGAACTGTCAAAATTCTGGTGTGATCAGAAAGAAGTACCTGCAGT
>RRZT010895692.1_pt1 | contig 21341 bp, 16 predicted proteins | sample 2165551 | NCBI WGS metagenome assembly RRZT01 (sample SAMN10456910, study PRJNA506462) | wastewater metagenome | biome: wastewater; feature: sludge; material: wastewater sludge; isolation source: wastewater sludge with Escherichia coli K12::gfp cells carrying plasmid... | place: USA: Moscow, Idaho... | reverse complement strand
TGTTTACCTTTAAATGTATAAACACGTCCGGCACTACGGGATGAACCAAAAAGGATCAGCTCATCCATCGGGAAGTTTCTCTCGTCTAGCACACATAGGAATTCTTGTCCTACTGCTCCGCTAACACCAACAATTGCTACTTTCATTTTGAGCACAATTTTAAATTTAAAAATAATCAGTACTATTTCGTTCTAAATGGAATAGTTATATATCTTTGTACTTTTTGGGCACAGTTACCGATTACACCAAAAATCGGCTTGCAAAGATATACTATTTTCTACAAAACCTTATTATTATGAAACAATTCTTTATATTATTGCTCTGTTCGCTTTCATTTTTAACAAAATCGCAAATTACCGAAACTTTTCCGTCAACTTATATTACCGCCTCCAATGCATGGAAAGGAGATACCAGTTTATACTACATCACTCAAGACGGATGGCTTCAGCTGGATGATATGTACGAACAAGGCAATGCATCGGTTCAATTGCCTGTAACCTATACTAAAAACATGGAATGGGAACTGGATGTTCAATTGTATTGCAATTCTTCCAATGCAAATAATGCCCGTATTTATGTTATTTCGTCGGGCAAGGATACCGATCCGGACGAGACCCACTACTATATTCAGGTTGGACACAACGACGACAATATATCTCTATACAGTGTAAAAGGATCGGGTACAGCCAAAAGGCTCATAAAAGGACGGATGGACTTACTTGATAAGGAAGAGGTAAATGTGCGTGTAAAGCTACTGCTTGCCAACGGAGATACATGGAAACTCTATTCACGCTTAGCGGGAGAACCAGCATTCATTCACGAAGGGGATACCACGATTAAACAACTATCCATTCCTCCCTCCGGTATTTTTAAACTGAACTGCCGGTACAGTAAGACCCGCTATAATCATTTTGCCTTCGACAACATCAGAGTTTCGGGAGATTCATCCGTAATAGCAGACACGACTCCCCCATCTATTACGCAAATTGAAACCGTATCCGACTCCACGCTCTTGTTTACTTTCAGCGAAGCGGTACGCATATCTTCAGCCTCTTGTACAATCGAAAACAAGGGAGACGCAGCTCTTGAAGCCGATTCAACCTCGGCCACGAAAGTCTTGGTTCATACCCCCGGAGTTCTTGAGTCTGGCAAAGAGTACACCTTATGCTTAGACAACATAACCGACCTTGCCGGAAATCTTTTGGAAGATGCTTGTTTAAGCTTTACGTTTACAAAAGATGATTCGCCAGAAGAACCCGAAGAAGAAAACCCTGTAGAGGAAGAGCCCGATGCTTCGGCGGATATTACATTTCGCGAAATCATCTTTAATGAAATCTTACCTGATCCCCGAACAGGAGGCAGCGAATACATTGAACTGTATAACCGCAGCGGCAAATCTCTTTCGGTTGCCAAACTTGCTATTGCCACCCGAAAAACAGAGGGTACGCTTAGCACACTGTATCCACTTTCCGAACTTGCGCTTTCAATGGAGAAAGAAGATTTTCTGGTAGTTTCGAAAGACAAGAATGGGGTCCATTCCCAGTATGCTTCTCCAAATCCTGAAAAAGTGCATTCGGTTAAACTACCTGTGCTGGCTAACACATCCTCCACGCTTGTTCTGATCAATACAGAAACAGAGGAAGTGATTGACGAACTGTCATACAATTCAAAATGGCACAGTGCCTTTGTTACCGATAGCAAAGGAATTGCATTGGAACGGATTGATCCGGAAGCTGCTACCCAAAGTTCGGAAAATTGGGCATCGGCAGCCGCAGAAGAGGGGCATGGAACTCCTGGCTACCTCAATACCCAGTTCGGCGTGATTAAGAACGGACCAGTCGTGGGCATAGACACTCCGGTATTAGCCCCTGGCGGAGATGCCTATACAATTGCTTACCAGGCTGATCAATCGGGGTATAGTTGCCGGATATTTATCTTTGATCCGGCTGGCAGACAGGTGGCAAGGGTTCAAAACAACGAATTAATCGGGCAGCAAGGCACATTGAGATGGGATGGAAAAGGTACCGGCGGAGAAAAACTCCCCACCGGTCTTTATATTCTCTATGCAGAGATATACCACCCATCGGGGGCCCTGCATAAATTTAAGAAAGTCTTTTCTGTCCGTTAAAAACAGAAAGCTGTTAGTAACGGAAGCTGCTGCCTCCCAAGAATTCCCGTAACAACGAGGTGGCGGGAAGTTCTGTTTCGTGGATATAATTAAAGTAACGCAGAAAACGAATCAAACGGTAAGCCTCCGCATTCTCTTCTTCTATTTCCATTACTTCCATAAGGATTGGTTCGGCATATTTTCGCAAAGCCGCCAACTCGTAGAGCATGGCACTGTTAAACATTGCGTCCGCATTCTCCTGGAAAGGAAAAATCCATTTGTCTTCACCTTTCCGTACACTCTCCCAACGGGCAATGGTTTCTTTGGCCGAATACCCCCGGAAACGGTAATCGCGGACAATTCGCCTTAACAACCGGTTGTCGGTGGTAGGAATCCAGTTATGGTTATCCAGCGAAATGGAAGTCAACGCCGAAACATACACTTTATATTTATAGCGATCGTCAATCGTAGGGGTTAACTCAGGATTAAGGGCATGTATTCCTTCAATAATCAGCATAGAGTTCTTCTCCATTTTCAGTTTATTGCCTTTATACATCCGCGATCCGGTTTCAAAACTAAAGGTAGGAAGTTCCACTTCCTCCCCATCGATTACTTTTTGAAGATCGCTGTTAAAATACGGAAGGTCAAGCGCGTAAAGCGACTCGAAGTCATACTCTCCTTTCTCATCCTTCGGAGTATGCTCTCTGTTCAGAAAATAATCGTCCAGCGAAATACTGACAGGATGAATCAGGTTGGTGATAAGCTGAATCTGAAGCCGTTTACAGAAAGTGGTTTTACCCGACGACGACGGTCCCGAAATAAGTACCACCCGCACTCCGTCTTTGAAACGACCTGCAATTTCTTCGGCAATCTTGGCTACAGCCTTCTCCTGCATGGCTTCAGATACCATGATAATCTCGGGAGTTAAGCCTTTCCGGATGGCAACGTTTAAATCGCCTACATTACTTAAGCCTACTGTCTCAAGCAAAGTAAGATGCTCCTTATAGGCCTGAAACATTTTGTCTTGTTGTATTACCGGTTCAAGTTCCATCGGATTGGAACGTTTTGGAATACGCAAAAGGACCCCGTCGAAATAAGGGACTATATCAAACAACTGAATATATCCTGTAGAAGGAGTCAGACAACCGTAGAAATAATTGATATACCCGTCTAAATCGTAGTACATGGTATAAGGCATTCCGGTTGTTTCCACCAACAGCTCTTTATCATACAACCCCCTTTCATGAAACAGCTTAACAGCATCGGAAGTCCGGGTATTCTTAAACCGGAAAGGAATATCGGAATCAATTATCTCCCGCATTCTCGTTCTGATCTTCTCAATAGTCTGATGATCGATCGATTTGCCGTTGTGTATCTTACAAAAATACCCTTTGGAAACAGGATGTTCCAGATTAAGGGTTGCCGTTGGCAATACATCGTGTACTGCTTTGGAAAAAATAAAACACAGCGACCGTACATAAGTACGTAATCCAGACAATTGGGTATAATCAACAAACTCGACATCCTTAGGATAATAACACCTGAAGGTAAGTCCTTCTACTTTATTGTTCACTCGGGCATTCATCGGGCGATGCACAAGCGGACTTCCTACTGCAGCATAAATGTCCAGCAAAGTAGAACCCAGGGGGACCTCTTTGTATATATTGTTATTCTTACAGTAGATTGTGATCGTTTCCGCCATAACTTTTCAACATTTTTAATAATTTTGCACCATAAAGTTAGGAATATAAATCGGATTTTACTATCCAATTAAATGATTTTTAAATGGACTATTCATTTTTTGATTTTCTGACGCTTATCGGTTCGCTGGGTTTATTCCTGTACGGAATGAAAATAATGAGCGAAGGGCTTCAGAAGGTCGCAGGGGATAAAATGCGTGGAATCCTCTCCGCCATGACTTCCAACAGAGTGACAGGCGTTCTTACAGGCGTTTTAATTACTGCACTAATTCAATCATCCAGTGCTACAACCGTGATGGTTGTCAGTTTTGTAAACGCCGGACTTCTTTCCTTGGCTCAATCAATCGGAGTAATTATGGGGGCCAATGTCGGAACCACGGTTACCGCCTGGATTATTTCTCTTTTTGGATTCAAAGTAGACATAAGCGCTTTTGCCATTCCGCTCATCGGACTAAGCATTCCTCTTATTTTTTCAGAGAAAAGCCGGCGTAAGTCGATTGGAGAGTTTTTAATGGGTTTCGCTTTCCTTTTTATGGGATTATCTTATTTAAAGGATTCTGTCCCCGACCTGCAAAGCAATCCTCAGATACTCGCCTTTCTTCAGAACTACACCTCCATGGGGTATACTTCCCTACTTATCTTCCTTGGGATAGGTAGTCTTCTTACCGTCATTGTCCAATCATCCAGTGCAACCGTAGCTATCACATTAATTATGTGTACAAAAGGATGGATTCCGTTTGATATGGCAGCAGCAATGATATTAGGCGAAAACATCGGGACCACCATTACAGCCAACATTGCTGCAATCCCCGCAAATGCATCAGCAAAAAGAGCTGCCATCGCTCATTTAATGTTCAACGTTTTTGGCGTACTCTGGGTAATGGCTCTGTTTTACCCATTTACCCAAATGGTTTCGTGGATCGTTACAAATTATGGTCCGGGAGATCCGCATCAGATGACTGAATTTCTGGCCAATCTTGATTCCAGAACAATATCTCTTATCACTTCAAATGCAGAATTGAGTGATCCGAAGCTGATTGCATTGCAAAAACAGCTATTATCCTTACAGGTATCCGTTTCTTATGGGCTCTCGCTGTTCCACACCATGTTCAACATCGCCAATATTTGTATCATGGTTTGGTTTGTAAACTTTTATGTTTACGTATGTTCTGCTATCATTAAGCCAAAAACCACTGACGAAGAAGAGGAGTTTCAGTTACGATACATCCCTTCCGGTATTCTTTCGACTGCCGAGCTTTCGCTGATGCAGGCAAAAAAAGAAATTGCCGTTTATGGCGAGCGTACTTACCGGATGTTCGGTATGGTAAAAGATCTTTACTACGAATCAAATGAAGATAATTTCCTTAAAATATACAGCCGGATTGAAAAATATGAAAGTATTAGCGACCGGATGGAAATAGAAATTGCGAATTATCTTACTTTTGTTTCGGAAGGCAGGTTGAGCTCGGAAAGTAAAGAGGAGATACGCACCATGTTACGTGCTGTTACCGAAATAGAAAGTATTGCAGATTCATGCAATAATCTGGCTCGTGCAATAAGACGCCGTAACGAAGGTAAGGGTGAATTCACTGAAATGTTGAATCATAACATGGATCAGATGTTTGCCATTGTTGACGAGTCGATCAAACAAATGAATATCGTTCTCCACAAAGCGGAGGTAGTTCATGATGACATCAATGTTTCTTACAATATTGAAAACGAGATTAACAACTACCGCAATCAGCTTAAGATCAAAAACATGGAAGATATCAACCTTAAGCAATACGATTACCAGGTTGGTGTATATTACATGGATATGGTTGCAGAATGCGAGAAATTGGGCGACTATGTCATAAATGTTGTTCAAGCTGTTGTTGAAAAGAAAATATAAACGTGCACCGTAGTTAAGAAAGGGCACAGCTAAATGAGTTGTGCCCTTTTTATTTTATTGTAATATCAATTAAATCGTAAAAACCATGCGAAAATCACTGTGTTCTATCTTATTAGTATTGTTTGTTTGTGCTTTGTACGCACAAGAGAAAAAGGTATTTTTCCCCAAAAAGAACTTAACGACTGTGGGAGCCTATTATTATCCGGAACACTGGGATGAAAGTCAGTGGGACCGCGATTTGCAAAAGATGTCCGAAATGGGATTCGAGTTTACCCACTTTGCCGAATTTGCCTGGGCACAATTGGAACCCGAAGAGGGTAAGTACGATTTTGCCTGGCTGGATAAGGCTGTTACATTGGCTGCCAAACACAAACTGAAAGTAATCTTGTGCACTTCCACAGCCACACCTCCTGTCTGGCTCACCCGCAAGCATCCGGAGATTCTGATCAAGAATGAGAATGGGACAACCACAGACCACGGGTCCCGGCAGCATGCCTCATTCTCCAGTACATTTTATCGCCAATATTCGCTGAAAATGATTTCCGAACTGGCCAAAAGATACGGAAAAGACACCCGGGTTATCGGCTGGCAGCTCGACAATGAGCCAGGTGTTCGCCAGGATTTTAATGAAGATGCCTTATTGCGGTTCCGTTCTTTCCTGCGCAACAAGTACAACAACAATATTCAAGAGCTGAACAAGACCTGGGGAACAGCTTTCTGGAGTCAGATTTACAGCTCTTTTGATCAGATTAACTTTCCATTACCTTCCAACTGGGGACAAAATCCGCATCAGATGTTGGATTTCAGACGGTTTAACGCCTATCAAACGGCTTCTTTTCTGGATGAACAAGCAGCCGAAATACGTAAATTCAGCAATCCGGATCAATGGATTACCTCTAACTATATCCCCGACTACCAGGCCGGACACATTGGCTTGTCCAAATTGTTCGACTTTTACAGCTATACTCGCTATATCGTTTCAGGAGGATTGGGTATCGGTCAAAAGGGATATCGTATTGGCGATCCCATGCTGATTCCATTTGCAAACGATTTTTTCCGTCCGATCGGAGGTATTTACGGAGTAATGGAGCTTCAGCCGGGTCAGGTAAACTGGGGCAGCATTAATCCGCAACCCTATCCGGGAGCCGTTCGCCTGTGGTTATGGTCCGTGTTTGCAGGAGGCAGTGACTTTACATGCACCTACCGGTTCCGTCAGCCTATCTACGGGGACGAACAGTATCACGCAGGCATTGTAGGAACCGATGGTGTTACTCCGTCGCGGGGTGGATTGGAATACCAGCAGTTTATAAAAGATATAGCCAAACTCCGTAAGGAATACAATGCGAAAGCTACCCAACCGGCAACCTATGTAAAACGCAAAACGGCTATTTTGTATAACGTGGACAATACCTGGAGTATGAGCAAACAAAAACAAACGCAGGAATGGAACACAGACAGTCACATCCAAAAGTATTACAAACCTCTTAAAAGCTTTGGCGCGCCGGTTGATGTAATCAATGAAAGCGCCGATTGGAGCAAATATCCTGTATTAATTGCTCCTGCTTACCAATTGGTAGACGATCAACTGATTGAAAAATGGACTACCTATGCAAAACAGGGAGGGCATCTGATCCTTACGTGCCGCAGCGGACAAAAAGATCGTTCCGACAGGTTGTTTGAACTTCCTTTCGGAGGAAAAATCGCCGATTTGATCGGAGCCAAAATGGATTTCTTTGATTTGCTGGTTCCTTCGGATCCGGGTGCTGTAAGCCTAAACGGAAAAAACTATCCATGGGTAAGCTGGGGAGAAGTATTCACTCCCGAAGCGCAGACCGAAGTATGGGGAAGTTACGTAAACGATTTCTATGCCGGTAAAGCTGCCGTTCTCCATCGTACGTTAGGAAAAGGAAGCATTACCTATGTGGGAGTGGACAGTCGCGACGGTTCTTTGGAAAAAGAAGTGTTGAAACGGGTATATGCGCTTAACAATACCTCCTTGCTGGATCTTCCCGAGGGAGTATGGATGGAATACCGCGACGGATTCGGGATTGCCGTAAATTATGGTCCTGTTGCGTTCGATTTCCCATTAAACGACAAGGCAAAAGTCTTGGTTGGAGAGAAACAAATACCTACCGCAGGCGTATTGGTCTGGAAAGAGTAATACACCTGAATCATAAAAACGGTCTGCATCCCGATGCTTTTAGCAGCAGTGGATGCAGACCGTTCGCTTTTTAAAAAAAAATACTACTTTTGCATAAAAAGAAGTACTGATGAAGGTATTAATTACAGGAGCAAGTGGATTTATAGGTAGCTTTTTGGTAGAAGAATCGCTGCGAAGAGGATACGAAACCTGGGCAGGTATACGTGCCACCAGTAGCAGGGCCCGATTACAGGATAAACGTATTCAGTTTATAGACCTGAAATACGACGATCCAAAGAAACTTACCGAACAACTTTCGGAATACGCGGGTTTACATGGAGCATGGGATTATGTAATTCACAATGCCGGCTTAACCAAAACCCTCCGAAAAGAGAACTTCTTCCGTGTCAATGCCGAACACACCCGTAATCTTCTCGAAGCGCTCCATGCATCCGGATGTGCTCCGCGAAAGTTTATTCTGATGAGCAGCCTCAGCAGCTTCGGATTAGGCGATGAAGTAAATTTTACCCCTTTCAGCCTTTCCGACACCCAGAACCCGAACACAGTATACGGACAAAGCAAACTGAAAGCAGAACACTACGTGCGGGACCAAAAGTATTTTCCATGGATAATACTTCGCCCAACCGGAGTATACGGACCAGGCGACCGGGATTATTTCCTTGAAATAAAAAGCATTCAGTCCGGCTTAGACCTGGCAGTAGGCTTCACCCCTCAGCGCATCACCTTTATTTACGTAAAGGATCTGGCGACCGTTGCTTTTATGGCCATTGAAAACGAGCAAATAAAAAACAAGCATTATTTTGTTGCCGACGGAGACCAACATACTGACGAATCATTTGCCAACTTAATTCAGGAACTGCTGGGAAAAAAGAAAGTTATTCACGCCAGAATCCCCCTTGGACTGGTAAAAGTTGCCTGTTGGTGTTCAGAGCAGATAGGCAAATTGCTGGGAAAAGAAATGACGTTAAACACGGATAAATACATCATCCTGAAGCAACGTAACTGGATTTGTGATGTTACGCCGCTGCAGGATGACTTAGGTTTTATCGCCTCTTACCCTTTAAGAAAGGGACTGGAAGAGAGCATAGAATGGTATCGTAAAGAAGGATGGCTTAAGTAAACTAGTCTACTTTCGTCACACTCCCTGAACCCATATTGGAGCTTTCAATCTGAGTTGCAGGACCTTTATAGCGGATCTTTCCACTGCCGGCAACCGACGATTTGATGCTGTTTGTTACTGTAACATCCACTTTGCCACTGCCGGCTATATTAGATGTAAAGTCGTATATTTCGCAATCGAAAGCACTAACATCGCCACTGCCGGCAATATCCAGGGAGAAAGTATGTACTTTTCCGGCAAGTGCTATTGCTCCTGAACCTGCTATCTTAGCACCCAATTCATTACTTTCGATATAAGTGGCAGTAAATTTACCGCTACCAGCCATGTCGACGCTTACTTTCTGGGCACGAGTGGTATCTTCCAAAAATATATTTCCGCTGCCGGCAAGGCTCACATCAAGATTAGTCGTAGTAAGCGGAGAGGCAACCGTAAACTTTCCACTGCCGGCAAATTCCACTTTATTCAAATGAGCAGAGCTACTTTTAATGATAAAGGCTGTCGGACTAAGATTCATTCCCCTTTTTATCGGGCGGATAATTAGTTTATCTCCCTCAACTTTAACTTCAAGATTCTCTTTAAGATTCTTGTCAATCGTAATTTCAAGAGAAGGAACCGAGTCTGCCTGCTGATAGATGTATTCCAGACTTCCACCATTGACAGACACCTCCGAGTAATCAGAGATAGCAATGGTTTCTGTTACAAGGTTTCCATCACCCTTTATAACATGCATGGAGCACCCGCAAGCCATCAACAACATCATACAGGTTGATAGAAATAATGCTTTTGTTTTCATTTTAAGTTTTATTTTATGATTAGTTAACCTGATGAATTGATCCGGAACCGGATGTATGGATATCGACGGCAGGAGTTCCTTTATAAGCAACATCTCCACTTCCCGATACCGATGCTTTTAGTCTTTTTAATGCCTGCACTTTCATGTCGCCGCTACCGGATACCGAACAGGACAGCTCATTTATCCGGCAATCGTAGGCATTCACATTGCCACTTCCCGAAACCGCGAAATCTCCCCGTTGCGAACTTCCACCCAGATTGGCATTTCCGCTTCCCGATATGCGCACCTCAAGATCATTGGTCAGAAGGTTAGTCAAATACAAATTACCGCTTCCGCTAACGCCGGCATTAATCGTTCCCGACTTCACATTTTCCTTGGCACGGATAGAACCGGAGCCAGAAATCTTAAGGGTCAGGGCATTTGTAGTAAGCTGTCCGTCGATACGGAAATCGGAACTGCCTCCTACCTTTACCTCATTCAAAGAAGCAGAATGACTGCGAATTTCATAACGGGTAGGATTTAGTTGTTTATTGTTTTTCGTTCCAACAACCAACTGGCGATTCTCTACATGTATATCCAGGTAGTCATACAAATTCGAATCGATCGTGACTTTTACTGTAGGACTTCCGGCTTTCTGGGTATAAATAAAAATGGGTGTCGCACTATCCTTGTTTTCGCCCGAAAAAAGACTCTTCACCATATTTCCGAAAGAGGTAGAAATATTGCCCCCCATACGAATTGACGTATATTCAGAGACTTTTATTTCTTTGGTCATCATTGTACCATTTCCTTTAATGCTGGCAGAGGCCAGGCTGCTTAGAGTAACCATCACGAGAACAGCCACCCAAACGAATCTCTTATTAACCATAACTTTACAATTTATATTTCTTATCTTGAAATAAGACGTTAATATACGTATAAAGGTTACATGTAAAGCAATAAATTTATAAAAATAAAAAAGCCTCCTCAACTATCCGGTTGAGAAGGCAATTTTTTTTGCTTTTCAATGAAACAATCTCCCGATTCCTTCTATGCAAAGACTTGTTAACCTTAGATCTAAAATACTATGAAAAAAACTCGTTGCAAATATAAAACGAACTCTTCCATATTCAATCAAGTATTGATACAATTAATTGTGTTATTGTTTCATAAGCATGCAAATTTGATATAAATCAAACATTTTTGGAAGATATCCCGAACTTTTCGGGTATTTCATCCAGAATTCCAAACAACTCGTCAACTGTTTCAGCACGTAACATAGCTATACGGGTCGACTTAAAATCGGCAATTCCCTTAAACAACGGAGTAGCAGCAAGATGGCGTCTGATATGTAAAATACCCCGGTGCTCATCCAACCGTTCGATACTTTGCATAACTTGTTTTTTCAACACATCCAGATACCATTCAAAGGGAGCAGCCTCAAGCAGCTCATTCGTTTGCATATAATGCTTTACCTCCTTAAAAATCCATGGACGGCCAATGCTGCCGCGTCCAATCATTACCGCATCCACCCCATAGGTATCGAAACGTTCCTTGCATATTTCGGGCGAAGTAACATCTCCGTTTCCGATAATCGGAATATGCATCCGTGGATTATTTTTTACCTGTCCGATCAATTCCCAGTCGGCTTCGCCCGTATACATCTGGCTACGTGTACGGCCATGAATCGTAAGGGCGGCAATGCCACAATCCTGAAGCTGCTCCGCCAGGTCGACAATAATCTTGCTGTCGTTATCCCATCCAAGACGGGTTTTAACCGTAACAGGAATGTTCACCGCCTTTACCACCTCGCGGGTAATTTCAAGCATAAGGGGAATATTGCGCAGCATACCCGATCCGGCACCTTTTCCGGCCACTTTTTTTACAGGACAGCCAAAATTAATATCCAGAATATCCGGCCGCGCGACTTCACATATTTTAGCCGCGCCCACCATGGGTTCCACTTCCCGACCGTAAATCTGAATAGCCACCGGGCGCTCATCTTCGGCAACGGTAAGTTTCTGCTGTGTTTTAGATACATTACGTATCAGCGCATCGCTGGAAACAAACTCCGTATAAACCATATCGGCCCCAAATTTTTTGCACATCAACCGGAATGCTATATCTGTAACATCTTCCATGGGTGCAAGAAATACGGGACGATCACCTAAATCTATAGTACCAATTTTCATTTTGCTGATAATTTTTATAAAATAAAGGAATAAGGAAACAGGCTTGTTATCAATCACATTCTGCTGTAAATAACAACCTTATCCACGGTGATATCTTGTATATCGGCGGCAAAAGTACGGCTTTTCTTAGAAGAATAATGTATATTTGCCGCGCTATAAATTCTTAATGTTATGAAAAAGAACCGTTTTCAAGTCTTTTTGTTCATTTTTGGAGTGCTGTTATTCGCAACAAGCCATGCCCAAAGCTCATCAGAGCCAGTCGTTATCCCCGCAAACCACCCAAATATTTCCTATATTGGCCGGGTTAGTTTTACAAATCCCGAATCTCCCTGCTTTACATACCCCGGCGTACAAATAAGAGCCCGTTTTCAGGGGACTTCACTTTCTATGCGCGTAAAGCCGAACAGTGGTTATTTTATGGTGGAAATTGATAAGCAAGAACCCTTTAAGGTTGCCTCACTTGAAAACGATTCGGTTGTTTTGCTGGCAGACAATTTAACCGACGCCCTTCACGATGTAACCATCAGTCTCGCTTATGAAGGCTACCAACGCCGCCCCGAGTTCCGTGGCTTTATATTAAATCCGGGCAAAACACTACCGGAAGCCCCTGTTCTTCCACAAAGAAAGATCGAATTCATCGGCAATTCCATCACTTGTGGCTTTGGAACGGAAGTAACAGATCCAAATGCTCCTTTTAAAGATGAAACCGAAAACCATTATTATACCTATGCAGCTGCAACAGCCCGGGCGCTACATGCGCAAAGTCTGGTCGTAGCCCGTTCGGGAATTGGCATCTACAGAAATTATAACGGTCCTAAAGCAGGAAATCCCGACTGCATGCCTGCCATGTATGCCCAGACTCTGTTTACGGATTCGACCGAAGTATGGGATTTTAACCGTTATACACCCGATGTTGTTTGTGTGAATCTGGGAACAAACGATGTGAGTACCCAGCCCTACGATACCCAATTGCTGGAACAAGGCTACCGTTCTTTTCTTAAAACACTGCGTGGATACTATCCAAAAGCAAAGATAATTCTCTTAAGCGGATGTATGCTGAATGGAAAACCGCTTGCCGATGTACAAACAGCCCTTAACCGGGTGGCCGAAGAAGCAAAAGCAGCCGGAGATAAGCAGGTATACCGCTTTGATTTAACGCCAACCGACGGAAGTCTGGGATACGGTGCCTGCTGGCATCCGTCCAAGGCTCAGCAATACAAAGGAGCCGGCGAACTTACTCCTTTTATCCGAACCATTACCGGATGGAACTAATTTTTTGTAACTTTGCACCCTGTAATCATTAAACATCAATAACTTGAGCGAAAAAGAATTTGAAATAATGGCGCCGGTTGGTTCGTACGAATCACTGATGGCTGCTATACAAGGGGGTGCCGATTCAATTTATTTCGGTATAGAAGGACTGAACATGCGTTCACGTTCGTCCAATAATTTTACTACAGAAGATTTACATAAGATAGTTGGAATCTGCAAAGAGCACGGAATTAAAAGCTACCTTACTGTTAACACAGTTATATACGGAGAGGATTTGTCCTTAATGAGGACAATCATCGATGCGGCAAAGGATGCCGATGTTTCTGCAATCATTGCCTCGGATGTTGCTCCTATGAGTTATGCAAGAAGCATTGGTGTGGAAGTGCATCTTTCTACCCAGCTTAATATTTCCAACGTGGAAGCGTTAAAGTTTTATTCGCTGTTTGCCGATGTAGTTGTACTGGCACGCGAACTAAACCTCGAACAGGTTAGCGAAATATTCAAACAGATCCAGGAACAGCAGATAAAAGGTCCGAACGGCGAATTAATACGTATCGAAATGTTTGCGCACGGTGCTTTGTGTATGGCTGTCTCGGGTAAATGTTACCTCAGCCTGCACGAAATGAATGCTTCGGCTAACCGGGGAGCTTGCATGCAGATCTGCCGTCGCGGTTATAATGTAAAAGATAAGGAAAGCAACATCGAGCTGGACATAGACAACCAATATATCATGTCTCCCAAAGACTTGAAGACCATTCATTTCATGAATAAAATGCTTGATGCGGGTGTACGTGTGTTCAAGATTGAAGGACGTGCCCGCGGACCGGAATATGTTCGTACAGTGGTATCTTGCTACAAGGAAGCGATTCAGGCCTATTGCAACGATTCCTTTACGGACGAGAAGGTGGCTGACTGGGACGAACGTCTGGCTTCTGTATTTAACCGGGGTTTCTGGGATGGTTACTATCTGGGACAACGTTTGGGCGAATGGAGCAGCAAATATGGTTCTGGTTCAACCAAACGCAAAGTATATGTGGCCAAAGGTGTGAAATATTTCAATTCACTGGGTGTTGCCGAATTCGAAATGGAATCGGGCTCGCTGAAGGTGGGCGACGATATATTGATTTCGGGTCCGACTACCGGTGCTGTTATGCAGAAGATCGAAGAGATTCGGGTTGATATGAAACCGGTGGAAGAAACCGTGAAAGGCGAACGCTTCTCCTTTAAGGTAAACGAAAAGGTACGTCCTTCCGACCGTCTTTACAAAATGGTTCCGGTAGAGCAGAAAAAAGAATTTAAATAACAAACGATACTATTGAATCAGATCTTTGCTATTAAAGCAAGGGTCTGATTTTTATTTTAGAGATTCAACGATGAAAACATACTTGTTTAAACTAACAATGAAGGTCCGCGATTACGAATGCGACCTGCAAGGTGTTGTAAACAATGCCAATTACCAGCATTATCTGGAACATACCCGCCATGAGTTTCTTGAATCTCTGGGCGAGAATTTCGGGGCCATGCACGAGAAAGGAATCGATGCCTTCGTTTCGAGGGTGGATATCCAATACAAAAATGCGCTTCGCAGCGGCGATACATTTACCTCTTGCCTGAATATCGTGAAGAACGGGCCCCGGCTGCAGTTTATTCAGGATATTTACCGCGACAGCGACGGTGCGCTTTCCGTAAAGGGAGTGGTAGAATCGGTGGTGGTAGATAACGGTCGACTTACCCGCGGCGAGTATTTCGACGATCTTTTGAAAAGACATAACCTTACATGATTATCTATTACATGAAACAACCACTATGACAGACAAACGAATTTACCAAATTGGCCTTACTATGATAAACGGGGTGGGCGACATTCTTGCCCGCCATCTTCTGGAAGCTTTAGGTGATGTGGAAGCCATTTTCACAGAGAAAAGACACCTGCTCGAAACTATTACGGGAATCGGTCCGGCTATATCGGCCGAGATTCAGAAGGCCGATGTATTGCAACGGGCGGAAGCGGAGCTTGCTTTTGCCGAAAAGAATAAAATAGACTGCCACTTCTTTACAGACGACTCCTACCCTATGCGTTTACGCCAGTGCGAAGACGCTCCTGTTTTATTCTACAGCAAAGGGAATATTAATCTGGATGTGCCCCGGGTAATCAGTATAGTGGGTACACGCAATGCCACCAATTACGGCAAAGAACTTACGGAAGCGCTGCTTCGGGAATTGGCTGTTCACTTCCCCGACTTGCTGGTGATAAGCGGTCTGGCTTACGGAATTGATATCTGCGCACATCGCAGTGCACTGCAGAACGGACTGCCAACTGTAGGGGTGCTGGCCCACGGATTGGACCGTATCTATCCGGCCGTTCACCGGAATACCGCAGTAGAAATGCTTCAACAGGGGGGACTGGTAACCGACTTTCCCAGTGGAACCAATCCGGATAAACAGAATTTTGTAAAACGGAACCGTATCGTAGCTGGACTTTCCGAAGCGACCATCGTGATCGAATCGTCGGAAAAGGGGGGATCTCTTATTACCGCAGACATCGCATTCTCCTATGGGCGCGATGTATATTCATTTCCGGGAAGGGTTAAAGACGAACAATCCAAGGGGTGTAACAAGATAATACGGGAAAACAAAGCGGGACTAATAACCTGCGCCGCCGATCTGATTGCCTCCCTTCGGTGGGAAACCAGCGAAAAGCCTGCCACTTCGCCTCAACAAGCCAGCCTTTGTTTTGAAGATGAAAACAATCATCCCATTGTTGCGCTACTTAAAGAGAAAAAGGAACTTCATATTAATCAGATTGCCATTTCACTGAATATGCCGGTAAGAGAATTGTCGGCTCAGCTGTTTGAACTCGAAATGAACGGAGAAATTAAAACCATGCCGGGCGGCATGTATAAGCTTATAAAATAAAAAAGGGAGATCACTCCCCCTATAAACAATTAAAGGATGTCATCCCGACATCCCCTAACCAAACTTTGTTAACCTTAAATCTAATACTATTATGAAAAAACCACGATGCAAAGATACAGGCTTAAGCGAGTTTTGTCAAGTCTTTTTCAAATAAAACATGTTAAAGAACATGCATGTTTTAGCCAAAAAGCTTTAATCAAACAAAAACAAACAAGAAATAAGTCAAAATATATTAAATATTAAAATTATCAGTTATTTTTGTTTCTTGAATAAGAAACCCTCCCCGCGTAATGGAGACAAATTAATAACTTTATTCAGAATGAAAAATCGTACTTTATTATTATTGTTGCTTGTAGCCGGCATTTTTATGCCTGTAATGGCTCAGCAGGAAATGCAACCGCTTCCTATCGACCCGAAGGTGAGATATGGGAAGCTTACCAACGGATTAACTTATTACATCCGGCACAACGAACAGCCTAAAGAAAGAGCCGACTTCTACATCGCGCAGCGAGTAGGTTCCATGCAGGAAGAAGACTCGCAGGCTGGTCTGGCTCACTTTTTAGAACACATGGCCTTCAATGGATCAAAGAATTTTCCGAACCATGGCATCGACGACTTTACTGAAAGCGTTGGAATACGTGGCGGAGAAAACCTGAATGCGTATACATCGTTCGACGAGACCGTTTATATGATAATGAATGCACCGGTAACCCGACAGGATGTCGTTGACTCCTGCATGCTTATTCTGCACGACTGGTCGGGCTTTATTGCGTTGGAAGATACGGCCATAGAAAAAGAAAGAGGCGTTATCCGCGAAGAATGGCGTACACGTCAGGATGCGCAGGCACGCTTATGGGAGCAGCAACTGCCCAAAATGTATCCGGGAAGCCGTTATGCAAACCGTATGCCTATCGGTTCGATCGATGTTATCAATAATTTCAAGCCCGACGAACTTCGTGCTTATTATAAAAAGTGGTACCGTCCCGATTTGCAATCGGTAATCATTGTAGGCGATGTAGACGTTGACGTGGTGGAAGCCCGTTTAAAAACTATGTTTGCCGATATTCCATCACCGGTAAACGCTGCCGTAAGAGAGATGCATCAGGTTCCCGACAACGATCTGCCGCTGGTATCGGTTGCAACCGACAAGGAGGCCTCCAACATTCTTTTGTATCTTTTCTATAAACACGATAAACTGCCGCGCGACTTGTACGCCACTCCAATGGGACTTGTAATGGATTATATCCGCAACGTTGCCAGTACCATGATGACCGACCGGTTCAATGAACTTCTTCAGAAAGGAAATCCTCCCTTCGTAGATGCACAGGCATCGGACGGCGAGTACATGATTGCCAAATCCAAAGACGCGTGGTCGGTAGCTTGTCTGGCTAAAGAAGGAAAGATAAACGAATCACTTACCGCCATGGTTGCCGAAACGCAACGGCTTAAGCAGTACGGATTCACAGCTTCGGAATACGAACGGGCACGAATCAATGTGCTGAAAAGCTACGAAACCCAGTTCAATGAGCGCGAAAAACAGAAAAACGATGCCTATACAAACGAATATGTTTCTCACTTTACAGACGGAGGCTACATTCCGGGTATAGAAATGGAATATGCGTTAATCAACCAAATTGCACCCGGCATTCCCGTAGAACAGGTAAATCAGTATATACAGGACATGATTGGGGAGAAAAACATTGTTATCTCGCTTACGGGTCCTGCAAAAGAAGGCCTCGCCTACCCTTCGGAAGATGAACTGCTTCGCACCTTCATGAAGGCTCAAAAAATAGCCGTAGAACCGTATAAGGAGACTGTTTCCAACGAACCGTTAGTTGCCAATCTTCCTGCACCGGGTAAAATTACAAAGGAAGAGGTTGATCCACTCTTTGGATCTACCGTGTTCACCCTTGGAAACGGCGTTAAAGTGGTTGTAAAACAAACCGAATATAAGAAAGATGAAATACTGATGACAGCTACCAGTCCGGGTGGAAGTACCTTGTTCGGAAAGGCGGATGTACCCAACCTTAAGCTCTTTAACGAAGTAATCGGCCTTGGTGGGTTAGGCAATTTCAGTGCTACTGATTTGACTAAAGTACTTGCAGGAAAGCAGGTTTCTTTATCTGCAGGTCTGGGATTGGACAACGAAAGTCTGAATGGACGCTCAACTCCCGCCGATCTGGAAACCCTTTGTCAGCTTATCTACCTTCAGTTTACAGCCTTGCGCCCGGATACAGAAGCCTATACCTCCTTCGAAGGACGCATGAAATCCCAGCTTCAAAACCTGGAACTGAATCCGATGGTTGCCTTTAGCGATACGATTACCAAAGCTATCTACGACGGAAACCCCAGGGTGCAACGTTTAAAAGAAGCCGACTTTGCGCAAATAAGCTACCAACGTATCCTGGACATGTATAAAGAAAGATACGCAGACGCGTCAGACTTCATTTTCACGTTTGTAGGAAATGTAAATCCGGATACGCTGAAACCTTTTATACAACAATACCTGGCTACCCTTCCCTCATTGAAACGGGTGGAAAAAGGGAATGTAAAAGAGGTTCCTGTATTGCGCAATGGCACCTATACCAATCACTTTGCCCGCTCTTTGCAAACACCAAAGGCATCAATTGTTAATTTCTTCAGCGGAAATCTGCCTTTTACTTTGGAAAACAGGCTGACTATAACCATGCTGAAACAAATTCTCGATTTAGTTTACACGGAAAAGGTTCGTGAAGACGAAGGAGGAACCTATGGCGTGCAGACTTCCGTGAAGATTGCAAGCTTCCCCGAAGGACAAACGATCCTGCAAACCTACTTCGACACCGATCCGGCCAAAGGTGCACAGATGAATGCAATTGTGCATAACGAACTGAAAAGAATTTCCGAAACCGGACCACGCGTGGAAGACTTCAACAAAACAAAGGAAAATATGCTGAAAAAGCATGCCGAAGCACTGCAGGAAAACAGCTACTGGCTCAATACCCTGGACACCTACTACGATAAAAAGCGAGACGATCATACAACCTACGAATCTACCCTGAAAGCCATCACCCCCGCCGGCATTCAGGCCCTGGCTAAAACGTTGTTAAAACAAGGCAATACCGTAGAAGTAGTAATGGAACCCGCCAAATAAAGGCAATACCCCTTCTCTCACTAAAAAAGGCAAATGGAGCTCCCATTTGCCTTTTTTTTCGTCAAATCATTCCCGTTCAACAAAGAAATGAATTCATAAATTAAACTAAAATTGATATTTTCAATAACATAATTATATCGTATTATTTCTTAATTAATACCTTTGTTTAAATATTAATTTAGTACTTTAAACTTAACCATTTGAATCATGAAGTATCTTATTCTAATTCTTGTATTTTCTCCGCTCTTTATGCTCTCCTGTACGAGCGATGAAATCCTTAATGACAATTCTAAGGAAATGACTATTGTCGCAAAAACAATCGATGATTTAGATTTTAAATTGAATCCGACAGCCTCTGATAAGTTTACTTTCTCAATTCGTTCTCAGGCAGGCAAAGCCTATTCTCTCTTTTTGAAGAAAGATGACAAAGAGCTGGTCAAAGGCTCTTTTGTTGCAGACGAGCACATTAGAGGAATCTCAATAGCTTCCATCAAATACGATTTTAATACAAATGATAATTATGAAATTGTAATTCGCGCTACACAAGGGGTAAACGACACCCTTTACCAGGAAGATTTCAAAATAAACTATTACAAACATGAATACGCTAACCGACTCAACTATGAAGAATTGGTTTCGGTCAACCAACTGCTGGATTTTGATCTGTCTCCGTCCAGAAATGTAGTTTTTTACAACGACTATATCAATAACAAATGCGTTTTGAAACGACTTACACTTTCTGATAATAAGGTGGAAGTTTTAGACGAGGATTTCTTTTCATTGTTAATTCGTTCAAAAAGCGATAACGATCTGATTGTAAGTACACGAAACTACGAGAATCACTTTTTGGAGGCGGACTCCTGTGCGATACTCAATTACAATGTTAACACGAAAAAAAGTTCATTTATTGATTGGGGATCTGCAGATTATGGCCGATTCTCGAGAGTTGTAAACAATTCAATTATAATCTCAAAACCCATTGTATCAAAATCTGTTTCTTATATTAATTTTGATGAAGGCTCCAAAAAAGAATATACTGCCGATTTGACAAATTTAAGGGAACATAGTTTTGAGAAAATCTATTTAAAGAACACTACATTTGATTTTAATAAGGCCGAATTTACGAAGACATTAGGCATAAATGACAATTTATCCTACATAGTTTATTCCGATGAAAACTCGGGTTATTATATTGTTGTCGATTCCTATTACGATTATAATCATAAAGAAGACTTTAGCCGGTTGGTAATCTACAAAGATGATAAAATTGTTTTTCAAGAACCATTCGAAAAAGGCAAACAATACAATTTCCCACGTTTAGTCAACTTAAGCGATAATAAACTGATCTTCTTTAAGAGCTTTGATTATGCCTCTGAAGTAAAATTAGACGGTTATTACCTCTTAGATTTGAATACAAAAGAGGTTACTCTTCTGAAAAACGATGATAATAATTTTGTAAAAAATGATTTCTTCATTTACAACGATAACAAATCATTCATCTCCGTACGTCATAACGGCATTTACAAGATATCGATGTAAACAGGAAGACCATTCGTAACAATCCCTTGTGGGGATATGGCCCTCTATTACACCAACATTTTGTGGTTGTTCGGAAATTCCGAACAACCACTTCTTCTTTTAATTGAGATGGTTATTCATAATACACTAAAAGACTATGTTTGTTGAATGACAACGTGAGTTATGTGCTGTACAACATACAGAATAACTTATATATTAAATACAATACATTAACTTTGTACGAATAATTTTACCAATGTTGAATATCTTTCTGTTGATTTTGAATTAATTATAATCCGTTTCAAATAGTAACTAACTAAAAGGTAAGCGATAGAAAGGAGGAAAAGCTAACTTGGAATTTTAACCTGATGAATCGAACCCCACAGAAAAATCGAACCTTTTTTCTGTTACTCTCACACAAAAAAAGCAAACTGTCTATATGTTAAAATCTAAATTATGATTTATGAAATCCAAATTGTTTACCACAAGTATATTTCTTTGCTCGACATTGTTCCTGTTTGCAGGGTGCGACAAGGACGATGAAGAAATTACCCCCCCG
>RRZT012147882.1_pt1 | contig 21373 bp, 10 predicted proteins | sample 2165551 | NCBI WGS metagenome assembly RRZT01 (sample SAMN10456910, study PRJNA506462) | wastewater metagenome | biome: wastewater; feature: sludge; material: wastewater sludge; isolation source: wastewater sludge with Escherichia coli K12::gfp cells carrying plasmid... | place: USA: Moscow, Idaho... | reverse complement strand
TGGTTACGATGAAATCGTCGGTCAACACTCAAGTTGCCGTTCAATCGTTGACAGCTGTGATCAAAGTGATTGCTCTGGATAGCACGGGTTTCGCTGGTAAGGCTCTTTGAGAATGACTGGTCAACTTATCGGTAATCTCCATTCAGTCTTTCGTGCACGATCAGATGCTCCGGGGGCGTCAATAAACAAGAGCATTGTCGGCTTTTTCGATCTGACGCGTAGCTTCCTCCTCTGAAGGAAATAATAAATTTGCGGACATACTTTAACTCTATCCAATGCCGTTGAGTCTGAAACTGGGTTCAGCATAGGCTTGCCGATTTGCCGAGCCCTCACTATCGCCGCTGTCCGCTCGCCAAGCGATGGATTGCCGGTCAATGCTGGCACTTGGCTGACACCTTGCCCCCTGGCACAAACAATTGGGTCGGCGGCGGTTTTGGCCGATTACCTGCCGTTGGTCTGCAAGGCTGTTCATCGGCCATTGCTACCAGTGAGATGCTTGGTGTGATGGGTCTGCTATGCGACCGAAACCCGCCACAGCGCACACAAGCATGGCCTCATTCGATACCGGGTATTACTCCTCGAACAACTCCCGCTCCTTTAGCGATTCGGCGATGTTCTTCTCCGCGTCCTGCTTGATGAGGTCGTAGAGCCTATAAGCGGGGGAGAAACGAGGGAGCGAATCGAGAATGGACTTCGCTTTTTCCAATGCCTCCACGTCACGGGGAAACGGTTCGCCCGGCGTCCCCTGTTTTCCTCCGCTCACAGCCGCGGAATACAGTGCGCTGGTGGCGGATTCGAGACACTTACTGCCGTGCGACTTGGCCGCCGTGAGATAGCCGACGACGAAGGTCGGATTGTCCAAAGAGAATGCGTGGTCGGCCTCGCAGAGGATTTCCCCAATGAGTGAGATATCGAGGCTGTCGCCGGAGCACTTATTCCGCATGAAAGACAGCGTCCTGTCGTCCGTTGCGGAAAATACAGCGCCGAGAAGGTGCGAGGCGAAGTATTGGAACTTGTGGTCGCCGCCTTCGCCACCTCTCATCCAAGACCAGACGTCCTTGCATAAGTCTTCGAATGCCGCCGACTCGGCGAACCGCAAAGGCTCGTGCACGTACGGGCCGAAGTTGCATGGACGGAACGCGTAATCCTCCGTCGAAGCCGCGTGCGCGACGCGCTTCTTGAAGAAATCCAGCGTTTCCACCGGGTACCTCACCGAAGTGGACGCGAGAAATTTCTGGATCCAATACTTTTCCAGAACCGGTATGGGAAACAGTTTGTCCAGCAGGACGTTTACCGAGCGGGAATCAAGCAGGTCGAGCGGAATCGGCCCAGGGGATTCAAAGAGGGAGAGGACCTCGTCGGCAACATGCTCGGAACCACAGAAATTCGTGGCTCCTATGAGCTCCAACGCTTTCGCGGCGTCCAGCGCCCCGACATGACATAACTCGCCCGCCGCAGTCGCAACTTCGTGTTCGTCGTCTGACGAGAGAAATCCCTTCAGGGTGTCGAATTCGTATTCGCCCAAGGATGAGTTTCCCAGGACTTGGCCGAGACAGCGGGCCAGCGATGCTCTCAGTTCCGGATACCCGGAAGCCAAGATTCTGGACGTAAATGCCCTTCCACTTGCGACGTCTTCCGAATAGATCCTCGGCAAGGCCATGGGGACGTATCGGGCAATGGCGGATTTCGGCTTTCCAAGCGCGTACTCCACGACGTATTGCGCCAAGGAGTTTGTGCCGGCGAGCAGTTCGTAGAGCAGGACGTGGGGTGAAGCATTCCTATTCAGTTTTGTTTCCTCGACCCTCGCCAGCGTCAACGCTACGAAGTGCACAATCGCCTCCGGGTTCTGGAAGGTGTCGGCTATCTCTGCTGCGGTGTGCCGGATGGTTGCCTGCCATTCCTTTTGCCTGGTTTCGAAATTCGAATCTTCGACCAGGTGCCCATAGCCGTCGACGAACGCGCGTATCGTCCGGAATTCGAGGCTGTCCGGAGTAAGGGCGAATATCTCGTTTGCTACGTAGCTTGTCCTTCCGCTGGCGAATTTCGCGTGCCAAGAGATCGAAGAAAGCAGTTCGAGCCAGACGAACGGATCCAGCATCGACGACAGCACCTTGCCCTTAATTGATTCCAAAGTGCCAACGAATTCGTCGGTCCAACGCTCGCGGTCCGTCTCCGGAACGGCAGCCCCGAATAGACCCATCGGATACCTGAGCGCATCGGAAAGCGCCCTCGCGGACAGGATCGCGACGTCCAACCGCTCGGAATCGAGTCGGGCGATTGCAGCGGAAATCACATCTTTTCGCAGCGAAGCAACGGCTTCCTGCCTCACGAAGTACGGGCTGAACGAAAACGCACGGCCATTCGAAGACGTGGTGTGGCCTTCGGTTTGGAGGATTCCGCTCAGGAAGTCATATGGCGTGTACGCACCATTCCACGAGTCGGGGTAATCCAAGAGCGACAGTCCGAACCCGACGACCTCGGCGCTGTACTCGACCGGCTTATTGGGCTCCACCGCGCAGAGTTCCTTCATTATGCGGATGGCGTGGCCGGGGTGTTGGTGCAACTGCCTTTCGTCCGATTTCCCCAATTCCCACAGGCAACTGCAGGCTCGTTGCAAGTGCTCGAAACTGTAGGCGGCGTACTTGACGAGTTCCGGCAGGTCCTTGGAAATCCTGCCTTCGGCGATGCTTTGTTCGGCGAACTGAAGTGCCCTCGCGGGCTGATAGTACGCGACGGACGTCATTGCCTTGAAATGCTTGTCGCCGTATTCCCCCGTGGGCCGCAATTGCTGCCACAGCCCATCGAGCAATCGGCTGCTGGCGGTGTTTCCACTCGACAGCCGCCAATCTAGCTTCCCGAGGTTTAGCAGAACGTGCTCGACGAGAGATTGCGGCGACGTGGCGAAAATCCTTTCTGCATAGCCGGACGACGCGCCGTTCTCGGTTACACAGTTCTGCTCAATGATGTAGTCGGCGAGGAGGTCCGGAGCGAGCCTGTACGTCAGGCCCCGCTTGAACACTACGCCGCCCGTTACCAGGGTCTTGACGAGGCGGTTGCTGTCCGCCACGGAGATTCCTTCGGCATCCTCCAGCAGTTTCAGGAGCCCGGCGTCGTCCGGGCTGAACGGTTGGACCAATGCCAGGACTCTCAGGATGGAGAGGATGGCCTCCCTGTCCTTGCCTTGGGCTAGGTCTCCCGCGATCACCTGCTGGAAGCGGGCCAGAAGGGTCGTTCGGAACGCGCCTTCGGTACTCAGGAGTTCCGGATGCAACTTCTCCTTCGCCACGATCTGAGCCGCGACGACCGTGGCCAACGGGCAGTCGAGGGTGTAGCGGCTCACCGCTTCGGCCGCCGATTCTGGGCCGCCGTACTCCTTCAGAACTTGGGCCGCGAGTTCGACCGACTGCTTCTGGGACAGCGGTTCGAGGCCGATTTGGAAAGTGTAGGGAGGCTGGAGAAGGACGGCGGCCGCCTGCAACCTGATCCGCTCGAGGCCGTACGTCCGGAGGGAAAGGACCGCTCGCGCCGAATTCTTAGGATTAGCGACGTAGGCGAAAAGCATGGGGAGATCGTCTCGGTCGTGAGCGTCGTCGACGACCAAGAGTTTTTCGGCTTGCCCGAGACTCTCTAGATGCTTCGTAGAAAGCTCCTCCGTAGCGGAAAGGACTTTGACTAGTGTTCCAGGCTTCGCGTCTTGGTAATCGGCGAGGGCTTGGTACAGTAAACGGGATTTCCCGGACCCACCGGAGCCGGTTAGCAGGGTGACGAGTCGATCCTTGTCGCGGATGCTGTCGAATAGGTTTGCGAGCTCCTCGCGCCGTCCCACCAGTTGCCACATGTGGTTGAAGGCGCGCTCCTTGCGCAGGAACGCGGAGAAGAAGTCCTCGACGGACATCCAAGGGCCGGCCTCGACTTCGCCGAGCAACGCGAGTCGCTGCCCGGGAAAAAAGATGTCCACCAAGCGAATTTGCTCCGACTTCGAGAGCTGGCGAATCCGTTTTGCGACGTCCTCTTTGTCCCACAGCTCCCAATCGGGGTGGACGGCTATCGCATCCCTCGCCTGCGGGCTGGCGATTCTCGTGAGCAGCAGAACTTTCTTGTCGGCGTGACGGACGTGTGCTTTGACGGCCGCTTCGACCTTCGCTGCGCCGAACTCCTTATGCCTCTTGCATTGATAGGTGCGTATCGTCCTATCTTGCATAACGGCCTCGATATCCAGGCCATCCTGCTTGTGGCCGGTCCCGCCGAACCGGTGTACGTCGGCGGTCGGGTTGAGTGCGGAGATGAAGAAGTCGCAAAACCGTTCGAAACCTTCCGCGCTCAGGGAGTCGATTGGAAACGGTTGGTCGAAACTGACCGTCGTCGTTTGCGGATCCAGCCCACGCTCGCTCACGTTCTCTAGATCCTCGGGGCTTACGGATAGCACATGCGCGAGCCTAAGCATGTCCTTTGCCCTGGGGCGAGATGTGCCGGCCTCCCATCGGCTAACTGTCTGCTGCCGGACGCCCATCGCAATGGCCAATTCTCTTTGCGTCTCAATTCCCGCTTGGATTCGGAATTGTTGGAGGCGATGGCCAAAGTCGGTCGCCCCAGCATCGTTGGTCGTACTCATGTCGTGTGTGCAAAATGCATCGAACACATGATATGAGTACAAGAATGCTGAGTCAAATGCGGGCGCTTATGGATTCCAAGTGTCTATGCCGCCTCAGTCTGCAATCAGCTACATGGCCGACATTGCTAGAGTGGCATGCCGACGGCAGCTCCGGCCGACCAACGGCCTGTCGCGTCGGGCGGGTTGTCGGCCTTTGCTGACCTTGAGCCTACCGCCCAGATCAGTCGGCAATTTATCAGTAAGCTGCCATTCAACTGGAAGAGGCTTCTTATGACGCCAGTGTCGCAGGGGCGATCGAACCAGTGTTCGGTACTGCGGCTGAGCGCCCCCCCCTTCTTTGTTCTCTAGTGCCAACGAGGAGTCGCGATGGGCTTGACGTAAATGTGTCGGTGATATGGAAGCGCAATATCCTACGCCTAGTAGTGCCGTTACCTTTGTCGAGTTGCTACTTGCCAAGGGCAATGCGTTTTTTCAACGCAGACATAGGGAAGTCAGGTGGTGTAGGCTTAAATTCCTTTGATTCCTTCTGCAGGCCGTAGCCTTTGCGTTGATGCGACCGCAATGTGGCTAAGTTCAGCGACGTGGTCAAGAAAGTCAGGTTGTCCCCGCCCTTGATGCGAACGGGGTTCATGAAGTCAGACTTCGAGGGGCAAACCACCCGCGAGTCACCGAATCCGGAGTCGTTGACCTGGACGATGTAACAGTGCAGGTCACGCGCCGCCGCCTCAACGATGTTAGAGAAATAGCTTGTGTCGCGATTGAACTCTGTCGCTACGATGAAGTCCACGTGGCCCTTGAAGATCGCCCGATCCTCAATTGAGGCGAGTTCAAAGCAATTGTAGATCGCAAAGCTTGCACCTCGCCACCTAAATAGTTGGTATCGGCTGCTCTTTTGCCTCGGCACGCCCAAGTGTTCATTCTTAAGGATGAATTCCTCGGCTGGTGAGTAATAGCGCTTGAGCCGTCGCACTGGAACGCATGCCCAATGCCCGCTGCTCGTCTGGTACGGTAGCAGCGCTAGAACCTCGTTAAGCGCTTGGCCTTTTGGGTCAACGCTGTGTTCAAGACCACAAACGATGCCGATCCTATGTCGTCTCACCCACGCGGCCAACATTCCTTCCCATGCGTGCGGCACGCTCACTTCAGGAAAGACAATCAGATCAACCCGACGTTTTGAGTTACTACGGTACTTTGAAACCTCGTTCAGCAGTGTAGTAAACGGCTTCAACCTAGCCCGGCCAACTCTGGGTGACCCGAGGTAGCTGGCCTCAATGTTCTTCTCGTCGACAGGCACATTTGCCAACGCGATTTGAATGGAGTCGTGTAGATCAGTAGCTCCGACGCCGATTGTTACTTCATCGTATTGCTGGATACCCATCAAGCTCTCTCCGCCTGCTTGTCGACGTCGTCTTCGCCTCTGGCCTCGATCCAGGTGACACCACTGGGTGCGTGTCGGTTGGCTGCCTCGAACACCTTATTGGCAAAGTCAAACGGTGAGGCCTTGCCTAGCTGAACGTTGCCGCTGTAGGCGAGCAACATACATTCATCGAAGTTCAAGAACCGAGGAGTCCACTCCAACTTGTGCCTATCAGGCTTCGCCGGCTTTTTAAGCGATCGCTCACTTAGCGGACCGCTGTAGTTTGTGAAGTTCAGAAGAGGGGCCCTGACAAAGTGGTGACGAAGCAAATTCGCACGCCGAAACTCCTCCGAGGGTACGTCGTCCAATAGGTCCGACAGCCCAATGTCCTCTTCGCATACTGCGTCCGATAGGGCCAGCGCGAGTTTTAAATGCTGCTCGAGGTTGGCCTGTAGTTCCTTCGTGACTTGGGTGTCGCTGTGCCGTACCCGAGGAATCTCAGCCTTCAATTGCTTCAAGAATGCTTTCCTCGTTGTCTTATCCCCTGCGATCCCCAGTAGCGTGAAGACGCGTTCCCATAGATCAAAATACTCAATCGCACTACGCCCCTTGAAGAAGTTTTGAAGACCCTGGCTGACCTTTCGGTCGGGCGGATCGTCGGTCACAAGGTGCAGGGTAGTCTGGCGTGCGAGGTGCTTGGCCAGTTCGTAGCGATTCTCTGCAACACCTTTGACACTTCTGAACTTGTTCACCGACCCCTCGTACAGGAGCTCATAGGCCACGTCCTCCATTGAGTTGTCGGCCTCGTCCACCGGCAGCAATAGGAAGTCGCTACCATTTTGCTCCAGTTTCTTCCTAAACTTTTCGAGCCCCGCAATAGAGTGGCTTGCGTCGAAGTACTGCAAGATGCACTTCGACTGTTGCAATTGGAGACTGGGGCGGCTGCTCAGGCGGTAGATTCCCTCGATTGCCTTCTTCAATAGACCCGGTCGCACAAGAATGTCGTTCATAAAAACGGCGACTGGGCTCTCCTCACCCTCGCTTGGGTCCTGATCGGCCGGCACTACAAGAAGAATGTCGTCGACATAGCGGCCATAATAAGCCGGCCTCACCGATTTCAGCACCGCAGCATCGAACTCTTTTAGGTACCAGTTAGCGAGAACCAGGGACGAGCACAGACCAATTGGCAGACCGATTACGGATTCGTTAAGCTCGCAATGTGTCTGAGCCAAGAGCGGTGAAATGCATTTACGGTACGCCTTGCCGATAGCCTCGATGCAATCGAGAAGCCCCCCTTCGTCACCCAAGACACCAGCCATTTGAAGGGTCTCTCGTACTTCGCCAAAGTCGAGATCCACCCGATAGAAGTACTCTTTCAGATCAAGACCAAGGATTGCGACATTACGTCGCTCCTCAACCAAAAGCTGCTTAGCCTTGCGTATACCCATATCGCGCCAGCGCGAATACTGTTCGTGGTACTTTTTAAAAAGTTGGAGGGAATCGTCGTCCCCGCTTTGGAGCTTTGGCGATAGCCTAGAACCACAACACTCGGGTAGAAACTCCGCATCTAGGTATCGTCCTTCTCTCATCAACCAAAGTACGGAAATCAGGTGCAGCTCTATGGGCCCGTCAAAGAAATAGTTAACGGTTTCTACTTCGATGGCGGTGGCCGAGGTGACATTAGTGATGAACTTTCCAGCGCCCTCATCACCTGCTGTCTTCGCAAACAGCTTCTTCGGCACAACCCGATACGCGATCTGCGAGAGCCACTGCTTGAACCTCTTATCGAGTACTGGTGATTTCGCATCTGCGACCGCTAGCACTGATTTGAGATTGGCTTGGAATTTTTCGGAACACTCGAACTTGGCTAAACGCTCGCGCAGTCTCAGATCGGTCTTGTCGTAGTAGACATAGCTTTTCAACTTGCGATACGCGGTCTCAACCTCGGTGTCAATACCTGCCATCTAAACTCACCCTGAACGTTTGCATCACCTCACCCCAAATGACGGATAGGAAAATTATATTAAAATACCATCTGATAAGTATCCTTGGTCCAGCAGCCCACCGTCAATTTAACAACGGATTTCACCCAGTATTCATCGCAGTTTCTGGCGAAGGCGGAAGCTATCTAGGGCGATGCTCTACGTGCTAGCCGGCTAACGGCGGCTGAAGGGCTGGTAACCAAAGCATTGCCGCCTTTAAAGATTGCAGGTTCGACGTCAGCTCCGGCCGAACTCCTGCCGTTGCTTTAAGCGGTTAATCAGAGGCCAAAGGTGCCGTTCGGAACCAGCGAGCCATATGGCTGTATTCGGCTCCCCTACCGCCATGTGGATGCTTCATTTCTGAACGGTAAAACCGGACCTGAAACCCCCCGTAAGCCAGATGCGGGTGTGCGCAGCGACATCCGGAAGCACTCAATCTGCCTATCGACCCAGCAACTGCGTTCGGGACTTGGCGATCGCACGCAGGCGGGTACAGACGATTTTCGTTTGCTCGGGCTTTGGCAAAGTGGCGAAATTCGGGCAGGGCTCACCGTCGAGCTGCGCAACTGAACCCAGCATGAGGTCTTGCAGTTCGATCAGGTGTTGGGAGGTTCGGCGCTCATCGTCGTCCAGGTGTTCGGAGTGGTCGTGCAGGTATGCGCGCGTCTTGCTCAGATCCAAGCCAGCAGCCCAGGCCATCAGGCAGACTTGGGTTTCACGGTGATGCAGTTCTTCCAAACCACGGAGCAAATCCAGGAACTGGGCCGATACCTGGGGGATTGCGTGCAGAAAGCGCGGTTTCGGCCTGAGCAGTTCCTCCAAATGGTCGGCGGCATCCTTTAGCGGGGCGGATAGCGGCCAGTGCTGGCGGCGTTCCCACAGGCGCAGGATGAGATCAACGCATTCACGCCGCATCGACTCCCCCGCCGCGTCTTCGGGGGCAGAAGCTGCACTTTCCATTTTCTCTGCAAGATAGTGGGCCAGCCAGCGGCCTAGGGTGTCCATCTCACGGTTAAGCTTCAGCTCCTCAAGTATCCGTTGGCCCAAAGCGATGGTGGTGCTCCAGGGTTTCAAGGTTTCCATTGGGATGGAGGAGGTAGAGGAGGACGGCGGGGGGCTGGTAGTCGATGTTTTTTTCCTGGCCATGGCTGCGTTCTTTCCGGTCAATTTGAACTTCGAGTATCAGGCAGCGTTGCTGTGCTTGCAGGTAGCCGAGCAGCCGGTCGAGCCTGATCTGCAATCGCCAACCCGTGGAGTATTCAGCCCTTTCCTTGTCTTCATGGGGGTCGCTCCAAGCAATTATCTCGGCGATGAGCTGATGTGGATCGGAGCGGTCTAGATAGCGTTTTCTAGTTGGGTCTGACTGTACGTGGAGTCCTTCTTGTACAGTTTGGGGAAAGCGGGGAAGGCTAGTACTCATGCCGAACAGCAGCGGGTCGTGCCCGTCCAGCTCTTTTTCTCCTGAGGTTTCGGCTATCCAGCCGCGCAGGCTGAACCCCGGCTCATCGATTTCCAGGTCATGACCCGCCGGAGGAATGCGGTAAGGAGTCGGGTCACCAATCACTTGGAGCGCGCGCAACAGGGCGTGCGCGGATTGCGGACTGACCAGTGCGGACTCAATGCGATGGCGCTCCCGTCGTCCCGACTCCTGGGTGTCGACGTCGGCAGCCACAATCAGAATGTCATTGTTTCCGGATGACTGCAGGCCAAGGCAGTGGTCAAAGGCAGCGGGGATGGTGGGCTTGAGCCAGTCTTTCTGCGGGGTGATAAGGCCATGAAGCTGCGCCTCCAGCGGAACCGGGACACGCAGTTCAGATAGCCAGCTGCGAGAGTGAGTGGGCAGATGGCTTTGCAGCCAGTATTCCCACTGATCGTAGCCGAAATCGGGAGATCTAAGCGTGTTCGGCCGGCTGTCGATCAGTTCACCCGCCACAAGGAGCATGGCATGGTATTCCAGATAGGTTCGCCCTTCTTCGATAATGGGCAGGCTGCCGTGATCGTTGCGGGTCAAGTGCCAATCCCGATCATGCCTTCTGCCTCCAGGCTGCGGAACATTGCGCCCAAAGAAACCCCAGCGGTCGCAGATCCAGTTCTCTGCCAGCACGGCGACCTCGTCGCCCCCCAGATTGAAACGTCGCCCCAAAGGGGCATACCAGTACGGCAACGTATCCAGCGCATTGAAATCAAACCTCCCTTCGTGGCTGCGCGTATCTGATAGATGCCGGCCCATGCCTTCGATGACGTTCACCGCGACCGGTCGGTTTACCGCTTCGATCTGCAGCCGGGTCTCGGCATCCAGTGTTCCGGGTAGGCCATCCTCTATGGCCAACAGGGTACGCTTGGCCAACTCTCGTATCTGCACGTGGGGGAAGTCCCGCGACAGGGCGTGGCCCAGTAGCATTTCCACGTGGGGCCGCAGTGCGTCCGGGTGATCCAGCGCAAAGCGGGCGAGGAAGATCATCAGATAGGTGCGGGCAGACATCCATAGGAAGTGGCTGTCTGCAGGGAGAAAACCATCGACATGCTCGGTGTCCAGCCGCCCGATCAGTGCAGCAAGTAGTACAGGCTCATGCTGCAAGTCCATGTTGCGCAGCGCATGGAGGCAAGACCAGCGAATGCGGGTATCCGGATGGCCAAGCAAGGTATAGAGCAGAGTGGCGAACGGTGCGGCACGGTCTTCACCGTAAACTTGCCAGCCCGGCAGGGGCGGCAAAGGTTTCTGCTGGCGTTCTGTAAGGGCCTGCTCGCCGTGGACGATCGCCTCCTCAAGCAGGGCTTTTCGCTGTTGCGGGCTAAGCCCTGCCGCCAGCACACCCGCTAGGGGATAAAGCTGCCATGCCCCCAGCCGCTCCACCCAATCCGCCAAGGCCGGGGCCAGCAGATCGAGCAATTGTTCCGGCTTGACGAAAGGCAGGCCCACCAGACGCGCGAGACGTTCATCTACATCGTAGGGATAGCCAAGCAGGCCCGGCAGATGCCGGCGTAGCAGTTCGGGCACGCCTGACGCCGCCCAGCGTTGCACCGGAAAGACATGCTGCCAACGGTGCAGGCAGGTTTCCCATTCATTTAGGTATTCATCCGAATACAGGCGCGTGTCAGGCAGTTCCAGCAAGGCCTGTAGATAGGCGGGACGTTCCGAGGGGCTGAGGCGCTGTCGCGCCTGCGCGTAGAATGTGCCGTGACCTTGGTAACCCGGCAACTCGCGTAACCCTGCCAGCAACGCTGGCAAGCGTGAAGGAATAGGGGCTTGGCCAAAAAATAGATCCCAGTCGACCTCCTCGTTTGGAGATTGCTCAGACCAGTGGCTCTGTTGCAGGTAGCTGGAAGCCGTCTCTTGGCGGGGATGGGCGGCCACGAAGGCGAGGTATTCCCGCAAGGGCTGGCTCTCCGGCAGATGGCCGCAGTGGTTTGTGCTTAGCCAGGACTGGATGCGTCGAGCGCAGGCTGCACGTTCATCGCGCGAGATGTCGCGTCGCACCCAGTGCACGACGCACCGCACTAAGGTGCGGAAGGTGTCGGAGGGCATGCCATGCTGCGTCAGCGTAGCATCGAGAATGGCCACAAAGGCATCGGCCGAACCACGCCCGTTCCATCCCAAGCGAAGGAGTCCTAGAGCCTGGCTGGGCTGAATCTGGCCCTTGCCTAGGGCGATCTGGCTGAGTTCGCCCGCACTGCTGCGGATTCCCAGGTGGCCCAGGTCGGCCCATCGCACAGATAGCGCGTAGCCGCTGGGCGTATGGAGACCGAGCACGGCACGAAATACGCGCTCCCAAGGATAGGCATCCTCATTGGTGACATAAATGTGCGTTTCCTCGGTGAGCCGTGCCAGGCGAGTGGACAGATCACGGGCCTCACTTTCATCCAGATCGTTATTCAGACCTTCGGCGCTGGCCGCCAGATATCGGAGCCGATCGCAAAGATCATCGTTCAATTCCCTGGCCACATTGACCGCCTGATGGAAGAAGTCGGCCCCCATGGTCGGATCGTGTGGCTGAGCCAATGCGGCGGCGCGCAGCAATGCCTCGCAGTGCTCCTGGCCGTTGGTGGGGTACTCGGCCAGATACCCGGCCGCGCGGTCGAGCAACGCCAGCCCACGCCTAATATGGTCGTGGCGGGTCAGCAGACGGGCAGCTAGGCTGATCCAGTGGATCGGCGCGCCATTCCCGAATTTGGTGAATATGGCCTCGGCCAGCGTATCCAGAAACACGCCGATGTCCCCGGTGCAGGCCAGCGCGGCTTCCGCCAGCGGGAGCAAAGCATCGCGTAGGTAAAAATCGAAGCTCTGGCCATAGCGCCAGCGCTCTTCTGTGCCGCGATTGAGTGCCCCGATCAGCCGAGGCAGCAGATCGATGCTATTGGGGCGGTGGATGACCGCCTCGGCACGCAGGCGGTAGAGCTGAAACCGCGCTCCCACCATGGTGTGAAAGCGCCGGCATTCTTCACCTCGCTCGTAGTCGGATATCTCTTCGTGGAATTTGAGCAACCGCTGAGCCAGTGCCTCCTCGTCCAGCGTACTTCCGCTGAGTTCGGCAAGCAGTGCCAACACACGGAGTTGGGGAATGAAGCGGCTGGCGTCATGACCGTCCCTCGGCGCGAAATTTGTCTCCAGCGGGGAGATGCGTTCCAATAGGCGGCTTATGCGTTCTGGGGCAATGCCGTAGGCTGCCAGCAGCTCGGCGAATTCGACTCCGATGGTGGCCCGCAGGGCCAAGGTGTTGGCGTTGAAACCATGGCGTTCATTCAAGAACGAATGGCGGTTGAGCCGGGAATAGGCCTCAACCGCCGACAGGACCGCTTCGACCAGCTGCGCTTCCGGCTGCGCCCCTACACGATGGAAGGCCACCAGAAACAGTACGGCAGCGAGAGGGTGAGGGCGCAGCGCATGGAATAATTCCGTTTGGCGCGGAGGCGGAACATTGCGTGCGATGGCGTCTGCCAGTACCCGGCAAACGTGTAGAACAAAATCGAGAGGTTGCCAACGCCCTAGCCAACGATTTGCTGCCTCAGGCCCCGCGAGCCGAAAGACCGCCTCTGCCCCGGCAGCAACATCCCGATACTCGAGCTTCCAATTATTCCGCTCCTCTTGTCTCTTGCTCTCCCAGCGGTGCAGCCACGCTTTTGCCATGTCCCAATGTTCGCGGGCGCGAGTGTGATTTTCCGGGTCACGGGAGAATAGTGCCGCACAACGCAGTTGCGCCCCGCCGAACCACGCTTGGTTCCCGGCTTCCAGATAATACTTAGCGATGGTCTGCGGATCGGCATGAAGGGCGGCGAGATCCGGGTGCTCTTCGATGAGCTTAAGGATGGCGTAGTCCGAACGTGCCGCATCGGCGGCCCGTACGGTTAGCCGTACCAGGGCTTCGGCCTGTCCAGCACGGGCTGCCGCCTTGACACCCAGTACCAACCGCCGACGCAAGACCTGGACTTGCGCAACCTCATCCATGCGCCTGGGAATGGCTGCATGCCCTGCTAAAGCAAGGGCAATCACGGCAGCATCATCCTCCGCCTTGAAAAGATGGTCGGCCCGGTGGCGTGCCGCGAAATCGCTGTCCGGCAAGTCCGCCATGCGTTGTGCGAGGCGGCGATGGGCGGATGGTACCCTTCCAGCCTCTTCCATCCGTACACGTAGGAAGGTGTCGAAGTCCTCGTCGCGGAAACGCCAGCCATCCGTATCCCGGGTGAGTCCGGGGCTCAGCGCATTACACAAGGCTTCAAGCTCTGCCGCAGGCAGGTTAGAAACCTCTGTCAAATGATCAAGGCGAAGTGGGCGGGGAAAACAGCTCAGATCGTCCAGATGGTCACTTGCCCGTCCCCGACTGAAGTGGAGAGTAAGTGCACCCTCAACGTAATCCTTCAATATATCGTCAAGATTCCGGCGGGCATGGCGGAGTACGGTAGAAATCTCCGCACCAACCCCGCTGCTCAGCGCATAGTTCTGCACACGGGGGTTGCCGTGGGAATGAAGGTGAAATGCTGCCGTGTCCTCGTCCGTCGCTAAAGGGTGGCGCCGGCGCAGATGCTGGGCAGAGGCCTCCAGATCGAAACCCGTCAGTTCAAGCCGAGGGGTGCCCGAGGGTGCTTGCAGGGATTGAGCTCGGCCGCCAGAACGGGCAGTCATCAACAGAAAGACGTTTGCCGGCCGGGGGATTTTCCACAGATCGACCACGAAGCTGTCCTCCGGCGTGTCGGCAGCCTGGATGGCATTGTCCGCCGCGTCAATCACTAGCACTAGTGACTCCCCCTGCTGCTGCAGTATGTCGGCGGCAGCCGTGAGCCGGGTACGGAATGCCCGCCAGAGGTCATCCTTGCCGTCTGGCGGGCGGATCAGAAAAGGGGATCCGCATTGCACTGCCAATTCGTTACTGAGTTGGAGCAAAGCGCGGCGAGCCGAATGCCGTTCGTCTCCGGGACTGTCCTTGTAGGTGCCCGCGCCGAAGCAATCGTAGAGGATCCAGCGCCCACGCGGCCAGTGATCTGGTAAGAAGAGTACGGTGCTCGTCTTGCCCACGCCACCTGCACCATGGGCGAGGAGACTGCGAGATGGGCTAGCCCGCAGGGCTTCAAGAATGCGGTCGGCGTCCGGGGTGAAAATCGGATTCGAGAGACGTTCGAAACCTGGCTGGGCAGGGAAAAGGCTGTCTTCACCATGGCATCCCAGCGCGGCCAGGACATCATTGCGCCGCAATCCGAGTTCACCGACCTTGGGCAATGCTTCGGATGCCACCCGTTGATAGAGATCACGGGCTCGCTCTGCTGGAGAAGACGGTGCAATCCGTCCGATCTCCTGAATCAGGCGCAAGCTTTGCCACAGACGGCCGTCGGAATTGCAGTCGGAGAAATCGAGGCAGCGGAGAAAGTCGCAGAAGGCGGTGCTGCCGAGGCCGCTGGCCTTCTGGAGGCATTGCACGACATCCCGGCTCGATTGAGGAAGGTATGCAAGCAGCCGCGCAGCTTGGGGCGCTTGGCGATCCTTCAGCCAGGACTGAGCGGCTTCCAAGGCTTGGACAAGTGCCTGATCTGCTGGCCGGTTGCTGACCAGTTTGATGCGCAGGCGCTTAATGACGGGGGTGCGCCTGTGCCCTTTGTAGAAGCCGAAAAAAGCCTGTGACAGACGTGCGATGACGGAGCGATCTCGTGCTTCCTTTGATTTTTCGCATAAACGCGCGGTAGTCCATGGTCGATCCGGATGGCGCTGACTGTACTTAAGCTGAGAGAATATCACCCGGACGGCATCATCAAAGGAAGTGCCGCCGTAATATTCGGTGAGGTCAACACCGAGGAAGGCATCTGGATCGGCTGTGGCGGCTTCGTCCTCGCGGGAAACTCCTTCAACACACACCAAGCTCAAGTCGCGATCAGGCTCAAGCAAGCGGAGCGCTATACGGCAGGCCCAAAGGATATGGTAGTCATCGCCGGCATTGGACTCGATCGCGCCTGGTGTGCCGAGGGTTTGAGTCTTGGCTCTGCTCAATGAGATCCCGCCTGGTTCATAGCTGAAAACATCGAAGTATTACATAGGCAAGTCACAGTTTGTGGCATGTCAAGCTTTAAGGCGTCTACCGCAGCGGGGCGATTCAGCCGGCGGTGAACCCAGCGCATCGGACGCCGGGGTGGCTCGGGCGAACGGGGGGCAACGCCAACCAGTTGCGTTGCTGGATGCGCGAGCGGGGCATTGAGCCTCCCAAGTTATTCTGTCTGGCGTTACGTGTCGAGCGAAGCGAATCCGGTTGCAGCAGCTTAGAATAAGCTATAGTTTTATGTCATTTTCAAGTGAGGCAGCCTAGGATGTGGTCAGACAATGATACGACCGTCGACTACCTGAATTTCGGTGTTGTAGCGGACGCGTGCGCCAAGCTACTGCAGCAGGCGAAAGGGACGCCGATTTCAGTTGGTGTTTCTGGCGGCTGGGGCGTTGGCAAGACCTCGCTTGTCAGGATGATTGAGGGGCGTCTAAAACTTGCTGACGCACCTGACACTAATACCTATATCGTCGTCACGTTTAACCCGTGGCTCTACCAAGACTTCGAGGGCGCGCGTGGGGCATTGTTGCAGCTGGTTGGCGAGGAAGTCCTGCGTCTCGCGGCCAAGAGCGAAACGCTGCTCAAGAAGGCGAAGCGACTCGTCAAGCGCATCAACTTACTTCGGCTGGCGCAATTGGGCGGCGAGGCTGCCGTGACGTTGTATACGGGTGTGCCGGTCGGCAGTATCGGTGCGGCTCTCCTGAAGGTTGGCGGGTTTCTTGGTCTCGGTGGTGGTGGTGGTGGCGAATCAGACGACGGTGATGGTAAGACGGAGAAAGCCGCCGAGAAGGAAGAGTCCGATGGCCTGCTCAAGCGAGCTGAGCCGGTCTCCCTGCCCACCGAGATTCAGGCGTTTCGCAACGCCCTCGAAGAGCTGCTTGAGGAGTTGAAGGTCACGCTGGTTGTTTTCGTGGACGACCTGGACCGGTGCCTGCCCAAGACCGCCATCTCGACCCTGGAGTCGATTCACCTCCTTCTCTTCCTCAAGCGAAGCGCTTTTGTTGTCGCGGCCGACAACGAGTTCATTCGTGGGGCGGTGCGGGGGCACTTTGAAGGCACTGGCATTTCGGGTGAAGTGGCGACGAACTACTTCGATAAGCTCATTCAGGTTCCTTTGCATGTTCCGCGCCTCGGCAGCAATGAGGCCAAGGCGTACCTGGCCCTGTTGCTGATGGAGCGCGCCTATGCCGACGGCGACTTCGACAAGGTTCGATTCGAGACAGCAAGAGAGGCTATCCCTAAGCGCCTGCAGACCAGTTGGAAGGGGGATGCAGTCACGTCCGAATTTCTGCAAAGCCTGGTTGGCCTGAACAACGCGCGCATGCTTGAGTTGATGCAGTTGGCCGAAGGCTTGGCGCCACTGCTTACCCAGTCGAGTGCCGTGAACGCGAACCCTCGCTTGATGAAGCGGTTCCTTAACACTGTTTACCTTAGGTCCTCTTTGGCCACTCCGCAGGGTATCGACCTAGACATCCCCTCTCTGGCCAAGTGGCACCTTGTTGAACGGTGCGACGAGACACTGGCCAACGCATTGGCGGCGAGGGTCACGTCGGATGCTGACGGGCGAGTGCTGGTCTTGCGTGAAGCAGAGGAGGCCGCTGCCAGTGGTGCGGCCCTTCCTGAGCCATTTAAGGATGACCCTTTCTCGCGCGAGTGGCTCCAGCTCAAGCCACCACTGGGTGACGTAGACCTCAGGCCCTTGCTGCACCTGAGTAGGGACACAGCGACTCGGGACTTCGGAACGGACAACATGACCAACAAAGGACGAGCGTTGCGGGATGCTCTGGTCACCGCAACGGTATCGAACGTACCACTGACCAATGCAATTCGTGCCGCTGGAGCCATCCAGGCCGGGATGGCCATGGGTAAAGCATGGCAACTAAAGGCTGCAAAGCGGACATGGCGCTCGGGGGAAGATGTCATCCCGCTCTTAGAACCGTGCAAGGTCTTTCCGGAACTGGCCGCCCAAGCCGTAGTGCTATTGGCAGAGGCACCGGTGGCGAAGGTTGGTCCGGGAATCATACCGCCGCTGTACGCACAGCAGTGGGCCCGTCCGATTGTCGATCAGTGGGAAACGGATTCGTCGGTCGAGCAGCGCACCAAAACGGCTATCCAGCAGGCGAAGAAGGGAGCCCGATAGTGGGAACCTCAACATCAAGCTCCGGCGGCAAAGCCGGCTCGCCGTTTGACCCGGAGTGGCTGACGCCGGAGGCGTCTCTGGCAGATACGGCTGGCGGCGGGGACGACGCAGCTGTCGATGGCCAGGGAGACAGCGGTAACCATGAGCCTGCCAACTCGGATAACGGAGCTGAAGCCGACGAACAGGCTGCTGCCGGCGAGCAAGCAATGGCGGATGAGACCTTCGCACCCAGCCGCAGGTTCGCCGACGCACGCTCCAAGATGTCTGCGGCCCTCGGGGGCGGTGGACGCGAGTCGTTGCGCGCTGCAGCCAAAAGCATGGTCACAAAGGGGATGGGCGGTCCACGGCGTGCCGCTGCCACCATGCGAGGCACGGCTCAAGGTGCTGGTGCCCTAGGGCAGTTCTTAGCGTCCGCCCGCGATGCCTCTGACCCGCACATTGTTGACTGGGTAAATCGGACGCGGGATGCAAACCTCGCTGCGGACGACCTCATTTTAGAGTTGGTCAAGGAGGTCATGCCCGACACGGGCAGTGTGGATGACGAATCGCTGCGCAACGCCGCGGCTGAGGCCCTTGGGCTGCTCTACGAGCTGAATCCTGACATCGACATCTTCAATCTCACCGACGCGCAGATTCATGACGTCATGGCCATTACCATCGCCAACGATGTCTGCAATCGCATGGACCTGCAGCTCGGCCAGACTTACGAGCGGCTGAGGCACGACCCGCAACAGGTCCAGCTTTTTCGGATGGATGTGAAGGAGTACGTGCAGTCCGAAGTTCGTGTCGTCATGGAGCGGCTCGGTGGAACGGGGCTAGACCCTAAACAGCTCTCCCGTGAGGTACTGCATTCGGCAATGGAGGTGTTTGCATCATGATGAAAGTGTTATGCACTTCAGTCGACCATCTGCCCGCAACGCTCAAAGATGGTGAGCGCGCGTTCACGCTGTTCAGGAGCGCAAAACGTGCTGGCGTTGGAACCATCGCGCAGGGCTGGCGTGGCTCCTTAAAGCGAAAGGGTTTCGCGCCGAGCTCCGTGGCTTGGGATTTCGTGCAGTTTTGCTTGTCCGTCTGCGCAGCTGACCTCTGTTGCCCTCGGAGTACCAGTGCTGACGGCTGGACGCGAACCATCGAACTCACGGTCGCATTGCACGAACCGCTTCTGTGGGAGTCGTGGAAGGGCCACGCCGAGAAAATGTTGAAGATTCTGACCGGTGACTACTGGACGCTCCACTTTGTGGTGGGCGGGGTTGCTCCACCAAACGGAAGACCTCAGCCGCTGGCTCACGACTGCATCTCCTTGCTGTCAGGAGGCCTTGACAGCCTTATCGGTGGCATCGACCTGGTGACCACAGGGCGTCGACCAGCTTTTGTCTCGCAGTTAGCTCACGAGGATTCCGAGCGACAACGCCGGTACGCCACGTTGCTGGGCAGTGGCACTACCCACATGCAGTGGAGCCATGGCATCAGCTTTACCGGCAGCCGTGAGCCCTCGACCCGCGGCCGGTCGCTGGCCTTCTATGCTTTCGCCGTCTTGGCGGCGTCCAAGATTGCCGGCCGACCCGCGCAGGTCTTCGTTCCCGAGAACGGCTTCATATGCGTCAATCCGCCCCTCGTACCGGGGCGGGTCTCCAGCTTCAGCACGCGCACAACGCACCCACTGTTTATTGAAAAGCTCCAGGAGCTTCTCGACGGGTTGGGTGTCGGCGTTCGTCTCGAGTTGCCGTATCGGTTCAAGACGAAGGGCCAGATGATGCGCGAGTGCGCCGACCAAGTCCTGCTGGGAGCCGTCGCATCCGACTCCACGAGCTGCGGCCGGTTCCGAACCTATAACCGCAAACACTGTGGCCGCTGTCTTCCCTGCATGATTCGCCGAGCCGCATTCCTCGCGTGGGGCCCGGGTCGAGACACTACCCGCTACGAGTTCCCTTCGTTGCTCGGCTCCGACAAGTCGAGCGGACCAGACGACCCGATGGCGGCAGCTCTCGCGGTTCTGTCGGTACGCGACCATGGGTTGGACCGTTTTCTTGGCGCTACCCTGGCCTTTGCGTCGCTCAGTGAGCGTAGCTCGTATCGGCAGGTGCTCCAATCGGGGCTCAACGAGCTTGAGGCACTACTCCAAACGGACAGGCTACTGTGATGGATTTTCACTGCCACCTTGACCTCTACCCAGAAGCAAAGGAGGTCTATTGCGAAGCCGCACGACGCAATGCATTCACCTGGTTAGTCACCACGAGCCCAAAGGCGTTTGCTGCTACGTCGCGGGTGCTGGAACCCTCGCCCTCAGTACTCATCACACCCGGCCTCCATCCCGAGATTGCCCACGAGCGCGCCGCAGAACTGGACCTGCTTCTTGAACAGATTGCGGGAGTCAAAGCAGTTGGTGAGGTGGGCCTTGATGGATCGCCTCGCTTCAAAGCCCACTACGACGTTCAGCGCAAGATTTTTGGTGCGGTCATAGCACGCTCCGCAGAGCTAGGTGGAAGAACCCTCAGCATCCACTCCCGCCGCGCGGTCAGGGACGTCTTGGCCGAGTTTGAACGGCACCCGAGTTTCGGAACGGCCGTTATGCACTGGTTTTCGGGAAGCAAAGCCGAGCTCAAGGCTGCCGCAGCGCACGGGTGCTGGTTCAGCATAGGTCCGGCGATGTTTGAGTCCGCGAACGGCCGTGCCTTGGCGGCTGCGATGCCGTGCGACCGCGTCGTTCCTGAGAGCGACGGTCCATTTGCAAAAGTCGCTGGCAAGCCGGTCATGCCGTGGAGTACGTTCCGGACTGCGGCAGGCCTTGCTCCGCTGTGGGGCATATCACCCGAGGAAGCGGCCGCAGCGCTTGCTCGAAACGGACAAGCGCTGCGGTGGTTGATGGACCGAAGCTAGTGAGGTGCGCCGCTAACTTGGTTGCCACCAAGTTCAGTGCGGGAAGGGCGGGGTGCAGCCTCGCACGGGGAAAGCATGGAAGCACAACCGAAGTTATTCGGAGGCATCGGTGCCGTGGGAGGGCTATGCCGGGATGAACCAAGCTCCCGCGCCGATAGCCGGCCCGGCTAGTGAGCTAGGTTCGGTGGCTCCGTGTGTCGTGTTTGAGGATAGCGTCAATGCTAGCCCGGCCGGAGCATAAGGAGTGGAGAAGGCGGGACAGCGTCGGGTCAGGCGTCCGCCCTAGTTGCGTAGGCGATCTGCAGAATGTGATTTGGGCGTGATGAATGGCTTGCTTGTCTGGGAGCCCGGATCTGCTCAGCTGCAATCACAGTTGTCTAGAGCTTTCGGGTAACTGACGGGTTGATCGACGACGATAGGCTGACTGAGCTGTTCGCTACCTTCGACAGGGCCCTTGGGGGCACAAGTACGGATGCGCAAGCCATCACTTCTAACAGGCTGTTTGAAAGCACTCGCCAGCAGTTGTACCGAAGGTCATAGCTATGTGCTATAGTGCGCGCATCGATGTGACGCAGGTTTTCATGTTGTTACACGGTTTTCCAAAGTGGTCCGGTCATTAGGTGTTATGTGTAACAAACTTGGTGTTAATTAACACCATGATTTTGATAGGTTTTTTTGTTTTTCCCCGCTTGAAGTCGATTGAGCAACGCTCTGGAACACATAGAGCCGGGGTTAATCATCAGCCTCATAACCCGAAGGTCGCAGGTTCAAATCCTGCCCCCGCAACCAAATCTCCGGATGCGTCCTTAGCTCAGCTGGTTAGAGCGCCACGTTGACATCGTGGAGGTCGGCGGTTCGATTCCGTCAGGACGCACCAACAGTTTC
>RRZT011115148.1_pt1 | contig 21379 bp, 18 predicted proteins | sample 2165551 | NCBI WGS metagenome assembly RRZT01 (sample SAMN10456910, study PRJNA506462) | wastewater metagenome | biome: wastewater; feature: sludge; material: wastewater sludge; isolation source: wastewater sludge with Escherichia coli K12::gfp cells carrying plasmid... | place: USA: Moscow, Idaho... | reverse complement strand
TTTTTTAGCCCAATCAAATAACTGCTAATCACCAAGCGCCAATAAACCTTCCCAGCTAAAATAATTCGGGCTTAAATGGCTGCGCTGCATCGCCCAAGTTCGATCTTGCAATTTACATGCTCCAATGGCGAGTTTTTGCACACCAAATTTATTTTTCACGGTATCCAACACTTGCTGTAATTGTTCCTGTTTTTCAATGGCGTCAGTATCTGTAAGCAGGTCGTGAATATAGCTTTGTTTGGGTTCAAGTCCCGTTAAAATCACACCACATTTTTTAAAGGCAATTCCTTCCTGAAATAGCGTTGTCACATGCTTCATCATGGCTTTGTTCATGAGCAAAGCAGAATCTGTTGGCTCATTGAAAGCAATAGTGACCGATTGATTGTAAAAAACTTGGCGCGGATCAAAACGGTTAGATTGCGCAAAAATGATCATACAACCACATAAACTTTTTTCAGCTCTGAGCCTTTGCACAGCAGATTGTAAATAATCGCTCAAAGCTTCTGAAAGCGCATGAATATCTGTTACACGCTGCCCAAAAGAACGTGAGCTGATGATTTGCTGCTTACTTACGGTATTGTGCTCCAGTTCAATACATGCTGTACCTGTGAGTTCAAGAATGGTTTTTTTCATTAAAATTGAAAATTTACGTTGCATTTGCTCAGGATCACTAATTGCTAAATCAAATACAGAATGAATCTTTAAAGCATGCAGTTTTTTGGCAAGTTTTCGACCCACACCCCAGACTTCAGCAACATCAATGTGTTGAAATAAGGCTTCTTTGCTACATAAGTCCATATGGAGTAAATTACACACGCCGTTGAAATAGCTATTTTTCTTGGCGATATGATTGGCCAGTTTGGCTTCAGTTTTACTGTGACCAATACCGACACAGACAGGAAGAGCCAGCCATTGCCATAAAGTTGCTTTAATTTCTTGCGCTAATTCATTTAAGTCGGTCTGAGAATATGAATTCAGTTCAATAAATGTTTCATCAATTGAATAAATTTCAATATCTTTGGCACTGACAAATTCTTGAATAATATTATTAAAACGTCTGGACATTTCTGCATAGAGCGCATAATTACTTGAAAAGACCGCAACATCATGTTGTTGAATTAATTCTTGAACTTGGTAAAAGGGCACAGCCATTTTAATGCCAAGTTGTTTGGCTTCTTCGGAACGTGACACCACGCAGCCATCGTTATTGGAAAGCACCACCACAGGACGATGATTCAGGTGTGGTTGAAACAACCGCTCACAGCTCACATAACAATTATTAATGTCAATGAGCGCAAAAACTTGCTCTAAAGCTTTCATGACTATTTTACTTATTCGGCTTTTTTATGCATTATTGTGGTGTTTAAACCATCAGGTTTTTCAAATTCCACGTGACCACAGCAAACACTTCAAAAGTTTGCCCATCTTTCAGGTAAATGCTGTCGTAGTCGGGGCTTTCTGCCTTGAGCCAAGCTTCGGGCAAAGTGGCAGGGTCGTAGTCTTCACCAAAATGTTCAGCCAATTCACTTTTGGACATTTTGGCTGTAATCATCAAGCGTTTAATAGTCAGGTCTTTTTGGTCGATTAATGCAACCACAATGCTGCGGTGTTTGGCTTCTTTACTGCGATCTACCAGTACAATATCGCCGTATTCAAGCCCTGCATTCACCATAGAGGTAGTGCGTACCACATTTAAAAAGGTCGCATTTTCATTAGAAATAAGATATTCATTCAGATCAATATTTTTATCAATATAGTCTTGAGCAGGCGAAGGAAAACCTGCAGGAATGGATTCTATTGTTACGGGAAGATGCAGCGTTTTTCTTTTAGCAAGCGCTTGAAAATCATGCTGATTCAGCAATTCAATTTGTTCAAGCAGGGCATTAAGGCTAGGGCTGGGTTTACCATCGCTGCCCATGATTTTTTGTAATGACGCCCAAGCAGCGTCAGAGAAGTAAATAGGTAACTTCTTAGACATGAGATTACTCCTACGCAACGAGGCGTGTTTGAAGTGAAATTTGATGTGTTGATAGCATAGCTGAAAACATGATTAAGATTCAATCTACGTGGATAATTGATTGCTAGATATAGATCACACTCTACGATTGCATAGCTATACAAACACAAGCCTTTCCGTTAGGATTTTTCTATCGCAGCAGCATATTTAGAGATTGGCATGCATATTGTTGAAGACATTTATTTAACGAATGAAGAAGTTGAACCTGAGTTTTTAATGCAGGATTTCATGAAACATCAGGTCTGGTCTTTGGCTGAATATTTTAAGCAAAATACTGAACATGAAATTGATTTTGCGCAAATCAGTTGCCCGATTAAAGTCAAAGCGGAATATCAAAATCATCGTTTAAAACGTCATTTTCTGGTTGAGTTTCATCTGACCACCACACCTTTTTTTAATTATGAGCCAGAAGAAAATAGCGTGGCTTACTCCTACATGATGAAAGATTTTTATCTGACCGATATTATTTTTTATGATGCCTATACGGGTGAAAATTTGCAGGCTTGGATGCAAAAAAGATTCGTGATTTTGCAGGGTGAACGTGAAATAGAAGTGAATTCATTGTCATGGTATGCAGATTACAATTTGCCGCAAGTTACACAAAATATGGTGTCTTTTGTGAGTGAAGCTGCTTATGACACAGGTTTAGATCAGATTGTAGATGAAGTGAATTTGCGTTTACGACAAGCCAAGACCGTTAATTAAATAGCTATCATCTATCTAAAAAATGATTATTTGAGATGGATGGCAGGGAATATACGATTACACAATGCTGATCAGGTTAAGGAATATCGAAAATGACCACAATCACACATGATTTAGGTCATGGCATGGGGAATGACTGGGAATATAAAGATTGGGCACATCTGACTGTCTCAGAATTACACAACCTGCAACCGTATTACCCATGTTTGCAAGGGAATATTCAAATTTTGTGGTGCAGTCCGCGCCCATTTTCATCTGCCGCAGTGATTGAAGTCACGCAGGATGCAGCCAGTACAGATAAAATAGGAAGTCGCTCGTATTTCATTAAACGCAGTCATCGTTCATTTCGTAATGCGCAAGATATTTTGCAAGAGCATGCTTTTTTGCGACATTTAGCCAGTAAAAACATTCCTGTTGCGACATTAATTGCCTCGAATTACGGACTGACCGCTTTAGAAATGGGCGACTGGACTTATGAAGTCTACGAAAAAGCAGCAGGTTTTGACTTATATGTCGATCAGCAATCTTGGACGCCTTTTTTCTATACGGAACATGCTGCCAAAGTGGGGAGTTTACTTGCGAAACTGCATGTCGCCATGCAGGATTTTCCTGAGTTACATGGCAGATCGGTACGTTATTTAGTATCAAATCAGCAGCTTTTAGAAAGTGAAAATATCGTAACGGCTATTCAGCAACGTATTCAAAACAGCCCTGAATTGAGCCGTTATTTTGCCGATAAAAACTTAGACACCGTTTTTTTAGAGCGTGTATCTCAGACGCATCATAAAATTAAGCATGTATTGCAGCAGGTCACTAAAATTTGGACGCATAATGATTTGCATGCTTCTAATCTGTTTTGGTCTACGCAAAGTGCCGATGCCAATATTACCGCGGTGATTGATTTTGGCTTATCGGATCGAAATTCAGCGCTTTATGATCTTGCGGTAACGATTGAGCGTAACTTTATAGATTGGTTAGCTTTAGAACATACATTACAAATCAATATTGACGAAGCGGGTTTAAGCGCGTTTTTACAGGCGTATTTTGCAGAAATACATCCGCAACAAGACTTTAGCATTTTGCCCGGATTACTAAAAATTGTGCATTTGGATTTTGCATTTTCAGAGCTTGAATATTTTGTCGGGATTACCCAAAACCTGAAACATGCCGATGCTGCTTATTATGATTGGATTGTTGGACATGTAAATTGGTTTTTTACAGAGCAAGGACAGCAATTTACCCAGACTTTTACTCGATTCCTTCAACGCGAATTGTCATAATCTGCACAGCTAAATGCCTCAAGCATCACCACTTTTTTAATGCAAGATTTTGTATGTACAATTGTAAATTCAAACAGAATATATTCACTGCGCCTTTAAAAATCTTCATTCTGTCAGCGCTGTGTTGAGAACCTTGGGTTGATGCAGAAAATGGTATTCAATAATTTGATACGATTGTCATCACAGCCAATGAAACCACGCCGTATTTTAGTTTTACAGTAAAGACTGAGGGTTTGCGTACAGATTGTTTACAAAAAGCGCCTGCCTCTATTTCTGTTATTACTGCAGATGCGATTGTCGATCAATTTAATTTATGGTTTGAATGTACAACATAGCTCTGCTGCTGGAACAGGAGTACATTTAGAAATATTTCAACTGCCAATCATCACTATAACTGCTGAAAAGCAGGATGAACGTCATTCTCCATCTCAAGCGATTACACAGTTCAACCACAATTGACTAGGTCTTAATTGAGAAGTGTCCGTTTTAATTGGGGGCTATTACACAACATCAATTCACTGACAACCTACGTGTTAATGCTAACTGAACCGTACTGGGTTTACAACAGGCATTCAGCTAAATAAAACGTTAAATCTAAAAGACCCAAAATTTTTCTGGGTCTTTTTTTATGAGAATAGATAATATTTTAAACAACGGTCGCTTCTTGCTGATAAATACAGGATTGCGCAATCTGTTTTTTCTTGGCTGCGGTCATTTCAATATCTTCCCATTTCTGCATTTGCTGCAAGAGCCAGCTAAAATCTTCCAATTTGGGTTGGGCGCTTTCACCATGCATATTACGGATAATTGTCTGAATCTTATGGAAGTCATAAACATGCCGCTGGGCGGAACATTCAAACTGAATAATCTGATAATCCACCAGCATGTTCCATACGTCTGATAAATCGCTGCGCTGCTTTAAATCATCCTGCGCTTTTTGTACAGCCTTGACCACTGCCTCTACGGTAAATGGATGCTGTTCTGCCCATTCCTGGGTCATGGCCAAGACTTTATCGGCAACTTTTGGAATGACATTCTGGCTGGCAGCGACAATAAAGCTATAGCCTTCAAGTTTGGCCTGAATATTCCAGGGTTCTCCCACGCAAAACCCATCAAATACCTGTTCTGCGATTCCTTTTACCATAGAAGGCGGTGGAGAGGTCATCAGCTGGATATTCTTGGCCAGTTGTGGATCAGTCAGTGCCAGCCATTCTTTTAAACAGTAATGATGAATCGAATATTTATAAACATAGGCCAGATTGATGGAATGATTCTGTTGTAAAGCCAGTACAAGTTTCTTTGAGGTAATCTGTTCATCATCCTCAGGCTGGATACCGAGTTCATAGCACAGATCTTGGCGCAGGCTAATAAAAGCCTGATTCACGCTCAGTACTAGAGGGGTTTGCAAAGCCACCTGTAACTGGTCTGTGCCCAGGGCAGCAGCGGGCAACATGGCGGACAGACAATGTGCAGCATCCAGAAAGCCATAGGCCAGACGGTCACGCAAACTTGACCATGAGGCTTCGCGGATTAAATTGATGGTTAATCCTTGCTCAGCAAAATAACCCTGTTTTTCAGCCCAGAGAATGGCAACACAATCAAGTAAAGGAATATAGCCAATATTGAGTTCAGTTTTTTCTAATGTGGACATATGCTTTTCCTTATTGGCCCAGTAACAGCTTCTGTGCATCCAGTAAGCGTCTGGCCATTTCACCAATGGTAATCCGGTGACTCATGGCATTTTTACGCAATAAAGCAAAAGCTTGCTCTTCCGTTAAGGCATGCAGCTGGATGAGCAGGGCTTTGGCTTTATCGATATCTTTACGGTCAATCAGCTTGTCCTGGGTTTCTTTTAAATCGTTCAGCAGCTTTTTATGCTTGCGAAACTGTTCAATTGAAATTTCCAGAATGCTTTCTAGTTTGGTGGGATCAATACCATCGACAATATAAGCCGTGATTCCGGCATCAATCGCACTTTTGATGGTGTCTTTATTGGAGTTCTGGGTAAACAGCACGGTCGGAAGTTCATATTGGCTGACACAGCTTTCAATAATATCCCGATGCGGATGATCCATATTCAGCAGGATCACATCTGCATGAATACCCTTAACATGTACCATATTCAGGTCATTCAGGATTAAACAGGCCACCACCTGAAAATCATGTGAAAGCAGGGATTCCTGGATGAATTGGGCGCGCTCCAGATCATCATCAATAAGAGCAATTCGTAATTTGGACATGGAATATTTTCAAGTAAGCCCTAAGGAATATTCAAGCAGGAGTAAAGCAAAAAACATGCCATTAAATTGGTGCATAAAATTCTATTTTTCTGTTCAATTTAGTGCATAGCTTTAGGGATTTCAGCTGATGGCTGATCAAAATGAAGCGTTTAGGTAGATCATCTGCCTGAAATAAGGCGTTTTCTTATTGGAAAAGTTGGCACGATTTCTGCATTTATTAAATCGTCAAAGATGACTTTCAATACTAACAACGGCCAACGATGTCCGTTCTGATCGTAATTGCACTTTCAAGGAGTGTGATTGGTATTTCGTTCAGCACAGGATAAATGACATGGTCAGTTGTTCAGCAATACAAAACGCACAAGCGTTTCAACCCTTCCTCCAGCATTACAAAGCGCTGGGTTGCGGTATTTACAACATATTCAATCAGCAGACATATCAATGCCTAGACGTGATATGCGGCTTTTTATCATCTTTAAAAAAACAATAGTTGGAGTGCAGATATGAAAATTCTCATGATTGGGCATGGCATGGTGGGGCATAAATTCATCGAATCTGTACTGGAACAGACCGGTGATGACATTGAGCTGACCATTTTGGCAGAAGAGCCACATTTAGCTTATGACCGGGTACATTTGACCGAATATTTCAGCGGCAAGTCGGTCAAGGATCTGAGTCTGTGTCGTAGTGATTTTGCCGATGCTTATGGCATTGATTTGCGACTTAATACTAAAGCGGTTGAAATTGATCAGCTCCATAAAACCGTCACCACCAGCCAGGGTGATGTGCTGAGTTTTGACAAGTTGATTCTCGCTACCGGTTCTTATGCCTTTGTGCCACCAATCCCGGGCAATGACCGTCAGAATTGCTTTGTTTATCGTACCATTGAAGATCTGGATGCCATTCGTGCAGCCAGTCTGAATGCCAAAACTGGCGTAGTGATTGGCGGCGGCTTGCTAGGGCTGGAAGCAGCGAAAGCCCTGCGAGATCTGAATCTGGAAACCCATGTCGTAGAATTTGCTCCGCGTCTGATGGCGGTGCAGATTGATGATCTGGGCGGCCAGATACTGCGCTCTAAAATTGAAGACCTGGGTGTCAAGGTACATACTCAAAAGGCCACCTCGAGTATTGAAGATGGTGACAGCGCTCAGCATGTAATGAAGTTCGGAGATGGTTCGGTGCTTGAAACCGATATCATCCTGTTCTCGGCCGGCATTCGTCCGCGTGATGAACTGGCGCGCCAAAGTGGTTTACTGATTGGTGAGCGTGGCGGCATTATCATTAATGATTATTGCCAGACCTCACATCCGGACATTTATGCCATTGGTGAATGTGCACTTTGGGACAATAAAATTTATGGTCTGGTTGCACCAGGCTATGACATGGCGCGGATCGCGGCAAAACATGTCCTAGGCCAAGAAAGTCATGCATTCGCTGGTGCGGACATGAGTACCAAGCTCAAACTGATGGGCGTGGATGTTGCTTCTATTGGTGATGCACATGCCATGTCCCCAGGTGCTTTGAGCTATTTCTATGCTGATGAAGCCGCGCAGGTTTATAAAAAAATCGTGGTGTCAGCAGATAAGACCAAGCTACTCGGTGCGGTGCTGGTGGGCTGTGCCAAAGAATATAGCGATCTTTTACAAATGATGCTGAATGGTCTGGCTGTACCGGAGCAACCGGAAAGCCTGATCATGCCGGGCTTTGATCAGTCAACTTCCAAATCGGGTGGCAGTGGTGTCGATTTATTGCCTGACAGTGCGACCATCTGTTCATGTAATAACGTTTCCAAAGCGGATATCTGTTCAGCCATTGATGGTGGTGCAACTTCATTGGGTGCACTGAAAAAATGCACACAGGCTGCAACGGCGTGCGGTGGCTGTGCACCACTGGTAACGCAGGTTCTCAAATCTGAATTACAGCGTCAGGGTGTCACGGTGAACAATCACCTGTGCGAACACTTTGCCTATTCACGTCAGGAACTGTATCACCTGGTACGCGTGCATGAAATCAAGACATTCTCTGACCTGATTCAGCAACATGGGCACGGCATGGGTTGTGATATTTGCAAACCGACTGTAGCCAATATTCTGGCATCCTGCTGGAATGATTTTGTTCTGAAACCAAGTCATGCCGGTTTGCAGGATAGCAACGACTACTACCTCGGCAATATCCAGAAAGATGGTTCTTATTCGATTGTGCCACGTGTGGCAGGCGGCGAGATTACTCCGGATGGCCTGATTACCATCGGTCAGATCGCCAAAGATTATGGTCTATATACCAAAATTACGGGCGGACAACGAATTGACATGTTTGGTGCACAGGTACATCAACTGCCTGAAATCTGGGAAAAACTGATCAATGCCGGTTTCGAGTCTGGACATGCCTACGGCAAATCCTTACGTACGGTGAAATCTTGCGTGGGCAGTACCTGGTGCCGTTTTGGAGTCGATGATTCTGTCGGCTTGGCGATTTTCCTGGAGAATCGTTATAAAGGCCTGCGTTCACCACATAAAACCAAAATGGCAGTATCTGGCTGTACCCGTGAATGTGCAGAAGCACAGAGCAAGGATGTCGGTGTCATTGCCACCGAAAAAGGCTGGAATCTATATGTATGCGGCAATGGCGGCATGAAACCGCGCCATGCTGAACTGCTCGCTTCGGATCTGGATACTTCCACCCTAATCAAATATATCGACCGCTTCTTTATGTTCTATATCCAGACGGCGGACCGTCTGCAGCGCACCAGCGTATGGCGTGACAATATGGAAGGCGGTCTGGACTATCTGAAAGATGTCATTGTGCATGATTCGCTCGGCATTGCTGCTGAACTGGAAAACCGTATGCAGCATGTGATTGGCACTTATCAGGATGAATGGCGCACCGCGATTGAAGATCCTGAAGTACGCAAACGCTTTAAGACTTTTATTAATGCCAAAGCAGCCGAGCAGAATGACCCGCATATTCAGTTTGCACCTGTACGTGGCCAGATTCGTCCAAAGACAGAAGCTGAACGTGATTTAAACCGTATTCCAGTGGTTGAAGCCTAAATACCACAGTCAGGTAGAATGAAAATGACAATTTTAAAAGACATGAACGAACTGAACTGGTACGAAGTCTGCAATCTGGATGAGATCACTCCGAATACCGGTGTGGCAGCCCTGATTGAAGATCAGCAGATTGCAATTTTTCGCGTGGGTCAGGAACAGCGGGTGTATGCACTCAGCAATCAAGATCCATTTAGTCTGGCCAATGTCATGGCACGTGGCATTCTGGGTGATCTGCAAGGTGAGCGTGTAGTCGCATCCCCAATTTATAAGCAGCATTTCAGTCTGGTGACCGGCCGTTGTCTGGAAGAGCAAGACCAGAAATTACTGGTATTTCCAACCCGAATTGAAAATGGCAAAGTTCTGGTGAGTCCGACTCCACAAAAGACCTATATTTCCAGTAATGGTCAGAACACAGAGCGTTTAAAACTGGTACTGGTCGGAAATGGGCTGGCGGGCATGCGCTGTCTGGAAGACTTGCTGGATATGGCGCCAGATCGTTATGACATTACCGTGATTGGGGAAGAGCCATGGGGCAATTACAACCGGATCATGTTGTCACCGGTATTGTCTGGTGAGAAAAGCTTTGCAGAAATTATGCTGCATTCAGCCGACTGGTATGCCGAAAAAGGCATTCGATTCATCGCTGGAGATGCTGCCAGCTCTATCGACCGTTCACGTAAGCAGGTTCATACCGAAAAAGGTGAAATCGTTGCTTATGATCGTCTGATCCTCGCGACCGGTTCCAAACCCTTTATACCACCAATTTCAGGTGCTGAACTTGAAGGCGTGATTAGCTTCCGGGATATTCAGGATGTTAACCACATGCTGGATTACTGCAAAACCAAGCAAAATGCCGTCGTGATTGGAGGTGGGTTGCTGGGTCTAGAAGCAGCTTATGGACTGAAGCAGCAGGGGATGAATGTAACTGTGCTGCATCTGATGGACCGTATTATGGATCGTCAACTGGATATGAAAGCCAGTCAAATGCTGAAAAAATCAATTGAAGATAAAGGCATCCGAATCATCACTGAAGCCAACACCGAAGAGCTGCTCGGTATAGACGGCCACGTGACTCAACTGCGTTTAAAAGACGGGACAGTGCTGGATGCTGATTTGGTAGTTTTTGCCGTCGGGATTCGACCAAATAAAACTCTGGCTGAACAGGCTGGCTTGCGCTGCAATCGTGGAGTACTGGTGAATGACACCATGCAAACCTATGACCCGAGTATTTATGCAGTGGGTGAATGTATTGAGCATCGTGGTCAGACTTTTGGATTGGTTGAACCTCTATGGGGACAAGCCTTTATCTGTGCGACGCATCTGGCTGAACATGGCCGACTGACCTTTAAGGCACCGACTGTTCCGACCCAACTCAAGGTCAGTGGATGTGATGTCTTCTCGGCCGGAAATTTTGAACCTCAGGATGATTTTGAAGATATCGTGCTGAATGATGAAAAACGTCAAATCTATAAACGGATCATTATCCAGCAGGACAAGGTCATTGGTGCGGTGCTATTTGGCGATACCGAAGATGGAGCTTGGTATGCAGAACTGATTGCAGATCAGACACCGATTAGTAATATCCGCAGCAAACTGCTTTTTGGTCGGGATTTTGCATTAAAAAAGGCAGGGTAATCGGATCAATCTCCCAACCCCTCTTTAAACAAGAGGGGAACCTCTCTCCTTTATTAAAGGAGGGTTGGTGAGGATTAAAGCTTTTGAGACATAGAAAAAATTTAAATCAAACCTGTAAAAGCTAGATATCAGCGTTTTGGTGAAACAAGTGAATTTGGATGATTAAGGAGCGCAGCAGCAATGAATAGTATTCCGGTTATGGAACTACATAGCTCTACTGAATCCCAAATAAAAACCACTCAGACGACCTGTCCTTATTGTGGAGTAGGCTGTGGTGTCATCGCGCACGTAAGCCAAACCTCGATGGGTGAAAAGGTTCAGATTGAAGGCGATGTTCAGCATCCTGCGAACTTGGGCAAGTTGTGTATTAAAGGCAGTCATCTTGCCGATACACTTGGCTTAAAAACCCGGCTTCTACATCCGATAACAGGTCGAAAAGAGCAGCGGCAAATAAGCACTTGGGATCATGCCATTTCAAGTATTGCCAATAAATTTCAGCAATGTATTGATCAGTATGGACGTGACAGCATCGCCTTTTATGTCTCCGGCCAGCTTTTGACTGAAGACTATTATGTGGTGAACAAGTTTGTAAAAGGCTATCTGGGTACTGCCAATATTGATACCAATTCAAGACTGTGTATGTCTTCTGCTGTGGCGGCACATAAACGGGCTTTCGGCGAAGACTTGGTACCGGCCAGCTACACAGATTTTGAGCAGACAGAAATGGTGGTCTTGGTGGGTTCCAATACCGCCTGGTGCCATCCGGTGCTTTATCAGCGCATTATGAAAGCTAAAGAAGAGCGGGATTTATTTGTGGTGGTGATTGACCCGCGCTTTACTGCAACCTGTGAAGCGGCAGACTTACACTTGCCGATTTTACCGGGTCAGGATGTCGCGCTGTTTAATGGTTTGTTGCAGTATCTTCAGCAAAATGGTCATGCCGATCTGGATTTTGTTACCCAACATACTCAAGGTCTGGAGCAGGCGCTTGCCAGCAGCTCGATAGAGTCATCGATTGAAAGCGTGGCTCAACGAACCGGGATTACTATTGAAAAATTAACCTTATTTTTTCAGAAATTTGCCCAGAACGAAAAAATCATGAGCCTGTTTTCCATGGGCGTAAACCAATCCTCTCAAGGAGTAGACAAAGCCAATAGCATTATCAACTGTCATTTATTGACAGGAAAAATAGGCAAACCCGGTTCGGCACCTTTTTCCATGACCGGACAGCCGAATGCGATGGGCGGACGGGAAGTCGGGGGGCTGGCCAATATGCTGGCCAGTCATCTGGATTTGGATAATCCGCAGCATCAGCAACTGGTGCAGGATTTCTGGCAAAGCCCGGTCATCGCGCGGCAGCCCGGATTAAAAGCAGTAGATTTATTTCAAGCAGTGGAAAGCGGGAAAATCAAGGCCATCTGGATTATGGCCACCAATCCGATCGTGAGTTTGCCCGATGCAGATCAGGTTAAACGCGCTCTGGAGAAATGTGAATTTGTGGTGGTTTCCGATATTTGTCTCGACACCGATACCACGCAATATGCCGATGTACTGTTACCGGCACTGGGTTGGGGCGAAAAAGATGGCACAGTTACCAATTCGGAGCGCCGTATTTCCCGGCAAAAGGCTTTTTTGCCGGCTCCGGGTGAAGCCAAAGCAGACTGGTGGACTATTTCCCGGGTGGCTAAAGCTTTAGGTTTTCGCGGTTTTGACTTTAAAAATAGCCATGACATTTTTCTGGAACATGCCCGTTTATCTGCCTATCAGAATGGTTCACTTTCGCAACGCGCAGATACGCCAAATTTCCGCTATTTCAACCTGCAAGGTTTAACTCAACTCGGTTTTGTGGAATATCAGCATCTGACACCGATTCAGTGGCCGGTCTGGGATAAGCAAGAAGTTCATCAGATTGGTCAACTATTAAGTCAAGGCCAGTTTAGTCATGTAGATGGCAAAGCCAGATTGGTGCCGACGATTGCAGCCGATCCGGTACATGCTATTTCTGCTGAATATCCTCTGATCCTGAATACTGGACGCATTCGCGATCAATGGCACACCATGAGCCGTACCGGATTATCTGCCAGTTTGTCCCAGCATCGTGCCGAGCCTTATTGCGAGCTGCATCCGCAAGATGCACTGAAGTATGGCCTGAAAGATGCCGAGCTGGTCGAGGTGAAATCCGCTTGGGGAAGTTGTGTACTCCGTGTGCAATTTTCACAAAATATACGACGTGGCCAGATTTTTGCACCGATTCACTGGAACGACCAGTTTGCATCCGATGCGCGGATTGGCAAAGTGGTGAATCCGGTGGTTGACCCGATTTCCGGCGAGCCAGAATTTAAGCATACTCCGGTGATGATCCAGCCATTTTATACCCAGTGGCAGGGCGTGCTGTATGTACGGGAAGGCTTTGAACAGCAGATTCAGACCATGATTGAAAATACGGTGTGGTGGAGCAAAATTCAAACCACTCAGGCCATCCGTTATGAATTGGCAGACCGTCGCCGTTTTTCTGACATCACCGGGCAGATCAAGAGCCTGTTAGCCTTTGATGATGAAAGCTTTGAATGGCTGAATCTCGAAGATCAAACGGCGCATATCAGTCATAGTGTGGTGCTTCAGGATGGCCAGTTAATTGCCAGTTTTTATATCGCACCGGCGGCACTATTGCCAGATCGTGACTGGGTGGCTGGCCTGTTTAGACGTGAACGTCTGAGTGCATTACATCGTAAAGCATTGCTGGCAGGTCAGGCCATGTCGATGGGAAATAGTGAAGGGGCATTGGTCTGTAGCTGTTTTAAGGTCGGCAAGAACCGAATTATTCAAACCATTAAAGATAAAAATATCACGCATGAAAAACAGGTGACTGCATGTCTAAAAGCCGGAGGAAATTGCGGTTCATGTTTGCCAGAAATTAGAGGCCTGATTAAAGCCTGCCAGACGGAGTACATAGAATGAAAAGAAAAGCAGTTAAAACGGTGTCTTATCCGGAAACCGACGTGGTGATTCTGGCCGGAGGTTTAGCGCGGCGCATGAATGGCATCAATAAATTGCTGCACAAATTTGATGATGAAATCCAGCTGATTAAAATCCATCAGCAACTGAAGTCCCGGGCAAGCAAAGTCTGGGTCAATAGCCATCGGGATCACTCTATTTATAAACGAATGATTCCTTCGATTGATTTTTATCAGGACGATGAACCCGGCTTTCATGGACCATTGATGGGCATGAAGAGTGCCTGGTCACATGTACAATCTGATTATGTGCTGTTCGTACCTTGTGACGTGACCTATATTCCCCAAAAGGTCATTTCACGTTTACATCAGGCCTTGCAACGACATCCCTTATGTGAAGTGGCGGTAGTTGAAATCAATGAAAAGGCATTGTTTCCATTCTGTCTGATGAAACACAGCAGCTTACCCACGCTTATACAACATCTTGAAAATGATCAGCACAGTTTAAAACTCTGTTTTGCTGACATGCACATGCAGCGGGCAAGCTTTAAAAATCGTGCCCTGTTTTTTCACAGTATTAATTCATTTGACGAGCTACAGCAGCATCAACAGCTTAACTTTCTCTAGCGTTTAAAATGCTAAAAGTCGAATTATCATATTCTGGTTCACCAAAATATTGCTTTTTTTATTTTTCGAGCGAACTTTTGGACTAAAAAAGAACAAATATTACCCATTAATATTCATTAAACATAAATTTGTGCAAAGTTGGAACACTTATTGCTCATTCATTGTGAAGAAATAGGGTAGTAAATCAAGACTGTTAAATAACCGTGCAGATCTCATCATGGACCGCAGCAATGAACAGCATGACAGCTTTAGCACCTCACAGTATCTTTCAGGATCAGTTTGGACGCCAGAAACGTAAGTTGCGGATCTCGGTGACTGACCGCTGTAATTTCAAATGCAGCTATTGCATGCCTGAACATCCGCAATGGATGAATAAAAAAGATTTGCTCAGTTTTGAAGCCCTGTATGCTTTTTGCGAGTTTATGGTGCGACACGGGATTGAGCAGATCCGGGTGACCGGTGGAGAACCGTTGATGCGCCAAGGCATCGTTCATTTTATTGCCTGCTTACAGACATTGAAAGCAATTGGCCTGAAACGTATTTCCATGACCAGTAATGGCCATTATTTAAAAGATTATGCTCAAGCGCTTAAACAGGCAGGACTGGACGATCTGAATATCAGTCTAGACAGTCTTGATCCAAAGCAGTTTCAGCAACTGACCCAAAAACAGTTACAGCCTGTACTTCAAGGTATTTCTGCCGCACAGCAGGCAGGTTTGACCGTCAAGATCAATAGTGTGCTCATCAAAGGAATCAATGACAATCAGATTATTCCTTTGGTGAAATGGGCACAGCATCAGGCTATAGAACTCCGTTTTATTGAGTTTATGCCCCTCGATGGCGATCAGAAATGGAATCCGTCTGATGTCATCAGTGAGCAGGATATCCTGGATCAACTGAAAACTGAATTTGATGTCCAGGTATCTCAAGGACAAGGCGCCAATCCAGCCCGTGGCTATTTGGTCAATGGGCAGCCTTTGGGGATTATTTCCACCATTACCCATTCATTTTGCGGTGATTGTGACCGTCTGCGCCTCAATGCCCAAGGTGAATTTTATAACTGTTTATTTGCCAGACAAGGCCTGAACCTTAAGGCAGATATCGAACAACTGGCGCTGGATCATTTCGCCACACAGACATTTCAGCACAAGCTCCACGCTTATATCTGGCATAAAGAGGCCGGCTTCCATGCGATCCAGCAATCACCAATACAAAAGCCGATCCGAAAAATCAGCATGCACAGCATTGGAGGGTAAATATGTCACTCACTCAGCAAAAATTAATTCATATCAAAATAGAAGCCTTCGGTGCGATTGAACGACAAATTCCCGCAGATTTAAATTTGCAATGCGAGTCTGAAATTCATGTTTCTGAAGTCCTGAACCAGTTGCTATCCCTCTATCCCGATATACAGCCCATGCTGGAACGTTGTGCCTGTGCAATCGGTGAAGACATTATTTCCAGACAGAATGTTTTAAATCGTGACAGTACGCTGGTGCTGTTATCGCCGGTAGCAGGAGGCTGAGATGCAACTCAAGTCACTAAAACAATTTGCCCGAATCCAGCAGACTGCTTTTAGTCTGGAGGATTTTGATGGTATCCAGCATTTTCCGGAATGTGGTGGAATCGGCATCTTTGTCGGAACAGTACGTAACCATCATCAGGGGAAAGCTGTGCGTGCCCTGAAATATACCGCCTATGCGCCTGTGGCTGAAAAAATGATTCGTGAAATTGAACAGCAGATCCAGATCAAATACCAGGTGTCTTATGTGCGGGTAGTGCACCGTATTGGTGAGCTGGAGGTTGGGGAAACAGCCATTATTGCTATGGCTTATGCGGCCCATCGTCGTGAGGCTTTTGCGGCCTGTGAGGAAGCTGTGGAACGGGTGAAGCATGAAGTTCCGGTCTGGAAAGAAGAGTTTTATCTGGATGGTAGCAGCCAGTATGTGGAAGGCTGTTGTATTCGAAAAGATCATGGACCTGAAACTAATCACTCTCATCATGCAGAAGAAGCGCATTGTCACCATCACCATGTAGCAGAACACGCTTGCCAATCACCATCTAATTAAATGCGTCCAATGAGGATGCATAAGATGAATCACTTTAAAACAGATTTTAAAAATTAGCCTGGGATGAATCATGAAAAATGTAGGGATGAAAGCAGAAAGTTACCGTACAGCAATTGCCACTGGAATCCTGCATGCACCGCCACATTGCATTGAGCTGCTACGTAATGGCAATACTGAAAAAGGTGATGCCCTGAAAACAGCACGCATTGCCGGCATTCTAGGTGCCAAACGGACCGATGAGCTGATTCCATTGTGCCATCCATTACCGATTTATCGTGCCGATGTGGAATATGAACTGTGTGATGCACATGTCGAAATTATTGCTACCGTTGAAACCATTGGACCAACTGGTGTGGAAATGGAAGCTTTGACAGCGGTCAGTCTGGCAGGTCTGACCTTGTATGACATGCTGAAGCCGCATTGTGAACCGGAAGATTTGTCGCTGGATCAATGCAGGTTGCAGCAGAAAAAAGGCGGAAAATCACATTTTACCCGCGTACTTAAAGAGAGTCTGTCCGCTTCGGTTATTGTGCTGTCCGATACGGTTGCAGCAGGCAAAAAGCCGGACACTGCCGGACAAAACGTAATGGAAATTTTAAAAGAAGCCAATTTTGATTCTATTAGTTATCAGGTTATTCCCGATAGCCCAGAACAGCTCTTGACCCTGATTGAACAGCAGAAAAATCAGTATCCGCTGATTCTAACTGTGGGCGGTACTGGCTTAGGTCCTAAAGACCTGACCGTCGAAACCCTACAACCTTTGCTGCAACGGGAAATTCCCGGTTTAATGGAAGCTTCACGTAGTTTTGGGCAAAAACGTACCCCTTATGCAGCATTAAGTCGTGGCGTGGCTGGCTATATTGAGAACAGTCTGGTGATGACCCTACCGGGAAGTCGTCAGGGTGCGAAAGAATCTCTGATCGCGGTACTTCCGGCTTTGGTGCACTTGTTTGATGTGCAAAAAAATATCCCACATGCGGGGGGCTATCAATGAATCAGGCAATATCGCATTCAGCCTGCGGTGCTGAGCCGGGACTGATTTCTGTTGATCAGGCACTACAGATGATACTTGAGCAGACGAATGTCTTGGCAACTGAAAGCCTGCCGCTTGTTCAGACTCTGAATCGCTATCTGGCAAAAGCGATTGATTCGGCTATTCCATTGCCGCTGTTTTCACAAAGTGCTGTAGATGGCTATGCGCTTTGCAGTCCAGAAAATGTTAGTGCTCACAGCACTTTTGAACTCATTGGAGAGATTCGGGCAGGGCAAAGTACTAAAATTGAACTGCGGCCAGGTCAGGCGGTCCGGATTTTTACCGGTGCCAGGATTCCAGCAGGAACTACAACGGTCGCCCGTCAGGAAATTGTCAAATGCCATGCCAATCAAATCATTATTACAACAGACCTAAAGCCTCATACGGATATACGTGATGCAGGCGAGGAAATCGCACAAGGGCAGCGTCTGGCAGATGCAGGTCAAAAACTGCATGTAGGTGCAATTGCAGCTTTGAGCATGGCAGGCGTAAAGCAGGTTTCAGTCTATCGTTATCCTAAAATTGCTGTTGTGATTACTGGAGATGAAGTCGCTTCCAGCATTGAAGACCTGAATTCCGGAAAAATCTTTGACGCCAATGCTCCACTGATTCAGGCCTGGTTTCAATCACAGGGTCAAAACGTAGATATTCTGCATGTTTCAGATAATGAGTATGAGCTGCAAACGTTAATACATCGTCTTAAAAACCAATACGACTTCATATTGACCACAGGCGGGGTTTCGGTGGGTGATTATGATTTCATTCGTCCTGTTGCCCTGGAGCAGGGTTTTGAGCAGATTTTCTGGAAAGTGAAGCAGAAGCCCGGAAAACCGATGTTATTTGCCAAGTATCGTCGAGATGATCAAGGTTACTGTTATCTCTTGGGTTTGCCGGGAAATCCGGCTGCTGTGTATGTCGGGATGCAAATCTATACGACAACTTTACTGAATGCCTTACAAGGGCAAAAGCAGTCACCTGCATGGCTTAGTGCGGTAATGACGCATGACTTGAAAGCGGATGCACGTGAACGTTTTTTAAGAATGGCTGCAGAATTTGATCAGGGTACTTTAAAGCTCAAAAGCCTGGCGAAACAGCAGTCGCATATGTTGAGTAATCTGATGCAGGCCAATTGTCTGGTACGTATTCCGGCCGGAACAGAAATCCAAGCCGGGTATGTGGTACAGGGTTTACTGATTTGAAATGCCTGTCGCAATTCTCAATATTCGAATCACATAGAATGAGAAAGATGGATTTATTCAAAGTTCTACTCACTGGCGTGCTGTTGACTAGCCCCATGCTGTATGCCGAAACAGTTAAAATATATGCCGCAGCCAGCCTGACCAATGCGATTACTGATATTTCCAGACTATATGAGCAACAGCATCAGGACATCCAGATCGTTCCGGTTTTTGCTGCGTCTTCGGTATTGGCGAAACAAATTGCGGCGGGAGCGAGCAGTGATCTATTTTTCTCTGCAGACCTAGACTGGATGAATGATCTGATCAAGAAACAAAAAATTCAGATCGGTCAGATTCGACCTATGCTTTTGAATGAACTCGTATTGATTAGTTCTATTCAGCAAAAAAATCAATTTAAAATGTCAGCTGACTTTAATTTTGCGAAAGCCTTTCAGGGTTATTTATGTACCGGACAAATGGAATCGGTGCCTGCTGGAAAATATGCCAAACAAAGCTTAACCGGGCTGGGCTGGTTGAATCAGCTTCGAGGCAGAATTGTCGGTACGGATAGCGTCCGTTCAACTCTCGCATTTGTAGAACGTGGCGAATGTCAGGTTGGTATTGTGTATAGAACTGATGCCTTGATGAGTAAAAAAGTTAAAATTTCGGGGGTGTTTCCAGCCAGAACACATCGTCCGATTGTGTATCCGATTGCTTTAACCCGGCAGGGCCAGAAAAATCAGGCAGCAGTCCAATTTTCTAAATTTATCCAGACGAGTCCAAGGGCCAGGCAGATTTTCCAGAAATATGGTTTTAAGCTTAAGGTAGGCTAACTGCTTATGCTTACACCAGAAGAACTGAGTGCCTTAGCGCTTTCAGCCAAAGTAGCGGGCTTTGCCACAGCGGTGTGTCTGCCATTTGCTATCGCCGTAGCATGGTTACTGGCGCGTTATGAATTCAGGGCCAAATTTCTCGTAGAGGCAATATTGCAGATGCCTATGGTGCTACCGCCGGTAGTACTGGGCTATCTTCTGCTCCTGCTATTTGGTCATCAGGGTATACTGGGGCAATATCTACATAAATGGGGAATTCAGCTGATATTTAACTGGAAAGGTGCGGTACTGGCAGCAATGATTGTGGCATTTCCTTTAATGGTTCAACCAATTCGCTTGTCTTTTCAAATGATCAACCGGCAGTTAGAACAGGTGGCAGGATCTTTGGGCGCCACACCATGGCGGGTATTCTGTAGCATTAGCCTGCCTCTGGCTTTGCCTGGAATTTTAATCGGCAGCATTTTATGTTTCAGCCGCAGTCTGGGAGAATTTGGTGCCACGATTACCTTTGTTGGCAATATTCCAGAAGAAACCCGTACCATTCCCATCGCCATTTATAGCCTGTTACAACAGCCTGATGGAGAAAGTATGGCTATGCGTTTGGTCATTTTATCTCTGATTCTGGCTTTTTCAGCCTTGATTGCAAATTACTGGATCATGCAGAAGTATCAACGTAAATTGGAGGGCTAAGATGCTGAAGTGTGATTTTCAGTTTAATTACGCAAATTTCCAGCTACAGGCAAGTCTGGATATGCAGACACAATTGATTGGTATTGTGGGAGCCTCAGGAAGTGGGAAAAGCACCTTTTTAAAAAATATTGCAGGGCTATTAAAACCATTACAAGGCTTTATTCATTTTCAGCAAAAAATACTATTTGATCATCAGCAGAAACTGAATATTCCTGTTCATCAAAGAAAAATTGCCCTGATTTTTCAGCAAGCCTTACTGTTTCCGCATCTGAATGTCATGCAGAATTTAAAATATGCAGAACAGCTCAATATAAAAAATAAAGGTCAGCAAAAATTTCTTTTCGAAGATATCGTTGAGTTACTTGAATTAAAGCCACTACTTCGGCATCGGGCGCATCAACTTTCTGGTGGACAGGCACAGCGCGTTTCTATCGGACGTGCACTTTTATCTTCCCCCGATCTATTACTTTTGGATGAACCTTTAAATGGACTGGATCAAAAGCTGAAAAACCAGATTTTACCCTTTCTGAAAATTGTGATTAATCAAACAAACTTACCCATGATTTATGTGACTCATCATGTAGATGAAGTGGCGTATTTACAGGCGCAGTTGCTGCATTTTGAAAAGGGGAAAATAGTCTGATGCAATGCTGCACCGATTTAAACCAGCAATGACTCCGGGCAGGTCATCCTCTCGCTGTTTTGCTCATAATGCCTCAGAAGATATCTATCTTTCTCTCTATTTTTAAAAAAGAAACATCTAAGTTAAAATTCTGAATATAAATTAGTTTATATAAAACAATATCTTATTCTATTTTAAAAATAATCTGGCATGACCTGTGCATATACCTGATTAAAGTCAAAGAAGACTCTACATTTGTATGACGGCCAATGACGTCCGTTCTGATCGTTACTGACATGCCTGGTGCATCACAGTGACTTAAATACGTTCAGTTCTGGTAAGGAAATGGCTATGTCTTCAAATACAAGTCTCAATAAAGCAACAAAAATAAGTCTATTTAACTTCAGTAGTTCAGCGATGCGGGCCTTCCATATGAGTTGGCTCGC
>RRZT010186347.1_pt1 | contig 21381 bp, 33 predicted proteins | sample 2165551 | NCBI WGS metagenome assembly RRZT01 (sample SAMN10456910, study PRJNA506462) | wastewater metagenome | biome: wastewater; feature: sludge; material: wastewater sludge; isolation source: wastewater sludge with Escherichia coli K12::gfp cells carrying plasmid... | place: USA: Moscow, Idaho... | reverse complement strand
ATTTTAACTTTTTTTTCTTTGAAATCACTGCTCCGACTTTTGTGCTTGGGTCTTTTGACTTCTTACTCACATAAAAAGCCATACCCATAAAAAACTCATCCCAATTCATTTTTAACCCTAAAAAATGATGGGGGATTTCTCCCCCATGTTGTTTAAATTACCGTAGTTTCAGAGGACCATTTTCTTTGTTGTTCTTAAAAGTGTTTTCAACACGATCTGTGACAACAGGTTGATATTCTTCGAGATTTAGTTTAGGAAATCCCGCAATCCGCAGCCACATACCACGCCAAAAATAGTTCAGTTGAGTTTCATAACCACGACGAATATCAATCATCTTAGTTTGATTTACTTCAAAATTCTTTCGACCGTATTCAACCAATTGTTGAATTTTAGTGTATAGCGAACTATCAAAGTCTACATTATGTTCCTTAATGAACTGGAAAACCGCCTTACTTCCACCATCACCATAACGACTTTGTAGAGCACCAGTTAGAACTTCTTTAAAATCATTTTTATACATCTCAGGAACTTGAGACGCTTCCATGATTGTTTGCTCATATTGAGCTAGGATGTTTCGATTATTGTCTCGTGCAGCTTTAAGTTGCGCCTCCACAGAAGCACCGTAGTTGGTTGCCCCAATATAGGAAACCGCAGCAATCCCAACAATAGAAACAAAAATGGCAAGGATGATAGACACAATAACAGTGGTAGTTTTCATTTTTTTCCTTAGTAATAGTTAATTTGAGATTTTATTCTACTTGAAATCTTGAGTGGTGTCAAGAACTTCTTTCACCATTCCCCAAAAATAATAAGACACAATATAGGGAAATGCTATTAGCTTTGCTGTAATATCAATCATAGGAACCTTTAAGTTAGTTCAACATTTATATGATTTAGAGTATATTGAGAAATATACCCATCACTTATATACCCCATCCCATACGGTGATAGCATAAATGGTTGCTCTTTTATATATTTCTGTAAAAGCAACCCATATATTGTATCCTGAATCGTGAAATCGCACAAGAGAATATTACTCTCTACACGTAAATTTTTAGCAATAATTGCAACTTTTTGAGGGTCATCAGAAAAATCCACATTTATAAAAGATCCTGTGTATTCCTTGGTCGGTTCTTCACACATAGACAAAAGGACATTTCGTGGATAAGTCTGTCCATTTTTGCTTGGGTAATCTCCTACTAGAAGAATCTTATTTGTCATTTCTACTGTCATTTAATATCCTTTGATGTGTCTGCAATATCTTTATCTTCTCGAAATTCTATCACACGTGGGAGAAATAGGCTATCTGCCCCACCATTCTTCTTAGTTATTCTTTCATTATACAAAACACTAACAATTTTATTCAAGGAATTTTCTTCTGTTATAGAATCCCTTTCTTCATCAGAAAATCCAGATATATTTACAATTACTTTATTATCCTCGCTTGCACACAGAAGACTCCCCAAACGAAACTCATTTTTAGTTCCAACTGTACCATAATTCCAACCAATAACTCTTAATTCGCATACTTTTTCTGCTTTAAGCTTTATTTGTTCTCTGCTTCGGGTGTCTTCCCAAATGGAAGTAAAGGTTTTAATGATAACACCTTCAAATTTTGCAGCCAAGAACTGTTGAAAGATTTCTTCAGCCTCTTCAAAAGAATTTACTACATATGATTCCACTATAGAAATCCTTTTAGCAACACCATATTTTAAAGTATTGATCGTTTGATCTTCCTCTGTGTATGCGTTATTTAGAAGATTAAAAAGTTTGGTAAATCTTTGCTGATATTGGATAGAACTCTTACCTTGTTTAAATTCATCTAGGGGGATGACATCCCATAGTGTGCAGCCAAGCATCTTGGATTCTTCTTTTGATATAGTTCCTTTAATTGCTTTATTTGCGATCCCATTACCTTCTTTTCGTGGTAACAACATCCCATCTCTGTATGCTAAAAGTTCACCATCAAAGACTAAAGATTCCCCATTAGCTATTTTAATAAATTCTAAAGTAAGGCTGTCATCCTGCAAATCTATCACAGAACCTTTACGAGAATAAAAAAAACATTGATTATTTTCTACTATAGTAATAAACCGTAGGCCGTCTTCTTTCTTCTGGCAGTATGCAGGCCAATTCACTTTTTTGATTAACTTAGAATCATATGGAGAACATAACATACAAGGGAACACAGGAATTAGTTTTTCCCATATCTTATTTGCGGTAGCGACGCTAACTCCACACCGAAGATCACGCCTAATTATTTTAGTGACTACTTCAGCATCATCTGAGTTCAGGGAGGAAAGAATTTGAGTTAGATGAGAAATTCCTGCGTGCCCTGTATACACTCGGGAGGACAGTTTGTTTAATTCGTCCAATGCACTATTAAGACTTTGAGTTTCAAACAAGTAATTTTTAGTATATTTTGGAATAATTTTTATGTAGTAATTTACATAAGGGTCAAGAGCCATAGAAAATACTCTTTTGAGTAGTTCATCATCCTTATGTTCTGTTAGAATTCTTTCTTTTTCTAATCTACTACTATTATTAGATAATTCTATTAAAATTTTATTAATTGACATTATATCCTCTTTAAAAAGTTAGGCCATTCACTTTTACATGAATGGCCTAACATACATTTATTAGATTTAAATTACTTAGAGTTAATCATTTGCATAACCACTACACATATAAATTTGATTAATAAGTTTGATGGTATTATTACGAATATTAAAAATCGTATCTGGAGACTTCTTTCTATCAAACTCATTAGGGAAACGATTCAGGAACCAATAAACAAGACTATCTTTAGTGCTACAATTATAAATATAATCTGGCATATCGATATTAGTGATACTAATCTTGCCCTCTCTAGCGAAATCTACACCATCTTTTTTACTAAAGTTGTCGCCATTACACACACTAAGGTTAACATCAATCTTTTTCTTTTCGTAGTCTAGTGTAAAGATAAAAGTCACACCATATAGATTACTGCGATAACCACACAGTTCGTCAAGAGGACGAAGATAACGAATCACTTCTATAGGATTTTCTTTATGTGTATGCGCTTCTCTGGTATCCTCAGTATGAATGTCAATAACCTTTTGTAGACATGACACACCGACATGAACAACATTATCATTGTTGTCAATAGTAGTATGAGCAACCTCACGGATTTCCCCAGTTTTATTATCGATAATGTGTAGTTTAGCAGTATTTTTACCCGCCTTTGAAAAAATGAATTTAACATCATTGAAAATGAAAACTTCATTAATAGGTGCAAAAATAGAAAAATCTTGAGTCTTTTTTTGTTTCATAATATTATTCCTTATATGGTTTATCTTAAGTATATGTAGATGTTAAAGTTTAGCAGAAAGGATTTAGAAAGTCAACTCATATCTCCTTTGTTTTTGTTATTTGGTTTTACTTTCCTTAACCGATAAAGATAAAAACATTCGGTCGATAGGACACCTAAAGAAAAGAAAATAAAATTTATAAACATATTGAATCCCTCCTAGTTATTGACAAATTTATCATATTTGTCATTTTAGACATTGTTATTTAGGAGATTTCTTCAAACACAACTTTAGTTTTTTTCTGATGCCGTTGATTAATAGGCCGCTGTTGCATCAGAGCATCGAGGTCTTCCCATGACCAAAGGCCCATATCCTTTTGTGGGCGAGCGTCGATTCCAACATCAATAGCCCTTCCTTCAAGGATAAGATCACCATGAGTATGACCATGAAAATGATATGCACCATTACTCATATCAGTCCAATCAATAATTGGATGATGACACATCATCACTTTCTGATTACCAAACCTCAAATGCTTAATATCAGAAATCGACTCAAAATATGGGCGGGTAGTTTCATCAATCCAATAATCATGATTCCCCCTTACCAAATGGAGTCGCCCTTTTAGTCTCGGAAGAATTAGAAGAGTCTTCTTTGCCTTAGCAAATGAAAAATCACCCAAAATATATACAGTATCAGTCATGCTAACCTGAGAATTCCATTTTTCAATGATAAGATTGTGCATTTCGTCAACAGTATCACCATGTCGAGTGTCTGGGCAAAACTCAATAATTTTCTTGTGGAAAAAATGAGTGTCAGAAGTAAAAAAGCAATCATTTGCCATTAGTAGAATCCACCATAAAATTTAGTCTTTCTTGCTTATTCATTAGGTTAAATAAATTATACCTTATGAAGATCAATAAAGTCAAATAAAGAAAAGTTATTGTTATTCGACTTTTTTATTAAAATTTTTCATCACATCACTCCAATACTTTGCCCCGATAAAAATGGGACAAATACATACCAGAATACCAACAATGATCTTTTCATTTACACTGCCGTTCATAGTATAACATGAATATAACACCGAAAATGAAAAGATAAGTAAAGGTATTACTGAAAGTGGTAAAAACTTTTTAACATTATTCAACATTGTCATCATGGTAGTAGTAAATGGTTTTTCGATAATGGTCGCAATTAGGTTTTACACCATTATGGTGATTATTTTTTTCATTATCATCACCATAACGAACAATCGTATATGAATAAATCCCCCCACATACTATCACAAGTAGCAACACTATAAGAGTAGTTGTCATAGATTCACAATTTTCTTTTAAGAGTCAAAAAACTATACTTATAATTTTCATCACTGGATACAATATTATCTGAAATGTCCCACATTGTCAAGTCAAATTTAGGGAAAAATGTGTCTGCTTCTTCTACATTAATATGAACTTGTGTCAGGTGAATAATATCAGCATATTGAATAGTTTGTCTATAAATTTCCGATCCACCTATAACAAAAAGTTTCTCTCTTAATGGGATTGAATCTAAGGAATGTAACGTCTCCGCACCATTAGCAATAAAACTTTTATTAGATGATAATACAAAATTTTCTCTGTTAGGTAGCGGTCTATACTTTTCAGGCAAACTTTCCCATGTCTTTCTTCCCATTAGAACAGAATGCCCTGATGTCAATTCTTTAAATCTTCTTAGGTCTTCTGGTATATGCCATAGTAACTTGTTATTATTACCTATGGCATAGTTATTGGACATTGCAACAATTAATTCTATTGTCATTTATAAAGTTACCCTAATTTAAAACAGAATTCACATTTTAATGAAGATAGTTTTAAAAAAAGCTCATGATTATCTGTTTCTTTTAAGTATGAATAACTATCAACAAAAATGTATCTATATTTTTTATTTCTTCCCCTATATCCTCTATCATTTATTCCCATAACCGAATTTTTAAATTCACGGTATGAAAGATTATAATATTTTACCATAGACCTAGGACATAAGATCAAGTCTTTTTCAGGATCAAACAGAGAAACAATACATGTAGTGTGTCCAGCCATTCTACCACGATTTATTTCGATTTGGTTATCTTCTGGTGCTGTTCCTTTTTTGATAAACATAAAAAATAAAAGATCTTGTGGTGTTAAAAAGTTTTGTTTCTCTGCCATAGAAAATAATTTTTAGTTACACTGCAACTGGTGCAGATAGTTTCGGATGATGTTTGTAGTCTAAGAGTTTGAAGTCATCCCATGATATCTCGCCTGAAGTTAATTGGTCGATATCGGTTAGTGATTCTGGGACAATTAGTGTTGGTAGAGGGTAAGGTTCTCTGGTTAAAATCTCTTTAACTTGATTAAAGTGATTATGGTATATGTGGGCATCACCTATAGAAATAATAAAATCACCTACTTTATATCCACAAATCTTAGCAAGAATATATGTAAGTAGAGAGTAACATGCTACATTAAAAGGATTTCCAAGATATAGGTCGTTGCTTCTCTGTGTCAATTTACAACTTAACTTCCCGTTACTACTTACGTAAAATTGGAAAAAGGAATGACAAGGTGGCAACTTCATATCGCTGATTTCAGCAACGTTCCATGCACTAACAATATGACGCCGAGAGGATGGGTTATTTTTTAAACCATCAATTAGCATTTTAATTTGGTCAACCCTATTAATAGTGACTGCCCCACTTTCAGAAACTTTATATTGCTTCCAATTTCTCCACTGCTCTGGGTATACTGGACCTAGGTCACCATTTTCATCCGCCCATTCATCCCAAATTTTAACACCATTATCCTTTAGAAATTTAATATTACCATTTCCACGAAGATACCAAACCAATTCTAAGAAAATAGTTTTAATTGAAGTAAACTTAGTGGTGACAAGAGGGAATCCATCGTTTAGATCAAATCGCATCTCATAACCAAATACCGACCGAGTGCCAACACCAGTTCTATCTTTTTTATCTTCACCGTTTTCTAAAACGTGACGTAGCATTTCTTTATATTGTTTCATCAAAAAAATCCTTTATTTTATTCGTTATACTATATTAATTGATATAAAACATATCAATAAAATTGATAACATTATGATAACTAAATGAATAACTACTTCATAGAATAACTTTACAAATTTTATAAGATTCATATGTTTTCAACTATAAAGGGGCCGAAGCCCCTTTTTTAAAATTATTCGTCTTCTAGAAGGCTTGCAAAGTAAGCTTCATCATCGTCATCAGACCCACCACCACCAATAGCAGGAACTTCTACCTGCTTACGTGGGGTAACGGAAGGCTTTGGTTGCCCACTACGTTGAGGCGCACGTGGAGTGTTATCAACATACTGATCAAGTTCTGCTTCTGCTTGTTCTTGAGCACTTGGAACGGCTACAGTATTACCTAGAACAGAATTAAGACGCTTTTCAAGTTCCTTATATGACTTAAATTGGCTTTCTGAAACAAGTTCTTTTAGATCGTGTTCCTTCTTCCAAATTGCTTCGATTTCTGCATCACTATCAGCAATGGGACTTGGTGATTCGAACTCTGAACGGTCATAGTTACGATAACCTTCAACCTTACAAATCTTTAGCTTGAAGTTTGCACCTTCCCAGAAATCGAATGGGTCGATTGGAGTTTCATCTTCAAATTGTGGTTGCATTGCATTCTTGATCTTCTCGAAAATCTTTGTACCAAACTTGAACTTGAAAACTTTACCTTCGTTGTCTGGATTCTTAGAATCCTTAATGACCAGAACGTTCGCCACATAATGTAGCTTACGTTTGCGTTCACGAACGATGTCTTGATTTTCCTTTGTCCCAGTATTCCATAATTCATTATTTGCTGCACAAACTGGACACTCCATACTTAGAGTAGTAGGGCAATTATCAATAAACCACTTGCCACTTGCCTTATTCTTGAATCCATGACTAAAGACACGAACCCAAGGATATTCATTATCTGGTGCAGCAGGAAGGAATCTGATTACTGCTTGCCCATTACCAACCTTATCCACTTCAGGTTGCCAATAAGTACCATCGTCAGAGGAATTACCAGCAGAAGAAAGCTTTTCAACTTCCTTTAGTAGGTTTGAGATACCATTACCACGAGACTTACGTAATTCTGAAAAATTTGAAAATGTCATATTATATCCTTATATTAAAATATGTATTATATTGAATGTATTGTTTTTAAGTTATTACAAAGAACACCCTATTCACTGCTTACTACACACAAAAAGATTAATAGGAAAATCTTTTTGATTTAATTTTAAAATTCATCTACTTCATCATCGTCCCAATCTTCATCATCTTCATCAATATTAACAAGATCGTATACAGAATTTCGATACTTATTTAGGTTCTTAGTTTGCTTTGAAATAATATCCCGACGAAGGTCTGCTACCTCAGCTTCTTTACGGGTTTTATTCACACGAGTAAAAGTTTGTGCCATATATTATCTACTTAAAAATTAAAAGAGGAATCTATTGTTGAAACGTAAGGGGAATAATCTTTGATTTTTATAAATGGGCTGAGTTTCTTTATTTGGAAAGATACTTGCGGATAGATTAATGTGTCATCTATATTTTTATCCCAATAACTTAAATAGTCATTGATTTGATATAAAATGCACATAGTCTCAGGGGAAAGATAGCTACCGACAAACATTCTAAACAGCAAAGGATGCTGTGCGTCCACGATATCGATACTACTCCAAAAACAGTCTTTGTGCAACTTTTCTAATTCATTGCATACTCGACTTATATCTTGCTTGAATATATATTGACGAGAATCTTTACGTCTAAGATAGTCAGTATATATTCTTTTTCCTTCAGAGTCAACCTCAAATATATATTGCCCATTATTAACAAGCATATTACTTATAAAATAACTAAGCAACTCCTTACCTTCATATTTATTCGCTAATTTACAAATAACCGAATAATAATTCTTGGTTGCGAATTTTTCATAAGTTAATGCAGATGATTTGATTCTTCCTTTATACTTAAAAAAATCGTAATCACTGGTGAAATGTGCCTTAATAGCTAAGTACATTTCATATGCCTGCAAAGCGGATATTTTCATATATTAAAAGAAAGGGAGTGCTGTTGTTTTTCTAAGAATATAATGATCTTTTACTGCCTCATCTTCAAGCTTATCTTTTAAAGAATCGCTTACAAGTTTAGCACATCTATCCATATCAACATCTGCATCCTCACAATATTGTAATAGGGCATCGATAAGACTTACCCCGTTTGTGATTGCATATGTTTCAATGTAAATTGAAAAATCGTTTTTATTTCTAAATGGTTTTATTGGTGGATTGTCAAGTGTTAACATATTTGATTTGGTTTTTAATTAAGAGGTTGTTTATAAAAGCATATTTAGATGACTTTTATTCCTTAATTATACCTCCAATGGGTTCAATAAGTCAATAATAAATTTAGCCTGCGCCTTTGCATCTTCTAATGCGTTATGATGTTTATCTGAATCTCTTTTTATTTTCTCACCATATACATCAGCAATTGTTCTACATTCCAAAGTTTTGTAGTAATTCCACGGCTCTTTTTCTCCAATAGCATAATAAGAATATGCGAGCACGGGGATATCAAACATATTCCAACAACAAATTCTGTCGAATGATCCAAGCCATGCGGTAAATTGTGTTAGTGCATCATAAAGGCATATGTTATTTTCCGTCAACGTCTTTCTAGCCTCGTATGGTTGGGTTTTCCACCACTTAAGAGTTGAATTGCTAAAATGAAGGTTATATCCCTTACAAGACGATGGCGAAACTGTAACATAAAATTCTTCACCAATCGTTCTAGTTGATGGGTTAAATTTTACTGCACCTATACTTGCAATTGCTGCTGTAGGTAGTTCTGAATACGTTTCTAAATCTACCATCACCCAATCTTTATTGATCATTATTAATATTTTCCTCTACTGGAATTTCAACATCAACTACCTCGACATGAGGGAATTGGACATTTGAATGAATATTTTGTTGAACCTTTCCACAAAATTGAATAATATTTTGTATAAAATCAATTTTCTCTTGTGGAGTATTGAATTCATCTAGTTGTTTCTTTATATAGTAATTTATTCGCATATTTTTAAATTTTATTTATTGGTTATGTGATTGTGTATAGCTAGAAGTAACTCTTTTTTTGATAATGACTTCACACCAGAAGTATTACACACTATTGTAGAAAAATCAATACCATCTATGATTTCTTTTATGTTAGGTATTTCAGAAGTTATAAAGTAAGTAGAAGACTCACTATAATTAGTCCCTTCTAAAACTTTACCTGCTCTACCACCTACACGTCTAATAGAAAACTGCGCATTTTCTTTACTTACAAATTTAATATATTCTGGAGTAATCACCTCATTATCTCAGATATAATTTTCAAACCCCCATATTTGAAATACACACGGAACATCGTATGGGTGCCCATCTACTAAAAATGATTTTTTTGGTAGATCGACCTGTAAATATAAATGATATTGTGGATTTAATTTTTTCTGAATTGATATTTTCTTAAAAGTTTTAGGAACGATGAAAGCAATAAAACGCGCATTATTTTTAGCAGAATGATTAAAGAATTTAACAGCAATAGAACAAGCAAACCCAAACGGTGGATTCCCAACAACTATAGAGTATGAGGGAATTGTGACGTTAAAGAAGTTCTCTTTTATTATATTATCACATTTTGGTTCAATATCATATGCAATTGTTGTTGGTGGTAAAAACTGTAAAAAGCTACCATCTCCAGCAGATGGTTCAACAAATTGTGTAGTTTGGTAAGATATTTCTCTATCAGATAAAAATTTATATAAAATTTCTACACAATCTTTAGCTACTTCTGGAGATGTAAAATATGCGTCATTTCCTCCGTGTAGTGCTCTATGTGCTGATACCATCTATACTAAGTTCCTTGTCTTGTATTCCTTGCATATACTTAATGTACTTATCTGTCCATCCAGAATTCCGCAATTGTTTAAAAGCTAAATTATTAACACTAAATTCACCATTCTTGGCCTGATCTCGCAACCCCCATATTTTTGTCCCGAGACGATGTAAAGTGTTTAAATCCTTTACATTATATTTTATAGAAAAATCTATTTCTTTACCAATCTTTTCTGCTACCTTTTTTATGGATGGGTTATTAACATCAACATTATCTTGATGAACAGGTTTTTGTGCCCATTGGTTTGTTGTCAAGTTATACCAACCACTACCATCAACCTGCTCTTCATTAACATTTTGTGGGTACACTTCTACAGGAAATCCATGAATACTGACATGGAATTGTGTATTCCATACTGTTTTCTTTGCTAAGGCGAAGTCTTCATATATTTCACTTGGGAATCGAATCATTATATGAAGGTCACAATCACTACCTGAAGTGTAGTTGTAGTTTGCATTACTTCCTGTCAAGAATACATTTTCAACCATTGACTTGTCAATAGATGGTGCAAGAGTTTCTATAAAATTATCAGCTACTCTCAAAAGAGCATTCCTTACATCCGGCTTTATTTCCCCGTAATGGTCGAATAACGCCGGATTTAGATTTTCGTGGTATTGTAGTGTTTGAGGTAGAGTAAATTTACTTTCTAAAATAATCATTTGGTATCCTTAAGTGTTTAAGGATATTTAACCAAAAAAGTATAGATAAGTAATAAAAAGGCATGACATATGAAGTGCTTGGTCAAACCCAATAACCACAAAGAACCAATGAACCTTTTTATTAGACCATAGGAAAGATGATGCCCTACTTGTTCCCCAGTCAACGATAAAATGTAGAGCTGCATTCACTGCGGCAAACTTAATACCAAACACGATTGAAAAAGGAATACAATACAACACCACGTGTTGGAACAATACCATATTAGAAGTTGACTTATTATTGGCTATTCTATCCGATTGCATAATAAAGTCTGCAATGAAATGTAACCATACAATAATTAAAATATCATAAAGAATTTGAATCTGCATTATTCTATACCCGATGAAATTGATACACTATCACAAAATAAAATCGTGATTAAACAATATATTTTCTAATCTTAATCCAACTACTGGAGATGTCCCTTGCGGTTGTAATTTGTTTCATAGTTTTTCGATAATATCGACGTTTTCTTTTGTCATTTATTTTCCTTTTGGCATCCTGTCGTAGATTCGTGCACGATTAATCTTAATTGCTTCTTCAGTAGGAATATAGTCACCAAACATCTTTTTATCAATTTTAAAGATAAGGTCTTCTTCTGGGATCGGATTAGGCGAGTATCCACGGCTAACCATTTCTGTGGGGAGAGCTTTATACCGATTTAGGATATAGCCTAGTTTATTATAGAAAAATAACACATGACCAGTTCCAAGAGTATATTCCTTTGGAAGGTCTTTTTTACCACGCATAACATCAAATTGTGCTTTACGAGAAAGTGCAAAAACCCTTGCAATTTCGCGATATTCTGCCACCAGATGCTTTTGATGTAGCTCTTTCGGGTCCACTAGATTGATTCGAGTCATAAATATACCTACTTAAAAAGGAGTGTTATATGTTTATTGATAAAAAGCTAAACCAGTGCTTCAATTGTAACAACAAAGATAGGTTTGTGTCAAGAGTTTTTGATTTATGTAAGGCAGCAAAATTTGAGGAAATACATATTACATCTAGTCCAGTATCAGATGATTGCTTAGAATTTGCAATAGAATCTATGAACCAACATATTCATAGAAGGTTAGGTAAAGTTTATATTGCAGTTAATAAATCGCATGAAGGTCTGGTTAAGATAGGAAGAACCACCAAGGAAATCTCTGAAAGAGAGAAATCACTAAACAGTGCTGGAGTAATAGGTAAAATGGAAATAGTGTGGTATGACCACAGTATTGATAGTGTTTTGACTGAGACATTTATACACCAAAGAATGAAGCAATACCATGTGGACAGGGAATTTTTTAATATTGATGTAGTCGGTGCATCTAATATTATTATAGAATGCACCGACATGACATACGATTTTTACAACAAAATCAAAAGAATCTACGACGAATTCTACTAAGTTTAATGGTAGAAAAGTTTCTGTTCATTAGATAAAAATACATTCCAAAATATCCACCAATACTCAAAATAATGGAACCAACTAAAACCCCGATAGGAATATCAATGTCAGAACTCAGGTAAGAAAAATCTTTCATCTGCATACGCTTCCAATTTTTAGAAATATGCGATTCAATTTTTCCTAGAACATCATCAAAATCAAAAGTCTTACCGGCTACAATATCATCACGTAGTTCGACCTTGAAAATTTGCTCAGGAGTCCAACTAATCACATTAACCCATCCAATTTCGTTTGTTTCTGGATTGATATTTACCACCACAATTACGTCATTCTTTTTACCACCACCCCATTTATACTCCAACAAATCATTAAACGATTCGGGTTTGTTAGTAATTACAACAATAACATTTACCTGATATCGTGGACCCATTTTACTAAGGGATGATTGAAGCTTCTGATTCCATTCCTTTTTTACAGGAACACCAACACCAATAACTCGGTCAACGTGATAGTAGTCATATGTAGAAGGGTATTCTGGAACATCTTTTACATCAATATCACTAAAACCTTTGTTAAAAAGTGAAGTTTTTGCTCCTTTAATATAATTGATATACGTAAAAGAATCACTTACAGGATCACCGATTTTAACAGAAGTCCATCTACGTGGTTCATCATTCCCTTGTTCATCTACACGGGCAATAGTAAAATTATATGGGATATTAGTTTTAACTACCCAATCATAATCGTGGACGTGCCGATAACAAATCGAACACCCATCCTTGGTGCAATTACATGGATAACTATGAGAACAGGGAACAACTTCATGAGATTTACTAATAACTTCCCCATTCCTAATTTCTTTATCTGCTACTTGGGTAAAAATCCCAACACCAACACAAGTTAGCAAAATCATAACAGACAAAATCAAACTTTGTAGAATAAAAGTAGTTGTCCCATTACCCGTCTTTTTAATATAAAGAAAATGGAAAAATATTACAAGCAAAGGGACAATTAAACAACTAAAAATAGTTTCAATCACGAATAAATTTCCTTTTAATGTCATAACATTTTACTTAGAAGAAAACCACCTCAATAGATCACATGGGCTTGGCGGCTGTCCATCTTTACTAAATGGTGTAACACCACCACAATCAATTATATCACAGTTAACCATCTCGGAGCAAATAATTCCACCAGCGTTCTTAGTAGTTTTTCCAAATATATGAAAAATAGGACGGAAACCAAACAGAAGATAATCAATAACCCCATAACTGGAGTCATCAACACTTAGCTTTTCTTCAAGAAATTCTTTCGTTACTTCTGGCACATCAAACATGATGCACTTACTCTCATCATAACGAGGCCATTTACGTCTACGACGTAACCAATACATATCATAAAACATGTTGGATTCTTCATCAAGAAATCCAACATGGTATGCAGGACATTTTGTAAAAATACTTGTTAATTTAGCTAACAGGTTTTTCTTTGGATCACCTAATATAAAAACGACTTTCATTTTCAATCCTTAAAAGAAACTATTTAAGCATAGCAATTTTAAGCAATTGATTGGCGTAAATTTCAATACGCATCTTACCATCTTTCATTGGTGATCGCCAATAAGATACTTGCTTTGCAGTAAGAAATCCATTACGTTCATAAAAATTTGCCATTTCCGTTCCCATGTATGCGTGGCAAGGACGAAAGCCCATTCCATTTTTATGAGTGGTAATTTCTACTTGTTGTTCATCAATAGTTTGACGATTCTTTAGAGCAACAAGTGCCCTTGCGATAGCGACATCACGAGTTTTAAGAAGATTAACAATAGATTCTTTAGTATGTGACATTACTCTTCTCCTAAGATTTAGAGAAAGTATATCACTGGACACCTATCGTGTCAACACCTATTATTTTTTGTAAGGAATACAATTTGGATCGATGTGTTCAAGATAGGGAAGACTTGAAATTAAGTTTTCTAATTCGGTTTGTGTAATATTACCATCTTCATATGATTGATAATATTGTTTTTTAATAATTTCTGTATCATATATACATATATCAAATGACCAGGGGTTTCCAAATGCGTTTGCCATTATACGAGACGCTGTTTGTATTTCAATTAATTTATGAACACAAAAATTTTCACTAAAATTTTCAGTTAGGGAAAAGTCTAAAACTAATTGTCTAAGTGATGATATCCCAACATGAGTTTTTTTCTTATTTTTAGTATATTTCTCATATTCTTGTAAGTGAAGTGTTGCTGCGTCTATATCTTGAATATATTTTTTAAAGAATTCATGATCCATGTTATCACAATATGATAACGCCCTAGATGCTGCAACAGAAGATATAACGGCATAATTATATTCTACAGGATCGTACTGTGGAGAAGCACAGCCAAAAATAGAATACACTAAAAATACTAAAATAAAAAGTTTAATTGGTTTCATAATATAACTACCAAATAGTTGGTTATTAAACAAATGGATATATAACAATCTACCCATTTCAAGTATTTAAGATTTTTAATAAAATCATTAAAAATTTTTATATAAAAAAGATGGGAGAGAAAATCCTCCCCCAACTTTAAGTTATTTTCTAACTATTATCAAAAATTAATATTTATAATTATTGATAGTAATATTATTTTCCCCACAGATTTTCTTAACAGAAGAAGAATAAACCTTCATATAAGTTTTGATGATAACCACACTAACAAAATCAGAAATAATATTTCCAATAAAGCTAAAAGGCCACGCCACAATCCATGCTACCAGAGTTCCTACCATATACTTAGGCGCAAGTTCTCTCATTTCAATTTGACGCAGGTGTTCACTTTTATAAGATTTATTAATATTCTCAAGCCGACTTACCAAAAAAACTCTATATCGCCAAGAGCTCCAAAGAACACCAATTACAAAGTATCCGATTGAAATCACAATAGCATCACGAAAACTGATATTAAAAAAGGAAATTGCAGAAATTGATGTAACCACTGCAAAGATAACACCGAAAGTTCTGTGTCCATTAATCTCACTAATTACACCAAAAACACACAACCCAATCAAAAGATACCAAGAAAGGATACCAGAGAAAAATCCAACAATATATTCAATCATTTTTAAAACTCCTTTAAAGAGATTACATTATACTAAAAAACAAAAAAATGTAAAGAAATTTATTCACTGATTTCAGGTGGCGGATTCATTCCGTGTTTGCAGTGCATAATACAGTCTTGATGCCCCGGCCCGCCAGGGTCACCATAATCATATTCACCCGTCTTCAAATCAACAAACACCGGCTGAGAACACCCACCCCAACCTAACGGACAAGAACGACCACCTTCACTATACCAAAGCCGTGCGCTGTTTGCTGTCAGGTTGCCACCAGCTAGTTGTATTGCCCCTGTTATTAATTCGTTTAGGGTTGGTGTCATAATTTAATTACAAGTTTTTGGAGATGCTTTGTTAAAAATTACATCAACAAAATTGTTGATAGTAGAAACTGGTGGTAAGTCTAGGTTTGCAGTAATTGACCTTAGAAATTCTTTACTTTCTGGCTTTTTCCCTTCTGGAATTTTATTCCAAATTTCGTCACTCATAACTACAAGCTTATCACGTTTGGCGAAATACGATCCTCGTTTGAAATAATTTGGGTAAGAATCCCAATTGATACCAATAGAGTGTAGCATATCATGCTGTTTTTGTCTATTTACTTTATGTAAAGCATCTTTACTAAAGTGTGCGTGACATAGCATTGTCAAACTATTTCTGGTAGCATCCGCTTCTCTCCACATTAGATTTTCTGCATAAAGGTCCAATGTAGGATACTGGAAAGCACGGCAGTCGAAGATAGGTAGTTCATGTGCCTTTTGGGGGAGGTTTTCAATAAGTGCCTTATAAAAAGCAACAGATGCAGTTGCAGAGATAAGAGAAATCAGTTTATCTCGGGAACCACCGAACATTCTACCAGTCTCATTACCATTGATAATAAGACTTATTTCATCCGACTGGACGTAGCTAATATATCCATTAAACTTTTCAAGCAGAGTCTTCGCAGTTTCATGCATACATAGAGTCAGTCGAGCATCAAAAGGTCGGTTTAGACCTTTTGTAAATGTATGAAAAGCCCTACCATCGACTCTAACCATAATAGGTAGATTCGGCATCAAAAAAGGCTTATTAAGCTGTTCGTATTTCTTGTGCTTATCACCAAGTGCATCAAATTCATCACGATTCATATCTTATTACTCCACAATTACAGTAGAAGAACCTTCTGTCATACTATCACCACGAGAATCTTTATCGCCAATTCTCACCACAGGTTTACCATCCACGAAAACAGTAGAAGATCCAGTTGTTTTCGTGTTTCCCCTAGAATCTTTATCACCAACCCTACCTACAGGTTTCCCATCAACAAAAACCGTAGGAGAACCTTCAATTAAAGTATCCCCTCTGGAATCTTTATCACCTACTCTTGATACACCGGGCATTTTGACCTCACTTAATAGAAACTGTAAATTTTTTGTTTTTTTTGTTATAACTAACGTTCATTTTAGATATATTTTCTTGATCTGGCAAGGAAAACATGTGATCTTTCAGGATATTTTCCACAATGGACCGCAAACCTCTAGCACCAGTCTTTCGTTCATAGGCAATTTCTGCAATACGCTCCAAAGATGCCTCTGAAAACTCCAATTCAACATTATCCATTTTAACAAGTGTCTGATATTGTTTTATCACACTGTTTTTTGGTTCTGTCAAGATTTTTATTAGATCTTTTACATTCAACTCTTCAAGAGAGCAAACTACAGGGATTCTACCAACCAATTCTGGAATAAACCCGAACTTATACAAATCTTCTGGTTCAACTTCGCGAGTTACTACATTTTTTTCAACAGTTGCCCCAAACCCGATACCAACATTTTTATCACTATTATTTTGAATAATATCAGATAACCCAACAAAAGCACCTGCAAAGATGAATAGAATGTGAGTAGTATCAAAAGAGGTATTTTGTTCACCGGGAGATTTTCGTTTTCCATTCACAGGAATGTCACACTTAGTGCCTTCCAAAATTTTCAAAAGACCTTGCTGAACACCCTCACCACCAGGGTCTTTTGTTAGGTTTGTTCCAAGGTTTTTCTTTGCAATTTTATCACAATTCCCACTTACTTGGATATGCCCATTACACCGAATTAAAATCATATTGGAAGGAACTTCTACACAATATACTTTTCCATTATATTGAGTATTTTGAATAACTCTCTTCTGCTGCCCTCTTTCTTTTTTATTAATGATATGAACAAGATATGAATCAGTATAACCATCTTTTTTCCGTGTAACTGCATGGGCATACATCCCTGTTAGATGTGCCAATTCAATAACCAATTCTGCCTGATCTAATTTAGAGGTGCAAAATTCAGCACTACCTACTTTTGTTATATGACCATCCCATAACGGTAGTTCATTTAAGAAAAATTTACGTTGTTCTATAGAAAATGATAGAAGAGTTTCCCTATCAAAAATTTTAAAGTTATCAACATGAAATCCCCAACTATCGTTTCTACCCAAATAAAAATGACAATATCCGCTAATGGCATCAGATGTTTCAGAATACTTTATGTTTAACTTTTTTAGAATATCACGAAACCTTGTAATTTTTCTTTGCTTATTAAAAGATGCATATCCATACATGTTATTTTTAATACATCCATCGGCAGAAAATGCCACCCAAAACTGTATTTGGTCTAATGTTAGATCACAAAATGTGTCATTCTTAAAAACACCGGAAATAGGGAACTTATATGCTTCATTCGTAGACTTATTGGCAGTAACTTTTTTTAAAGTTCCATTTGGTGTAATCATAACACGATTATGATTCGGTGTGCTGATATGACTCCATCTATCTGTTGAAATGTTGATTAGTTCTCCTACATATTCCTTTTTAATATTTCTAATAGGTGTAACAAACTCTAATGACCCATCAGCATTATATTGTAAAACCTCTTCGCCATCATTAAGATTATCAAACCGCTTAAACCCACTTCTTGTAAAAATTTCAACTTCTGGAGGAAAACACTCATCGATAACAACAATACCATGTTGAGCTTTTTCAACATCACCGTTCGCTGCATGAAGAAGATTCTGAAAAATAGATTCCACATCATTACCAACGTAACCGGATTCAGTAAGAGTGGTAGCATCGGCAATAGTGAATGGAATATCCAAAAATCTAGCAATAGTTTGAACAAGGTGAGTTTTACCAGAACCACTCGGGCCAATCAACATAACATTACTTTTCTGAAGTTCAACATCGTCTACAACCTTGTTGTTGATCCGTTTAAAATGGTTGTAGATTGCAAGAGCGAGCGTTTTCTTTGCAGATTCTTGCCCAATAACATATTGATTGACAAATTCCACAATTTTAGATGGAGTCTTTTTACTATCAATGATAGTATTTTCTTTATAAAAATCTTTTAATAGAAGCCGGGATTCTTCAATACAATTACCACAAATATGTGTATTACCTGAACTAATAAATGGCAATGATTTATCATTCGGTTGAGTCACACCACACATAGAACACTCAAGAGGCTTTTTAATATTATCCATTTTTTTACCAAAATCTCCTTTTATCACATTATTCATTTTTACACCTTAAAGCAATAATATATTCAACCTTAAAATCTTCGTCAGAGTTATTTCATATTATACCACAACCAAATGAAAAGGGGAAGTTATACTTCCCCTTTCTTAATAAGAACTAATCTATTTTAATTAGTTGCTCCAATTTCCTTTTCTACTACATCCGCAGTTACCGTGATATCTTTACCGCCAACACTCAGATTCATTGTAGTTTCACCTACTGCAAGATCATTAAACCACACATGCCCAAGGATGATTGCGAACTTGGTTCGAGAAATTTTATTGATTGCATCACGAACTTGAGCAATAACATTATTTGTCTCAGACTTTAGCCATGTCTTGATAAGTTCGTCCTTAGTTGTAGAATTTTTACATAGTGAAGAATCCATAAAATTCTTCACTTCTTTAATCGCAGGTTCAAGAAGACTTTCGCGTAGGGTCAGAGGCTTACCGGCATCCATCTTCTTTAGAACATCATTCACACTTGGGAGTGAGGAAAGACCCTTAATAGAAATCTTCATCTCAGTAGCAGTATAAACATCAGTCATAGGAACAGAATCAGAAGGAGGATTAAACCCGTTATAATCAGTAACACCAATTTCCTTCAACCATGCAGTTGCATCTTCACCATAAACAACAGAAAATCCCGCAGACTTCTTAGGCGCATATTGATCACGGTAATACTTAAGAACCTTTTGGGTTGCCTTTAGTTGTTCTAGATTAAAGACTTTAGTGAAAGTGTCTTTTGCTGAAACACTCTTAACCATATTTCGGTTAATAACTGGAATCTTACTCATATCCAGAACAAATACATCACCTTCACGAACACCAGAGTCAATAATATTTTCTTCACGGAGAATATCAATCGCCTTTTGAGTAAGAGATACAGGAAGCTTACGAATATTAACAATACCATCACGAATAATAGTATAGTTTCGATAAATGTAAGAATTAATTTTTTCTGGTAGATTAAATTCATTACGCTTTTCTGGAAGCGTAACTACCCCATCATACTTAACTCGGAACGATACGTTTGGTCGATCTTCATTGAATACAATTCCTGAGATAGGATAACCCTTACTCTTATCAGAAATTTCAAACTTTACTGAATCATCACGTTGCTTTGAACCTGCACCAATTCTCTTATAACCGAAAGCTTCATGTTGCGGATAAATTAGGTTATTATCATCATCCGACAGAAGTTGTAGAAGGTCAAGGATAGTAAAGGCGTCTTCTTTAGGAACTGCATTAACATCAACACCTTCCTTAAACCGAGAAGATTCATCAAGCCCCTGAGAGATACATTCATTTTGAAAATCTGTATAGTCCTGTTTAGAGAAGGCGTTAACAAATCGATTTACAAGATAAACATCGCCCATAGAACCAAGAACAGTAAAAATCTCATTAGCAAGCATGCGTTGAGATAGCGTGGCAAGACCGAAATATACTTGAGTATCCAGAGTGTTACTGGTTTCTCCGCCATTCCAATTAGCAAAGTAATGGACTTCTCCGATTGACTCTGGTACTAGAACCTCACCATTTTCATTTACGGTATAAGAAACAAGGTTTCCGGTAGTGTCATATGCAAACGCATAACCAAGAGAAGGTTTTTCAGCAAGCTTAACAAGAATCTTCTTACCACCACGAATATCTTTACTTAGTTCGTGGTCAAAAACAGTCTGGTAGTTTTCAAAGTGCTCACTGAATACAAGAGAACCACCGGCAGATTCTGCCATTTTTGAAAGAAGATTACGGTCACAGTTCCAACCATACTCAACAAAGACAGAATTGTCAACGTGGGAACCAAGTTCTTGAGTAACTTTTAGGATTTCAGCCTTGCTCCATTGGTTATCATAACCATCCGACATAAAGAAGAAATTGATTAGGAATGATGGGTCATTCTTCTTAAGACGATTAATTAGATTGATAGTCTCTTGGATAGGTTCCTTGAACCCCGTAAGACCAACAGGTTGTAGCCATTTATCAATTGCCTTATGGAGGGTAGAAAGATCGCTAAGAGAACGAACAGGGACGGCTTCTTGAAGAATACCAAATTGGCCCTTACCAGAGAACCAAAGAATACTAACAGTATCATTTTCACCAACAAGAGTGCTCAGTTTATTTTTTAGGTGGGTACGAAGTGAAGGTAGGTCGTTCCACATAGAACCAGAAACGTCAATCACGATAATGTGATGAACAGATGGAATTACTTCAACTTTATTAACAGTAGAAACTGTCTGAGATGCAAGGGAAAGTGCATCGGAAAAATAAATATTTGTCATTATGTATCCTTTTAAGTAATATAGTATGTATTAAATTACATTTTCAGTATCATGACCCCTATTAAT
>RRZT012031630.1_pt1 | contig 21386 bp, 16 predicted proteins | sample 2165551 | NCBI WGS metagenome assembly RRZT01 (sample SAMN10456910, study PRJNA506462) | wastewater metagenome | biome: wastewater; feature: sludge; material: wastewater sludge; isolation source: wastewater sludge with Escherichia coli K12::gfp cells carrying plasmid... | place: USA: Moscow, Idaho... | reverse complement strand
TCTTTGTCGCCACCGATGTCCATGGTACGAACAATGATTGGCTTATCAGGCATGGACTGAGCCACTTCTTTATAAGCCTGGAACTGTTCCTGCTCAGATGGCAGAGAATCACGATCCATGAAGAGGAATTCGGTACGGTACAGACCAACACCTTCAGCACCATTACGGTGTGCACCATCCATATCTTTCAGGGTGCCGATGTTAGAGCAGACTTCTACCTGGTGACCATCTGTAGTGGTTGCAGGTAATTCACGCAGTTTAGCCAGCTCAGCTTTTTCTGCCAGGAATTTAGCCTGAGCAGCTTTAGTTTTGCTGATAACTTCGTCAGTCGGGTTGATATGAACCTGATTGTGGATAGCATCCAGGATCAGGAAATCACCGCTCTGTACTTGTTTGGTAATATCGTTAGTACCCACAATCGCTGGCAGTTCCAGTGAACGCGCCATGATAGAGGTATGAGAGGTACGGCCGCCGATATCTGTTACGAAACCACGCACGTAGTTCAGGTTAATCTGAGCTGTCTCTGATGGTGTCAGGTCATTAGCAACCAGGATCACTTCTTCATCGATAGTGCTCAGGTTAATAATTTCCATACCCAGAACGTTTTTAATCAGACGATTACCGATATCACGGAAATCGGTAGCACGTTCACGCAGGTATGGGTCATCCAGTTCAGCCATCATAGAAGCATATTGCTCGATAGCCTGGTGGATAGCGCGATCTGCACTAAACAGTTCATCACGGATCAGGGTAAGAATATCCTGTTCGAGTTCTTCGTCCTCGAGCAGCATAATATGGCCTTCGAAAATAGCCTCTTTCTCTTCACCGAAAGTCTTGCCAGCCATTTCTTTGATGGCTTCTAATTGTTGTGCAGACTTGGTGCGAGCGTCGTAAAAACGAGCTACTTCGCTATCAATCTGAGAAGTGTAAATCGGAGCCTGATTGATAACAATGTGTTGTTCTTTCAGCACCAGGGCCTTGGCAAATGCAACGCCAGGCGATGCCAGGATACCAGAGATCATAGCCGTACCTATGTTGTGTTAATAGGGATAAAAAAAGTGCAAAAACAGAAAGAGCCGGATTATTCCAGCTCTGCCATCAGCGCAACCAGTTTATCTACAGCTTGCTGTTCATCACTGCCTTCAGCGCGGATAGTGATGGAAGTACCTTTGGTCAGACCCAGAGTTTGCAGTTTGAACAAGCTCTTGGCGCTGGCAGTTTTGCCACCGCTGATCACAGTTACTTCGCTTTGAAATTCTTTAGCTTCTTTAACGAACTGAGCAGCAGGACGTGTGTGCAGGCCGTTTTCAGCAGTAATCAGTACAGACTTCTCGTACATTTGTTCACCCCAAATTAAATAAATCCATATTGTCGAGCCAGCTAAGGATACCATCGACCTGCAGCGGAGATAAACGATTTTGCATATTAAAACGTGACTTTTTATGGATTGTTACCGAGTTGTTATTGATAAAATAAAGAGTTGTAGTATGACAACGACTGCTTCGTTAACGTAAAAGTTACTATTTCAGGCCTGTGGCGGCAGTAATATGCTGCTATGGGCAAAAGTGAGGTCGAACGGAATGAAAAAAGCACGCCGGAGCGTGCTTTTAATGTGAATCAGATTATGTCTGAACTCAGGATTGCAGTTCTTGTTCGGTGAACAGTCCCTGGAACAGCGCTGTCGATAAATATCGTTCGCCGGAGCTTGGCAAAATAACAACAATCGTCTTATCGGCAAATTCAGGTAACTCCGCCAGACGGTTTGCAGCAACAACTGCAGCACCAGAGCTGATACCGGCAAGGATACCTTCTTCATCCATCAGACGGCGAGCCATGGCAATCGCATCATCACTGGTCACTTTTTCTACGCGATCCAGCAGTGACAGATCGAGGTTGCCCGGAATGAAGCCTGCGCCGATACCCTGAATTTTATGCGGGCCAGGCTTGATCTCTTCGCCGGCCAGTTTCTGGCTGATTACCGGTGATTCAGCAGGTTCTACAGCCACGCTGGTGATCTGTTTACCCTGTGTTTTCTTGATATAACGGGAGATACCAGTAATCGTACCGCCAGTACCCACACCGGCCACAACCACATCAACCTGACCGTCAGTGTCATTCCAGATTTCAGGGCCTGTCGTTTTTTCGTGAATTTCCGGGTTAGCCGGGTTTTCAAACTGTTGCAGCAGAACGTATTTTTCCGGATCGGAATTAACCAGTTCTTCTGCTTTGGCAATTGCGCCCTTCATGCCCAGCGGGCCTTCAGTCAGCACCAGATTTGCACCCAGCGCTTTCAGCAGTTTGCGACGCTCAATACTCATGGTTGCAGGCATGGTCAAAGTAATGCCATAACCGCGGGAAGCAGCTACAAATGCCAGCGCAATACCGGTGTTACCGCTGGTTGGTTCGATAATTTCTTTACCTGGTTTCAGAATGCCTTTTTTCTCGGCATCCCAAATCAAATTTGCGCCGATACGGCATTTTACGCTGAAGCTGGGATTACGGCTTTCAACTTTAGCTAATACGTTGCCTTTACTTACGCGGTTCAGGCGAACCAGAGGCGTATTACCAATGGTCAGTGAGTTATCTCCATAGATTTTGCTCATGTTCGCTCCTGCGGGGTAGGTCTTTGTTGGATGTAGGTTAATCTTAAATGTCAGGATAGGAAATGCCGTTTTGTTATAACCATATGTAATAACAAGATATAGCCCATTTAGTGATAAATGAGATTTATCTACTGTTAAAAATAATCCGAACATGCCGAATGGTTTTAGGCATAATTAATGTAATCAGAACAATAAGATTATTACTTACCCTTGTAATTTTACAGATGTGAATGCAGGGATGGGGAGGAAGTAGATGCGTGGCAAATTTATGCCGACAGCTGTAATGCTTCTGCTGGCATGGAACAGTAATTGTTTCGCCGTCAATACCGGGCACAGCGCTATATCATCAGCATCGGGTTATGACGTGAAAAGTGTATTGCCGTTACCATCTGTTAGCGTACGGTCGGAATTGACCCAGCAACTGATGGAAATCGCAATGACAGGTATCCATCCGGTTTTTGCTGATACCTGGTTGCAACTGAGTAACGAACCGGAGCTGGCTCAGGATCCGGAAACCTACTACCGGATTTATAGCTTATTACAGCAGTTCCGCCGTGAATGGCATGCTCTGGACTGGGACTCGCGTGAGCGTTTTCATCTGAAAAGTTTCAATCCTTCCACGTCTGCAACAGGCCGTCATGCTTATAATGAACTGTTACAGCGCACTGATCCTGATAGCGCGATCAATAAATTACGTCCACAGACAGAAAACTATCTGACGAATCGCCGCGTGTTGCTTTCTCTGCTCAACGAGTCCAGAAAGGCACCATGGCCTGCATTACCGGCATTAAAAGTCAGGCCAGGGGATAGTCATGACGCGTTGCCGGTCATCCGCAATATTTTATTGCGTAGCGGCGATTTACAAGCGAATACACTGACTCCACAGCAGATGCAAATGACAACGTATGATGCGCAAACAGTTCAGGCTGTTGAACATTTTCAGCAGCGGCACGGACTTGATGCAGACGGTGTTATTGGGCGCCGGACCTTGAACTGGCTGCGTCTGCCGCCACAGGTGCGGGCTGTGATTCTCGCTCGTAGTATTTTGCGCAGTGATCTGCCACAGAATATGTCTTCCCGACGTTACGTACTGGTCAATATTCCTGAGTTTCGTCTGCGGGTGCTGGATAAAAAGCAGGAGATTTTCTCCAGCCGGGTCATAGTCGGGCAGATAAAACGTCAGACACCCATTTTATCCAGTGAAATATCGAGCATCGTTGTTAATCCTGCCTGGCATGTACCAGCCAGTATCCTGCAGAAGGATTTGGTGCCTAAACTGGCGAAAGACAAACACTTTCTGGATAAAGGACAGTTTGAACTGGTGGATTCACAAGGCATAACCGTTGATCCGGCTGCCATGGTGTGGGACGGAACGGAAGAGAATTTTCCGTATCGGTTGCGTCAGAAACCGGGTGATCATAATGCCCTGGGCCGGTATAAGTTTTATCTGCCGAATAATGATGCCATTTATTTGCATTCAACCTCATCACCAGGCTATTTTAAACGTGATTTAAGAGCGCTGAGCTCAGGCTGCGTAAGGGTCGAAGAGGCGGATGATTTTGCCCGTTTGCTGTTAAAAGATTCAAAATGGAACATCAATAAGCTGGATCAGATGCTTAAAGAGGATACAACCAAATGGCTGTCAATGACCGATCCTGTACCGGTATATACCGTCTATTGGCGCAGTTGGGTGGATAAACAGGGCCAGCTACAGTTCCGTGATGACATCTATCAGTTTGAGGATGATGCCAGAATGGCAAACACGGCTGTGATAAACAGTCTGGTTGGTCACAGTTAAAGATTGTCCGACACAATAAAAACGGGGGGACTTCATGTCCCCCCGTTTGTCTTTTGTATCCTGTATTTATTTTTCTTTTTGATCATCAACCCACATGGCGGTACTGGCACAAATAGCCATTGGCATCAGGAATAAATTCAGCAGCGGAATAGAACCCAGCAACATGACCAGTCCTCCGAACGAGAGATGCCGCCAGCGGTGCCGGGTGAGTTGCCGGCGCATATCAGGAAAGGCAACCTGATGGTTATCGTATGGGTAGTCGCAGTACTGAATGGCCATCATCCAGGCTGAAAACAGCAGCCATATCCACGGCGCCAAAAACTGACCGGCAACCGGAATAAAAAACAGAATGGCACAAAGCAGCATGCGGGGAAGCCAGTATTTGAGTTTCTGCCATTCCCGGCGAAATGCATGATGAATCTCTTGCCACAAGGGGCGTTCATCAACCCGGTGGAGATCAGAGACCAGATACTGCTCTACGCGGGAGGCCAGCATGCCGTTAAAAGGGGCCGCTAGCCAGTTAGTCACCATGCCGAATATAAAGCTGAACGTGAATAAAATAATTAACACTGCAAGTGGCCAGAGCAGAAATGTAAGCCAGTCGAGCCAGTCAGGCAGCCAGGCGGTTAAGGCATTCATTGCAATATCAAAACGCTGAAATAACAGATAAAAGCCGATAGAAAAAAGTAATATATTGATTAATAAAGGAAACCATACATAACGTCGTATTCCGGGCTGGGTCATCAGGTGCAATCCCCGAAGCAGATACCCGAAAGCACTAAGAGGTTGAATATTTACCATTATTATTTTCCCTGCGGTGATACTGATTGCGACTATTACAGATAGCCTGTTACTTTGGTAGAGTCAGAGATAACAGATTTTATTGAAATACGCGATTATCTGTGAATAAGCGTTGTCAGCCAGCATCGCAAAACGGATAATGTGAATCAGGAACAAGTACTTATCGTTTATGACAACTGGGTTATAATTGAACAGGTCGGAGAAAGCAGCTCAATCTGTCTTAGATCGGTTTTTCAGGATTGATTGACATGGTTTCTTATCAGTGTGTTTGACACTATGGTGCGTTTACCGGGCTGCGGGACATTGCGGTTGCGGGCACCGGCACTGATAAAGGGAAGTTCGACAACCAATTACATAATAGAGCAACGACAAATGCAGGATTTGCGAATAGTACTGGTTATTGTGGGTGCACTGGCAATTGCGGCACTGGTGCTTCATGGCTTGTGGACAAATCAACGTAACAAACGGGCGCAACAAAAAAATACAGCCCCGAAAGCAGTAGCAGCAAAACGGAGCTCTGAATCCCGGGATGTCGATGGATTTGATGCCGATGGCATCGGCAAGGTCCGGGTTGTACCCCGTAATGGTTCTCCGGTGCGGGATAATGATCCTGTTATATCTTCTGTACCGCAATTCTCTGCCGGTGATGAAGATGACGTATTGCCGGGACAGGATGCGATATTAGCCGAATCACAGCAGGAACCATTTGAAGAAGCACAGCAGGAATCATTCAGAGGGAATTGGAAAGATGTGTATGTCATCAATATCTCTTCCCGTGAGGGTTCCTATATTTATGGCCGTGATTTAAAACACGCGTTGCGTATTCTGGGTTTCCGTTTTGGTGAGATGGATATTTATCACCGTCATCTGGAAATGGATGGGCAGGGAGAAGTGTTGTTCAGTCTGATCAATATGGTTAAACCCGGCACGTTTGAGCCGAGCCAAATGGATCGGATGATGACGCCGGGTGTTTCTCTGTTTATGCAATTACCTGGCATCGGCCGTGGTCTGGCGCATTTTGATCTGATGCTGAAAGCAGCTGATAAGTTAGCCAGTGAGGTTGACGGCATTCTGCTGGATACTTCTCATCAGCCACTGAGCGAATATTATCTGACACAGTGTCGTGATGAGCTGAAAGCTTACGATCATCAATAAGATAACTACCTGATTTATATCTGAGTGCGGCTTTGGCCGCATTTTTTTTCTGTGAATTTAAGTTGTCTGCAAATTTGAGACGAACCAGTATGAATGAAATCCAGTCACGTATGCATGCGCTGCAACAGTTACTTGAGCGCTATAACACCGAGTATTACTTGCATGATGAGCCCTCTGTACCAGATGCAGAATATGATCGGCTGATGAATGAGCTGCGGGAGCTCGAAGCAGCTAATCCGCAGTGGCTGGATGTAAATTCACCCACGCAGAGAGTGGGTGGTGTTGCTCTGACTTCATTCGGATCAGTTCAGCATGAGCAACCGATGCTATCACTGGATAACGTATTCAATGCGGAAGACCTGGCTGCTTTTGGCCGGCGGGTACAGGAGCGGTTATTCAGAAATGACGCGATTACATTCTGTTGTGAACCGAAACTGGACGGTTTAGCGGTCAGTATTCTGTATGAACAGGGTGAACTGGTACGCGCTGCAACGCGGGGAGATGGGGTCACCGGCGAAGATATTACCCGGAATGTCCGTACTATCCGGGTTATTCCATTGCGACTGAGCGGGGATAATATTCCGGCACGGATTGAAGTCCGTGGCGAGGTGTTTATGCCGAAGGCGGGCTTTGAACGCTGGAATGAGCAGGCACTGGTACGGGGTGATAAAGTGTTCGCTAATCCGCGTAACGCCGCGGCAGGTAGCCTGCGTCAGCTGGATCCTGCGATTACCGCGCAGCGTCCGCTGGCTTTTTATGCCTATGGCATTGGTGTGGTAGATGAGGCGACGGAACTTCCTGATTCGCACTATGCCCGTATGCAATATCTGAAACAATTCGGTCTGCCGGTGTGTGATGAAATTCGTCAGGTAGTGGGTGTGGAAGGTTGCCAGATTTATCACGATGACATATTGGCTAAACGGGATGCTTTGCCATTTGAAATTGATGGTGTGGTATTCAAGGTTGATACCATTGCACAACAACAGATGCTGGGTTTTGTTTCCCGCGCGCCCCGCTGGGCAGTCGCACATAAATTCCCGGCTCAGGAAGAGCTGACCCGCTTGAATGATGTTGAGTTTCAGGTTGGCCGTACCGGCGCGATCACTCCTGTAGCGCGGTTAGAACCGGTGCAGGTCGGTGGTGTGACAGTATCCAACGCAACTTTGCATAACGCGGATGAAATTACGCGGCTGGGCGTGAAAATTGGTGACTGGGTTGTTGTGCGTCGTGCCGGGGATGTTATTCCGCAAATCGTTAATGTGGTGCTGGATCGACGTGATGCATCCTGCCGGGATATTGATTTTCCTGAGCGCTGTCCGGTATGTGATTCGCAGGTAGAGCGTCTGCCCGGGGAAGCGGTAGCCCGTTGTTCCGGCGGCTTATATTGTGCGGCGCAACGTAAAGAAGCGCTGAAGCATTTCGTTTCCCGCCGGGCAATGGATATTGACGGCATTGGCGATAAGCTGATTGAACAATTGGTCGATCATGAACTGGTACATACACCTGCAGATCTGTTTGCTCTGACTAAGGCTCAGTTACTGGGTCTGGAGCGGATGGGGGAGAAGTCGGCGGATAAGTTGCTGAACGCATTACAGAGTGCACGTGAAACCACATTTGCCCGTTTTCTGTTTGCTCTGGGGATCCGTGAAATCGGTGAAACCACCGCTCAGACTTTGGCGCAGCATTTTTCTGATCTTCCTGCGCTGCAGGATGCATCTGTTGAAACTTTGCTGAAGGTCTCGGATGTCGGTGAAGTCATGGCAAAACACATCTATTACTTCTTCCGGCAGGAACATAATCTGGAAGTGATCCAGCGATTACTGGCGCCGATCAGTGAAGGTGGGGCAGGGATCAGCTGGCAGCCGGTAGCCAGAGTGGCTGTGGATGCATTACCGCTTAATGGTAAAACGCTGGTATTAACCGGTACGTTGTCACAATTAAACCGTGATGCAGCTAAACAGGCCTTGCAGGCGCTGGGAGCTAAAGTAGCGGGTTCTGTATCGGCAAAAACCGATTTGGTCATCGCCGGCGAAGCTGCGGGTTCCAAACTGGAAAAGGCGCAGCAACTGGGGGTACCAGTCTGGGGTGAAGATGAGTTGGTTGCTTTATTGCAGGATCCGACGGGGATTGTATTGCCAGTTAAACCTTGATTGAGAGAGCGGATATGCCGTTTGTTCTAACGACAAACGGCGTTTGCTGAATTCAGACTTGTTCGCAGATCAGAAAGAACGAACGGTGGCGGTGTAATGTCTTCCGGTGCCGGGCAATACGGGCTACGAGACGTCTAACGCCGCTGTGCAGTCTTGGAGTTTTACGTAAACGAATTCTTCGTCTGGTTAACATAGGGCTTCCCCCTCTTTCATTGTTGTCTTGTTGTTATTTGATTAGTGATAACACATCCAATATGTGAATGAAAAGAGAAAAGCGCAGCTTGTTACATCGTTTAAGTGGCGATCTGACATTTAATCGTGTTGTTCCGTGACAGAACGCTGCTTTTCGGTCGACAGAAACCCACCCGCCTTCCTATAATACGCCAACTGCAATTTCCCCCCTCTATTACTTAGTGAGAGAACTGGCAACATGGAAATCTTACGAGGTGCGCCTGCGCTATCCGAGTTTCGTATCAGCAAATTGAAGGATGCATTTGCTGAAAAATCCTTACCTGTGCATGATGTTTATGCTGAATATATGCACTTTGCCGATGTCTCGGCCCCCCTTGCGGAGGCGGAACGGGTAATACTGGAAAAATTGTTAACGTATGGTCCGACCATCGCGGAACACACACCAACAGGTTTGTTAGTTCTGGTTACTCCCCGCCCTGGCACCATCTCCCCCTGGTCATCCAAAGCAACAAACATTGCGCATAACTGCGGTCTGAAGCAAATCAACCGTCTGGAACGTGGTATCGCCTACTATGTTACTGCGGATGCATTGACTGCAGAACAGCAAAAAACTATCGCTGCGCTGTTGCATGACCGGATGATGGAAACTGTGTTTGCTGAGCTGGATGCGGCAACTGCACTGTTTGCACATCATGAACCTCGTCAGCTGACTACGGTTGATGTACTGACTGGTGGTCGTGATGCGTTGGTGAAAGCCAACATTGAGCTGGGTCTGGCACTGGCAGAAGATGAAATTGACTATCTGCTGGAAAGCTTCAAAAAACTTGGTCGTAACCCGAACGATATCGAGTTGTATATGTTCGCGCAGGCTAACTCTGAGCACTGCCGTCATAAGATTTTTAATGCCGACTGGACCATCGACGGTGAGAAGCAAAATAAATCACTGTTCAAGATGATCAAAAATACCTTCGAACAACATGGCGATTACGTGCTGTCTGCTTATAAAGACAACGCGGCTGTGATGGAAGGTAGCGAAGCGGGTCGTTTCTTCCCGAGCCCGGAAACCGGCGAATATCAATATCATCAGGAACCGATCCACATCCTGATGAAAGTGGAAACGCATAACCATCCAACCGCGATTTCTCCGTTCCCGGGTGCTGCTACCGGTTCCGGTGGTGAAATCCGTGATGAAGGCGCAACCGGTCGTGGTTCCAAGCCAAAAGCGGGTCTGAGTGGTTTCACTGTTTCTAACCTGCAGATCCCGGGTCATCATCAGCCGTGGGAAACGGATTTCGGCAAGCCAAGCCGTATCGTCAGCGCACTGGACATCATGCTTGATGGCCCACTGGGCAGTGCCGCTTTCAATAACGAATTTGGTCGTCCGAACATTCTGGGTTACTTCCGTACCTATGAAGAAAAAGTGCCAAGCCATAACGGAGAAGAGATCCGTGGCTATCACAAGCCAATCATGCTGGCGGGTGGTTTAGGCAACATCCGTGGCGAGCACGTGCAGAAAGGCGAAATTTCTGTCGGTGCGAAACTGGTAGTACTGGGCGGCCCGGCGATGAACATCGGTCTGGGTGGCGGTGCTGCGTCCTCGATGACTTCCGGTCAGTCTGCTCAAGATCTGGATTTTGCTTCTGTACAACGTGAAAACCCTGAAATGGAACGTCGTTGTCAGGAAGTGATCGATCGTTGCTGGCAGATGGGTGAACACAACCCGATCCTGTTTATCCATGACGTGGGTGCAGGTGGTCTGTCTAATGCGATGCCGGAACTGGTGAATGACGGTGGCCGCGGCGGTAACTTCTCGCTGCGTGCGATCCCGAATGATGAACCGGGCATGACGCCACTGGAGATCTGGTGTAACGAATCACAGGAACGTTATGTTCTGGCTGTGGCTGCTGACCAGCTGCCGTTGTTTGAAGAGTTGTGCCGTCGTGAACGAGCTCAGTATGCTGTGATTGGTGAAGCAACCGAAGCACCGCATCTGACGTTGCATGACAGCCATTTCGACAACAATCCGATTGATATGCCACTGGATGTATTGCTGGGCAAAGCGCCTAAAATGCATCGTGATGTGACGACTCAGCAGGCACAGGGTAAAGCGCTGGATCTTTCCGGTGTGACGGTACAGGATGCGGCTGAACGTATTCTGCGCCTGCCGACAGTGGCGGAAAAAACTTTCCTGATCACCATTGGTGACCGTACCGTAACCGGTCTGGTAACCCGTGATCAGATGGTTGGCCCTTGGCAGATCCCGGTAGCGGATTGTGCGGTGACTGCCGCTTCTTACGACACCTATGCCGGTGAAGCGATGTCAATGGGTGAACGTTCTCCGCTGGCGTTGCTGGACCATGCCGCTTCTGGCCGTATGGCGGTTGCCGAATCACTGACCAACATTGCCTCTGCACAAATTGGTGAACTGAAGCGCGTTAAGTTGTCTGCTAACTGGATGGCTGCAGCCGGTCACCCGGGTGAAGATGCCGGTTTGTATGCCGCCGTGAAAGCGGTGGGTGAAGAACTGTGTCCTGAGCTGGAACTGACTGTACCGGTCGGTAAAGACTCTATGTCGATGAAGACCCGCTGGCAGCAGGGTAATGAGCAGAGAGAGGTCATTGCACCGCTGTCGCTGATCATTACTGCCTTTGCCCGAGTGGATGACGTACGTAATACCGTGACCCCACAACTGCGTACTGACAAAGGTGAAACCGACCTGATCTTTATCGATCTGGGTAACGGTAAGAACCGTCTGGGTGCTTCCTGTCTGGCTCAGGTTTACAAGCAACTGGGTGACAAAGCGCCGGATGTGGATTGTCCTGCCCAGCTGAAAGGCTTCTTCAATGCGATGCAGGCACTGGTTGCTGAACGCAAGCTGCTGGCTTACCACGACCGTTCTGACGGTGGTCTGTTTGTGACCCTGGCTGAAATGGCGTTTGCCGGTAAAACCGGTATCAGCGTACAACTGGATCAGTTGGCTTCTGATGATTTGGCTGTGCTGTTTAACGAAGAGCTGGGTGCGGTTATTCAGGTTACCCGTGCAGACAAAGAAGCCGTGCTGAATACGCTGGCGGGTCATGGTCTGGCGGCAAACTCTTTCGTGATCGGTACGCTGAACCAGAAAGACACACTGTGCTTTGTCCGTAATGATCACATCGTGATGTCTGAACCGCGTGTTCACTTCCGTAAGATCTGGGCGGAAACCACGCATCTGATGCAACGTATGCGTGATAACCCGGCCTGTGCTGACACTGAACATCAGGCGAAACTGGATGTGAATGATCCGGGTCTGAACGTGAAACTGACTTTCGATCTGAATCAGGATGTGGCTGCACCGTTTATCGCGAAACGTGCTTATCCGAAAGTAGCTATTCTGCGTGAGCAGGGTGTGAACTCGCAAAGCGAAATGGCGGCGGCATTTGACCGTGCCGGTTTCAGTGCGATTGACGTGCACATGAGTGACATTCTGGAAGGCCGTCTTGATCTGGCAGAATTCCAGGGTCTGGCTGCCTGTGGTGGTTTCTCTTACGGTGACGTACTGGGTGCCGGTGAAGGCTGGGCGAAGTCTGTCCTGTTCAACAGCCGTGCACGTGATGCGTTCCAGAGCTTCTTCCACCGCAATGATACCTTTGCACTGGGGATCTGTAACGGTTGCCAGATGATGTCTAACCTGCATGATCTGATCCCGGGCGCTGAGCTGTGGCCTCGTTTTGTACGTAACGAATCCGAACGTTTTGAAGCGCGTTTCAGCCTGGTGGAAGTACAGCCTTCACCTTCGGTATTCTTCCAGGGTATGGCCGGTTCACGTATGCCGATCGCGGTTTCTCATGGCGAAGGCCGTGTTGAACTGCGCGATGCGGATCACCTTTCTGCATTGCAGAACAGTGGTACCGTTGCAGTGAAATTTGTCGATCACTACGGTGTGCCGACTGAGCGTTATCCGCTGAACCCGAACGGTTCACCTGCGGGTATTACTGGTCTGACGACGACAGATGGTCGCGTGACGATCATGATGCCGCATCCGGAGCGTGTAATGCGTACCGTTGCGAACTCATGGCATCCGGACGAATGGGGTGAAAACAGCCCATGGTTACGTATGTTCCGTAACGCACGTGTGTTTATCGGGTAATCCGTATATCCACGCCAGGAAAAAGCCGCTCTTTGGGGAGCGGCTTTTTTTTCGTTTGAAAATCACCGCCTGAGAAGGAAGGCAGTGATCGTTTTTATCACTACTGAGCCAGACGGCGGGCCTGCCAGTAATAGCGTTGCCAGTACGGCTGGTTCAGATCGGAAATCATCACCCCTTTGCTGGTTGATGCATGCAGGAATTTATTTTTTTCCACCATTACCCCGACATGACGGGTTCGTTTTCCGATATTAAAAAAGACCAGATCACCGGGGCGCAGCTGACGGGTGGAAATGGAACGTCCGAGCTGTGCCTGACTGCCGGTATCCCGCGGCAGTTGCATGGCGAACTGTTCACGAAAAGTGAGCTGAACAAAACCAGAACAATCAACCCCCCAACGACTTTCCCCGCCATCCCGGTAGGGAACACCTTTCCATTCCTGATATTGCTCATAAAGTGCTGAGCGTGCATAGGCCGGGTCGCTCAGTCCGGATGAGTAAGGTTCAGATATCTGACTCTGACAACCTGCCAGCAGCAACGCGGACAACATCAGCCAGAGCAGAAGAAACGGTGCCGGTGGGTGGTGCGGTGGATTCATTCAACTGATCCTGCGTTATCGGTATGGAGTCGCAATTTGCCCGGCAGAAGTTCAAAACGGGTGACATGCTGCTTCAGCCAGAGCTGCTCCTTATCCTGAGTATTAAGCTGATAGGCTGGCTGTTGTTCTAACCGGTTTTGCAATCCCTGCACCAGATAGCCAACCAGGGGAGCAAACTGCTGCTGTACTTCTGCTGGTTTAATTTCATAGCTGGTCAGTGTGAAATTGTCGAGATAGATAGCACCATTTTGTAAATGATATCGTGGCTTTGCCTCAAAATCGGCACGTATCGTTCCATCTACTGCCGGTTTACCGGGTAAACTAAGAGTAAAGCGGCCATTACCCTGCACCTGGGCCATTCCGGCTTTTTGCCGGCCAAGACGAACTTGCATGGTGTCGATATTGACATCGACATCAAACAGGCCAGGCAGGCCATATTGCTGTTCATATTTGGCTTTTTGATTTACATACCGGGTAAGTTCTTGTTCTGTAATATCGATAGGGCCGCCGGTCTGGCTGCTGAGGGACAGAGTCAAAAGAAGAGCATGCAACATGATATCGCCTTATAAAATAACTTAAGTGCGGGCTCATCATAGCATTCGTTGCACGTCATACCAGAGCGGGAAATATAAGGATAATTAAATGCGGCCACAGATGACCTTGCTGGATGTGTTGTATAACTTATTCGGTTTTCTGGTGTTTGGTTTTTATGCCTTGCTGGTCGTTGGTGTCGTGCTCCGGGTTATCATGAAACGACGTCCGATCGGTGTCTCGCTGGCCTGGCTGGCACTCATTCTGGCGATACCGGTCGTGGGGGTCTCCGCCTACCTGATCCTGGGAGAGATACGCTTAGGCCGGCGCAGGGCTAAGCTGGCTCAGGCCATGTACCGCCCTTATATCCGCTGGCTGCAGAATCTGGTCGCAGGTTTCCCGCATCAGCCGGTCATTCCGTCACCTAAAGCGAATCCCCTGGTTGCGTTAATTCAGTCCCGGCTTGGGATGCCACTGCTGGGCGGCAATCGTGTCACCTTACTTTCAGAGCCGGAAACGATACTGGATCAGCTGATAGCGGATATTCAGCAGGCAACGATCTCCTGTTATCTGGAATTCTATATCTGGCAGGAAGGCGGGCGCGCTGATGCGGTGGCAGAGGCACTGATCCAGGCGGTACGGCGCGGAGTAGATTGCCGGATTTTGCTGGATTCAGTCGGGAGTGCCGAATTTTTCGATACCGGCTGGCCGCGACGTTTGCGTGATGCCGGTGTCAGGATTGTGGAAGTATTACCAGTAAAAACATGGCGGATGCCGCTGCATCGCCAGGATCTGCGCATGCACCGCAAGCTGGTGATTATCGATGAGCAGATTGCTTATACCGGTTCAATGAATCTGGTGGATCCGGAACTGTTTAAACAGTCCAGCGGTGTCGGGCAATGGATCGATGTCATGGTCCGTGTGATGGGGCCTGTCGTCTCGGTTATGTGGTCTCTGTTTGTGCGTGACTGGGAAATGGAAACGGGTGAACGGTTGCTGGATGCCCGGCCGCATGAGCCTGAATACTGGGTTGAACAAGGGCATCATGTGCAACTGATACCGTCGGGCCCTTTTGTCGGCGGGGATTGTATCCAGCAGATCCTGCTGCAGGCGATCTATCAGGCTGAACACAGTCTGGTTCTGACCACGCCTTATTTTGTGCCGGATGATCCGCTGGTGGCTGCATTGCAGTCTGCTGCGGCCCGCGGAGTTTTAGTGCAGCTGATTATTCCTGAGCGTAATGATTCCCGCATGGTCAGTTTTGCCTGTAATGCATTTCTGGAGGAATTACTCGCTGCGGGTGTCGAAATATACCGTTTTCGCAAAGGCTTATTGCATACCAAGAGTGTGCTGGTAGATGATGAGATCGCTCTGATTGGCACCGTAAATCTTGATCGTCGTAGCCTGTGGCTTAATTTTGAATCAACTTTATTGATAGATGATTACTCATTTGCAACTATGCTAAAAGGGCTGCAACAGGATTATATTCAACAAGGAAAACGGCTGCGTCTGACGGAGTGGCGTGAGCGGTCATGGATACAACGTATGCTGGAAAACGTTTTCTATTTATTTAGTCCGCTGCTGTGATATTTGCGGGGCTGTGAGAGAGACTGGGATCGTGGAAAAAATAAAAAGAGGGATCACTTCATGAGTTCAAAAATTATACTTACCGTTGTGGGGGTGGCTGTCGCCGGATGCGTAGCGGCGGCGGCATCCAGCTGGTATACCGCTCAGAAACTGGATGAATATGTTCAGGCCGGTGTTGAGCACATCAACCGCAGTCATGTGATGCGTGCCAGCTGGTATCCGAAATCATCGCTGCCGTTTTCCCGTGGTGGCGTCTTGCATCTGGTCGTCCTCAATGAGCAAATGCAGGAAAATCTGAAAGCCGGACCGGTGGATAGTGGTGATCCTGAATCGTTGCAGCGAGTGCAGGAACAGATGGCCGAGCCACTGCCAGAAGAGAAACAGAAACCGCTGGATCTGTTCATTAATGTTTCCAACAGCATGTTTCCGTTCATTGTCAAAGGTGAAGCCACGCTGGATATGTCCCGTGGTACTGCAAGTGAATTAGTGCAACGGAAGGCGGTTCCGGTTTCATTACCTATTTCGATGACCTGGATATATAAAGCCTATAATCAGGATTTTAATCTGCAGCTTAGTATGGATCGCTGGTCTGTCACACAGCCGGAACAGAACGTAAATGTGGGGGCTGCCGAAGTATCGCTGGATGGCGACATGCGTGAAGAGCTGGAACTCAATTATGCCTGGGAGGGGGTAACTGCCACCAGTAAACAGCCGGGACAGAGTGAACTGGAGATCATGCCGCTGGATGGCATTGCATTGTTACGTAATTTTTCCGGCATCTGGATTTCGCCGGAGGGGCATATGCAGCTGAATGGCATACGTTCTTCTGGTGCCGATGGTAAAGTAGAAATGGGACAGTTACGGTTTGATACCGTTATGGATGAAGCACCTTCCGAAACTGGTACCATGCTGAACATGAAGCAACGGATTTCGCTGTCTAAGCTTTATCTTGATACGCAGCAGGAACGCTTCAATATTGATGATTTTTCGCTGGGACTGAATTTTTCCGGATTGAACAAGCAGGGGATGGAAGAACTTGCTCAGCTGGCTCAGGCTGAAACCCCTGATTTTATTAAAATGATGGCGAGTCTTAATAAGATCACGACCAAAACGATGCGGCTTGAACTTGCCCCGAGCAGTATGAAGCTCAATAACGGGATGGTCACCGCCAGCGGTAAACTGGAGTCACTGCCGTTTGAAGTCGAACAGCTGATGCGGGCCAGTGCAGCGGATACGCCCAATCCGCTCAGATATATGCTGCAGGGTGATTTGACTATTGCGGCTGAGTCGAAGGCCGTACTTGCCTTGCCGGCAGAGATGCGCCAGCAGTTGGCCACATACCAGCAGCAAGGATTTATCAGGACAGCCAGTACCGGCCTGAGCAGTAATATGCAGTTACGCGGCGGGGAACTGACGGCTAACGGTCAGGTTATCCCGTTGCAAGACCTCCGGACTCAGAGTGAATAACTTTCAGACTTTAGTCTCAATGTCATAGCTTTGTAATATCACTCCTTTATGGTGCTGCCGGGCAAGAGTTGTCTGGCTCTGCATCATAAAGGAAGTGCACATGCATAAATACCTCAAATGGATGTTTCTGCCGGTTGGCGGCGCTCTGTTATTCCTGCTGGCAATGACCTGGTTTACGGGCTATCAGGTTGATCGCCGGTTAGCCGATTGGTTGGTCAGTGCCGGTAAAACGCCAGGCATTGCGACCAGCTGGTTTGATCAGGAAAAGAGTCTTTTCACACGCAAGGCGGAGCTGCATCTGCTGATTGCCGAACCCGCGCAGTTACTCACTATGTCCCCCTCTCTGAACGGTGATAATCAGCTCCGGAACTGGTTACAACAACAGGGTACTCTGGAGTTGTATATCGAATTGCAGCATTCGATTTTCCCCGGTTTTATTCAGGGGAAAGCCCGTATCAATATGGAACGCGGCTCGTTTGCTCATCTTCCTGAAAAACTGAATATTCCTCACGATATCTACTGGAAAATTAACAGTTATACCGGTGATATCGTTGCCGGCCTGAATATGGAGCAGTGGAACTGGTTGCGTGATGAACAGACCTGGCTGGTTTCTCCGCTGAATATACAGGCAAAGCTCTCCGGCACAGAACAGATCGATCTTGCTGTGGTATGGCAGGGCATGGAATGGCGCGACGACAGAAACAGCGAGCAAGGCAAGCTGTTGAATCTGACACTGGAAAGCAAACTGACGGTCAATGATGGCCTGTGGCTGATGCCGCAGGCAAAACTGGATCTGGAACAGCTGGAGTTACGTCAGCCCGATCGTCAGTTGCAGCTGAAACAGTGGCACTGGCTGGCTGATATCCGGGAAAATCGTGATGGCCTGCTGAGTGTGGTTGATGTGAATAGTCACTCGGATATTCAAAGCCTGTCTTATAGCAGCCCGCAGAATGATTATCAGCTCAGTGAGCTTAAAACCGGGTTTGCCCTGGGGGGCGTTAACCGCGAGGGGGTTGAGGCTTTACTGATGAACTCTGGGCTGGATGCAGACAATATCGCGAAGTGGAAAGCCGGACTTAATCTGATTACCCGCAGTGGTGTTCATTTTCGGTTAGACCCCTTTAATCTGCAGCTGAATCGCCAGCCGGTTAAAATTCATGGCGAATTGACGACCCGGCCATTTGATATTTCGCAGGTGCATGAGGTGGCGTCGATGCGCTCGCTGCTGCAGGGTGATCTATCGGTAGAAATAGCGCAGACACTGGCGCAGCAGTTTACTTCCGTTTCCGGTACATTGCCGGATTTACTCTCTGACGGGTATCTGGAACAGGATATGGCAGGGCATATCTCAACGAAGATCCGCATGGTAAACGGTAAGCTGTCAGCGAATGGGGTAGCAGTGCCTTATTGATCGGGAGCTGCAGAAACAAAACGGCGGAGCTTGAACTCCGCCGTTGTTTTTTATTTGAAGACGACAGTCCGGTTACCGTAAACAAAGACACGTTCTTCGGATACGGATGTTAATGCCTGATTCAGCACGGAGCGTTCACCATCACGACCGGCTTTCGCCATATCTTCCGCCGAGAAGTTGTGGTCAACCCGGATCACTCCTTGTTCAATAATCGGACCTTCATCCAGATCATTCGTCACAAAGTGAGCGGTTGCCCCGATGATTTTCACACCCCGATCAAATGCCTGCTGGTAAGGACGGGCGCCGATAAAGGCTGGCAGGAATGAGTGATGGATGTTGATGATACGGTATGGGTATGACGCCACAAAACCGGGTGTCAGTACGCGCATATATTTAGCCAGCACGACATATTCCGGTGCATATTCGTCAATAATGACGCGCATTTTGGCTTCATGTTCTTCACGGCTCAGACCTTCATGGCCGACGTGATGGAACGGAATATTGAATTTGCCGGTCAGGTCGGCCAGCACATTGTAGTTACCAATGACTGCAACCACATCAAGGTTCAGCGCGCCTTCGTAACATTTCATCAGAATGTCACCCAGGCAGTGTGCCTCTTTGGTCACCATGATCACGACACGTTTTTTGCCGGCCGGAACTAAACGGCGTTTGGATCCCGGTGGCAGAGCATCGTCCAGATCACCCAGCAACGTTTCGTCATTAAAACGTCCTTCGAGCTCTGTACGCATGAAGAAACGTCCTTCCACATGATCCACGAACTCGTCGTTTTTAATGATGTTCAGCTGGTGCTTGTAGCAGATATAAGTAATTTTTGCGATCAGACCCTGAGCATCAGGGCAGTCAGTCAGAAGGATCTTACGTTTCATCCCCAGGTATTCCTTGGAAAAGGGTCGCGACCAATAATGGCGCAATACTATGCCATAAAACGATCGGCATATCAGCGAAAAATCCCGTAATCATCCGGAATTCATCGGGCGCATGTGCCGGTAGGTGAAGTAAACAAGATACGTTATTATTTAGATGGGTTCTTATAGTTGGATGAGAGGCTATTATGTCTGCTGAAATGAATACGGATTTACGGTTTAAGCGCACTATCGCCGCCTTTGATCAGGCCAATGCGCATGATCCGCGTCAGGAATCAGACGAAAACGGTCAGACCATTGCTTACGAAGTATTATATGCCAGCCGGATGAGCCGGATGTTGCAGGCGTTTTGTCCGCAGGCATCAGAAGCATTACAGCTGGCAGCCCGCAGTCAGCATATCGAACGCTGGAGCTTGCCCCGTGATCACTATTCGCTCGATCGCAAAGGGTATCTGCAATGGCGCAGCGATCTGAAATTACGCCATGCTGCCCGGGCAACCGAAATCATGCTGGCGGAAGGGTATGACTCCGCGATGTGTGAACGGGTGGCGGCATTACTGAAAAAAGAGAAGATGAAAAGCGATGAGGAGAGCCAGACACTGGAAGATGTGATTTGTCTGGTTTTCCTGCAGTATTATTTCGCTGAATTTACCAAGGCGCATGATGAAGCCAAACTGATTGATATTCTGCAGAAAACCTGGCGTAAAATGTCAGAGGCAGGTCACCAGGCAGCGCTGAGTTTGCCGTTGCCGGATGAGCAGAAAGCGCTGGTCGCAAAAGCACTGGCGTGACGGGTGTGACAGTCAGACCGGGATGTTGTAAACAAAACAAAGTTGTAATAACAGGAGTAGTGGTATGTTGAAGTGGTGCCGATATGTGCTGGCCGGAGTAGCATTAACGCTTGCGGGCTGTGCCGCATTGCAGCCGAAACTGGAAACGCCGACCGTGGCTGTGAACTCAGTGAAGGTACTGCCGGGACAGGGGCTGAATATGCGTTTTCTGATTGGTCTGCATGTACAGAACCCGAATGCGATCCCACTGCCGATCCATGGTGTGAATTACACCGTGGCCTTGTCTGGTCAGCAGGTGGTATCCGGTAACAGCCAGAATCAGCCGACTATTCCGGCTCATGGCGAACAGGATGTGGAAATCGAAGCGGTGGCTGATCTGATGAATGGACTGTCGCTGGCCAATGCTCTGCTGAGCAATCCGCTGCAGCAGGAAGTGCCGTATGCGGTGAAAGCATCGGTCGATGTTGGCGCTTTCCTGCCAAACATTCCTGTGTGGAAAAATGGTACGGTTAACCTGGCCACCGGTGCTATTCGTTAATTTCTGCCTGATATGAAGCCCGGACTTATTCTTGTCCGGGCTTCATATCTGATATCAGCAGTATTCGCCTTCAATCAGAAACTCATCAATAGTATCGGCAAATTCAGGCCATAACTCTTCCGGCACCGCCGCTTCAGGATCATCTTCGTTATCACCGTAGTCGTTCCAGAAATAGCTGCGCAGTGCGTTGGCAAACTCGTCATCGATTTCTGCCAGTTGTGCCAGTGTGCCGAACCAGACAATGCGACGCAGGCTGTCGGTGAGATCGTTTAACTGTTCTGCCAGAACGGTGTCATCGTGACTTTGTTCTATCAGCAGCTCAAAGCGTTCCCGGGCACTTTCGGCCTGTTCTTCATCCAGTTCACCGGCATCTGCCAGCAGATAGATATATTCATTCAGTAAATATTCAATCAGGTCATCGCGGCTATGAAACCAATGCCACTGGCTACCTCTGTTACCCAGCAATGAAGCGTCAAATGAGCTGTCAACGTGGCAAATTGCCCATTGATTTTCCATCTTGTTTTCTCCGGCAAATAGGGTCGGGGGGATTGGTGCAATCAGACTACGGTGGAATATAAAGTATTTTCACCGTGGTCTCTATGCTGTTGTCCTGCTGGATCAATATCCGCGATGGCGATCGACTTTGCCTGCCACCGGATTTCCGCTGGCCAGCGCCTGCATATTGGCGGCAATTTGTGCCACTGCTTCTCCGGGGATGGTGTCGGCCGCGACATGGGGAGTGATCAGCACGGAC
>RRZT010056031.1_pt1 | contig 21390 bp, 18 predicted proteins | sample 2165551 | NCBI WGS metagenome assembly RRZT01 (sample SAMN10456910, study PRJNA506462) | wastewater metagenome | biome: wastewater; feature: sludge; material: wastewater sludge; isolation source: wastewater sludge with Escherichia coli K12::gfp cells carrying plasmid... | place: USA: Moscow, Idaho... | reverse complement strand
TTTCCAATGTACCTCTATTAAAAATAGCGCCACCCTCGCCTCCAGCACCTCCATAGTTCGAGTTGTTTGATAGAACGCTATTGCTAATTGTCAATATACCTGAGTTGCAAACAGCACCGCCACCATAATGATCAATACATTCACCATCACTGTCTTTTATCGTCATTCCATTGATGGTGACCGTTGCACTACTCTTGACCGAGAAAATCGGTGAGGCGTGGTTGCCACTGATCGCCAGCACATTTGCACCCGGGCCGTTGAAAGTGAGATTGCCCGTGATTTCCATAACCCCGCTGGTCAGGAGAATCGTCCCGCTCAGGCCGGTTTGGAAAACAATCGTGTCGCTGCCAGGGGCGGCGTTAGCGTTGAGAATCGCTTGGCGTAACGATCCCAGATTGCTGTTGTTGAGGTTGGTGACGGTAAAGGTGGCCGCTCCGGCTGGTATGCTACATATAGTCATACAAATTAATAATATAGATGAAATTGGGGGTAATTACGAGCGCGACATCGTAACTCCTTCACTCTAAGTAGACAGTTGATCGAATATATGTCACTGGGATCGAAACTGTCATAAGTTTAGTCAAATGTCACTCTTCCTGCAAGCGCTCCCAGGCGAAGCCGGTCAGATTGCGCTGCTGCCGACCGAAATCGATGCCGATCAGCGCGACCGGCCGGCCGGCGTAGCGGTGGTGGTAGCCCCTGGCCCTGATCTGCTCCAGCGCCCGCTGGCCGCCGTCCGACTCGCCGACTTTGAACTCCAGCAGCCACACCCGGCCTTGATACTCGATCACCAGATCGACCTGGCCGACGTTGCTCGGCTCCTCGGCGCGGGTCTCCACCCCCAGGGCGGCGAACAGGCAGTACACCAGCGAGGCCCAGTAGCCCTCGTAGCCGGCTAGGTCGTTGCGCCGGTACCAGTCGTGCGGGATGGCGGCGAAGAAAGCGTGCAACGCGGGGCGCAACGCATCAGGATCATCCTGCTCCAGCGCTCGAAAAATCCGATCTTCGGCTCGCTGCTGCTCGCGCTGATCGGGCAGGTAGCCCCGCAGGATCGCTCGCGGCAGGCTGACCCGCACTTCGTGGTTGGGAAAACCTAGCCGATAGCGAAAACCGTTCGGCCGCACCTGCCGCTCGCGCACGGTGGCGTAGCCGGTCTGGAACAGCAACGCTTCGGGTTCGATCGCTTCCACCTCGAACGCGCCCAGCAAATCTTCGCTGGCCCAGTAGTCGTCGGCTTCGACGACGGCGAACCGTCGCCGACGCAACAGCTCGATCAAAAACGTCGGCGTCCCGGTCTCGAACCAGTAGGGCTTGAACTCGCGGTGGCGCAGGTAGAGCAAGATGTCGAAGGGGTTGTAGACCGGCTCGCCGAGGAAGCTGTAGCCGTTGTACCAATGTTTGACCTCCGCCAGATCCACCCCGTCCAGATGGTCGGCGAAGGAATCGACCAGCTCGGCGTGGGTGTAGCCGCACAGGGTGGCGGCGCGCGGGTCGAGCGTGATGTCCTCCAGGTTGTTCAGCCCGGAAAACAGCGAGACCTTGGAGAACTTGCTCACCCCGGTCAGCAGCACGAACTTGAGGTGCGGATCGAGGCCCTTGAGCACCGAATAAAAGCTCTTCAGCACGCCCCGCATGGCTCGCGCCACATCCGGTTCGCCGAGGTTGTCGAGAATCGGCTTGTCGTACTCGTCGACCAGCACCACCACCGGCGCGCTGGCGGTTTCGGCCAACCGGCTGACCAGTTGATCGAAGCGGTTGCCGATTTCCGCCTCGGTCAACGGCACCTTCAGCGCCTCGGCCTGGGCGTTGAGCTGATAGGCGATCTTGCCTTCCAGCGCCGCCGGCGCGTGCGCCTCGCCCCGGCCGAAATCGAAGCGCAGCACCGGATACCGCCTGCTCCAGTCCCAGCGCGATTCCAGGTACAGCCCCGCGAACAGCTCCCGGCTGCCGGCGAAGGCCTCGGCCAGGGTGTCGACCAGCAGGCTCTTGCCGAAGCGGCGGGGCCGGGCCAGGAAGTAGTATTTGCCCTCCTCGGCCAAGCGGGCGACATGGGCGGTCTTGTCGACGTAGACGTAGCCCTGGGTGCGCATCTCGCGCAGGTTTTGCAGGCCGATGGGCAGCTTCGGTTTCATGGGGGATTCCGGCTCGGGGCGATGCCGGACACTATAGCGCAAAGACGGCCCCGCCCGCCGGTTCGCGCCGGCGGGCGTTCCCGATTCGGCCGGCCCGTCCGAGCTTGGGGATGAAGCGCGAACTTGCGCTAAAATGACCGTTCGCCACCCCAGCGGCGCGGCAGACCACCCAAAAACGATCAGACCACCCAATCCAGCCAGCGGGAACAACATCGGATCACCCGCTGCGGATGTTTTTCTGGAGCCGATATGACCGAATCCGTCAAATACCTGCTCGACGAGAGCCAGATGCCCAAATCCTGGTACAACCTCATCGCCGATCTGCCCGCGCCGCCACCGCCCGTGCTGCATCCCGGCACCCTGCAACCGATCGGTCCCGACGATCTGGCGCCGCTATTTCCCATGGCGCTGATCATGCAGGAAGTCTCCACCGAGCGGGAGATCGAGATTCCGGAACCCGTCCGGGACATTTACCGGCAATGGCGGCCCAGCCCGCTGTATCGCGCCCGCCGGCTGGAAAAAGCGCTGGGCACCCCGGCGCGGATTTACTACAAGTACGAAGGCGTCAGCCCGGCCGGCAGCCATAAGCCCAACACTGCCGTTCCTCAGGCGTTCTACAACAAGGAAGCCGGGGTCAAGCGCATCGCCACCGAAACCGGCGCCGGCCAGTGGGGCTCCTCGCTGGCGTTCGCGGGCGCGCTGTTCGACATCGAGGTGGAAGTGTTCATGGTGCGGGTGTCCTACCAGCAGAAGCCCTACCGCCGGGCGCTGATGGAAACCTGGGGCGCGACCTGCACGCCCTCGCCCTCGGAGCGCACCGCCGCCGGCCGGGCGATTCTCGCCAAGCGGCCGGATCATCCCGGCAGCCTCGGCATCGCCATCTCCGAGGCGGTCGAAATCGCCGCCCAGCGCGACGACACCAAGTACGCCCTGGGTTCGGTGCTGAATCACGTCCTGCTGCACCAGACCGTGGTCGGGCTGGAGGCGATGACCCAGTTGGAGATGGCCGACGACTATCCCGACGTGGTGGTCGGCTGCACCGGCGGCGGCTCTAATTTCGCCGGCATCGCCTTCCCGTTTTTGGGCGCCCAACTGCGCGGCGGGAAAAGCGTCCGCATCGTCGCCGTCGAACCGGCCGCCTGCCCCAGCCTGACCCGCGGCCAATACGCCTACGATTTCGGCGACACCGCGCATTTGACTCCGCTGACCAAGATGCACACCCTGGGTTCCACTTTCACCCCGCCCGGCTTCCACGCCGGCGGCCTGCGCTATCACGGCATGGCGCCGCTGGTCAGCCACGTCAAGCAACTGGGCCTGATCGAAGCCCGCGCCTATCACCAGCTCAGTTGCTTCGAAGCCGGCGTGCTGTTCGCCCGCGTCGAGGGTATCCTGCCGGCGCCGGAAGCCAACCACGCGGTGCGCGGCGCGATCGACGAGGCGTTGCGCTGCAAGGAAGAAGGCGTCAGCCGGGCGATCCTGTTCAATCTCTGCGGCCACGGCCACTTCGACATGCAGGCGTACATGGATTATTTCGCCGGCAAGCTGACCGATCAGAACTACGACGAAGCCGAACTGGCGATGGCCTTGGCCGGATTGCCGTCGGTGGCGGCGGCATAGCGAGTGAGCGGGGTGCGGTTTCCGCACCGCCCCCCGCCGCTTCAAGCCAACCGTTTCAGCCAGAACACCATCGGCTTCGGCGATTCCCTCGCTTCGTCCAGTTCACGCCACGAGAAGAAAGCGCGCAGTTCGGGGTGTTTGACGAAGCCGCGCCGATTCCAGAACGCATCGAGCGGCAGGTAATCCGCCGGCCGGCGCGGATGGTCGGCGGGCCGTTCGACGGCGCAGAAGCAGGCGATGTCGAAGCGGGCCAAGCCACGGGCGTGCGCTTCCCGCTCCTCGAAAAATCGCTTGCCCAATCCTCGGCCCCGGTATTCGGGCAACAGCACCGACTCGCCATAGTAAAAAATCCGTTTCGGATCGTAGCCTCGGGTTATAAAGGGTGCGATGGTCTCGGGTGTTTCCACCTCCAGGGGCAAACCGCTGGACGCCCCGACCACCCGGTCGCCGTCCCAGAACAGCACCATGACGCTTTCGGGAACGTCCGCGTAGGTCTTGAGGTATTTTTCCTCATAAGCAGCGCTGCCTTCGTAGAGATAGGGATATTCTCGGAACACCCGGATGCGCAGCCGCGCCAGTTCGGGCAGAAAAGCGTCGATATCGCCGCCGGACAGGCGTCGAACGCACGGTTCCTCGGCCATTCAGCACCTCGCTATCTGGGTCGGCAAACGATGCATGGATGAAACGCGAAACAAGGTATAAGGTTATCCCGTACTTCTTCGCGCAACTCGATGCACCGATAATATTGGGTAGGATCGCTTGCCAAAAGGCCGGGGTAGTGCGCGGCTGGGCCATTGGCGGCCTCGATGGCAACAGAATTTTAGGCGTTCGCGCCAGCTTTGGCATGTTCTCAACGTGGGGTGTATCCATGTTTTGGGGTAAAAAAGGCGGGAAAAAGCAGCCCGACGAAGCCCGAGAGGCGGTGTTCGTTCCCTCGACCAGCGACGATCCCGGGCTGGATGCCACGGCCGACCTACTCCGCATTTTTGGCAAATTCGCGTTCGATCTCGATCAATATAGCGCCCAGACCATCAACGAAATGTGCCAGCAATGGGCGCGGCACGTCCTGATCGCCGCCCCCTGTCCCGGCGCCGGACCTGGCACCGGGACAGGGGGCGGCGCGGTGAGCGAGCGTAACTGGCAAGGTTTGCGCGATTTCGTCACCCAGTTGCGGCAGCGGGAAAAAGCCTACGTCACTACCAATTTCAAGGAAATTCGCAATGTGCTCGGCGATTTCATCGACACGCTGGGCAAGGTCATCGCCGAAGGCCAGGAAGATCAAACGGATATCAGCGAGCAACTGAACCGCCTCCGATACGTGGTCGAAAGCAACGCTTCCCTGGACACCGTCAAGCGCGAGGCCATGCAGGTCATCGGCACCATCGGGCACATCACCGAGGAGCGACAACGCACCCATCGCAGCGTGCTGGAGCAACTGGCCGACAAAATAAAATCCATGCGCGAGGAATTGAGCGCGGCGCGGCGGGAATTGGAACTGGACTCGTTGACCCGGCTGTACAACCGCAAAGCCTTCGATCAGCAACTGCTGCGCATCTCCGAGTTCAACAAGCTGTCCGGTCAACCGGCCTGCCTGCTGATGGCGGATCTCGATCACTTCAAGCAAATCAACGACAACTTCGGGCATCTGGTCGGCGATCTGGTGCTGCGGAAGTTCGCCGATTGCTGCGCGCAAACCTTTCCGCGCCGCAGCGACTTCGTGGCGCGCTACGGCGGCGAAGAGTTCGTGATCATCGCCCAGGAAACGACCGTCGAAGTCGCCACGATGCTGGCGGAAAGATTGCTGCAAGCGGTGCGCGGGTTGCGGGTCGTCCATGAAGGCCGGGAGGTCCGCATCACGGTTTCCATCGGCATTTCCGAGTTCAGTCCCCAGGGCGAGTTGTCGAGCTGGCTCCAGCAGGCGGACGGCGCCCTGTATCGCGCCAAGCAGGGAGGACGCGACCGCCTCGCGTTCTGACGCGTCCGAAGGGGTTTGGGACCCGGCGCGCTCGATCTCTTCCCCGGCGGCTGGGGGGCGGAGGCGGTGTCGATAGCGGCCGAATCGCCGCCGATAATTGCTACAATCAATCGCTTTCCCGCGAAAGCTTGCCGGCGGGGCGCGCTGTCTCGCCCCGCGCCCCGGCCGCCCGAACCCACCGCAACCACCTGGAACCGACCGTCCATGGGGAAGAAAAAGACCGACTACAACATCAAGGTCGCCGCGCAGGCGTTCTATCTAGAAGAGCAATCCGATCCGGGCCACGACCGCTACGTCTTCGCGTATACCGTGGTGATCCAGAATCAGGGCGGCATCCCCGCCAAACTGCTCAGCCGGCATTGGATCATCACCGACTCCAACGGCAAGATCGAGGAAGTGCGCGGCGAGGGCGTGGTCGGCGAGCAACCCTATCTGCGTCCGGGCGAGGGTTTCCAATACACCAGCGGCGCGATCCTGGAAACCTCGGTCGGCAGCATGAAGGGCAGCTATCAGATGCTGGCCGACGACGGCGTGACCTTCGACGCGGATATCCCGGCGTTCGTGCTGTCCATCCCCCGCACCCTGCATTGAGCGATGAAAGGATACCCTCACCCCCAACCTCTCTCCCAGAGAGAGAGAGAGGGAAGCTTTTTCAAGGCGGATACCTTGACGCTGCGCTATAGCTACACTCTGTTCGCGCCGGTTTACGATGCGCTGGTGGCGCCGTTCACCAACGCCATGCGGCGATGCAGCTTGGCCGCGCTCCACGAAGAGTCCCCCGCCGACGTGCTGCTGGTCGGGGTCGGCAGCGGCCTGGATCTGCCGCTGCTGCCGCGCGGTCCGCGCTACACCGGCCTCGACTTGACTCCCGCGATGCTGGCGCGCGCCCGGCGCAAGGCCGCCGCCGCGAAACTGGAGATCCGGCTCGATGTCGGCGACGCCCGCCGCCTGCCGTATGGCGACGCGCAATTCGACGCCGTGGTGCTCCACTTGATTTTGGCGGTGACGCCCCATCCCGAGCGGGTATTGGCGGAAGCGGCGCGGGTGCTGCGAGGCGGCGGACGGATTCTCGTCCTCGACAAGTTTCTGCGGCCCGGCCAAGCCGCGCCGCTGCGGCGCTTGGTCAGCCCGCTGCTGGGGCTGCTGGCCACCCGCACCGACGTGGTGTTCGAGCAGGTGCTGGCGCAAGTGCCGGGACTGGAAGTGGTGTCCGACCGACCGGCGCTGGCCGGCGGCTGGTTCCGGCGGATCGTGCTGCGCAAGGGCGGGGTATAAGGCGGGAACGCCGCCAGCCGCATCACCGCCCGGCCCGGTCGATGCGCCCGGCCTTGATAATCCCTTGCCTCGCCCGCATTTAGGGTTCAAGTTTCCCTTAGCCGCGAGAAAGATCATGACCGACCACGAAGTCGAAGCCCTCGAAGCGGAAGTCGTGTCCGAGGACGACGCGGGCGAAGCGTCCGCCAGCAACAACATCGTCGCCGCCGCCGATATCCTGCCCGGCACCCTGTACCTGCTGCCCCTGTCCGAACGGCCGTTTTTCCCGGCCCAGGCGCTGCCGCTGCTGCTCAACGAAGAGCCGTGGTTGCCCACCATCGAGGCCGCCGCCAGCCGCGAGCAGCGCATCATCGGCTTGGTGCTGGTCAAGCCCGACAGCGCGGAAAAGGCCGGTCCCGCCGATTTTCACGAGGTCGGCACCGCCGCCCGGATGCATCAGTTGGCCCGCAACGAAGGCCGCCTGCAATTCATCGCCCAAGGCTTGAAGCGATTCCGCGTCCAAAACTGGTTGTCCAGCACGCCGCCCTATCACGTCCAGGTCGAATATCTGAGCGAGGAAGACGGGGCCGACGCCGACGAGCTGAGGGCCTACTCGCTGGCGGTCATCAACACCCTGAAGGAACTGATTCCGCTCAATCCCCTGTATTCCGAGGAATTGAAGTTTTTCCTCAACCGCTTCAACACCAACGACCCTTCGCCGCTGGCCGATTTCGCCGCCAGCCTGACCACGGCCAGCAAGGACGAATTGCAGGAAATCCTCGCCACCGCGCCGATCCTGGAGCGGATGAAAAAGGTCATCGTGCTGATCAAGAAGGAGCTGGAAGTCGCCAAACTCCAGACCCACATCCGCAAGCAGGTCGAGGAGAAGATGAGCGAGCACCAGCGCAAATTCTTCTTGCGCGAACAGCTCAAGGCCATCCAGCAGGAACTCGGCATCGCCAAGGACGACCGCACCGCCGACGTGGATCGCTTCCGCGAGCGGTTGACGACTCGGAAAGTTCCCGAGGCGGCGCTGAAACGGATCGAGGAGGAATTGGACAAGCTGGCGATTCTGGAGGTCGGTTCGCCGGAGTACGCCGTCACCCGCAACTATCTGGACGCGATGACCGAGCTGCCGTGGGGCGTTTACTCCACCGATCACCTCGACCTCAAGCACGCCCGCGAAATTCTCGACCGCGACCACGACGGGCTGGAGGACGTCAAGGATCGGATCATCGAGTTTCTGGCGGTCGGGGCGCTGAAAGGCCAAGTCGGCGGCTCGATCATCCTGCTGGTCGGTCCGCCCGGCGTGGGCAAGACCTCGATCGGCCGTTCGGTGGCCGCCGCGCTGGATCGCAAGTTCTACCGGCTGAGCTTGGGCGGGATGCGCGACGAGGCCGAGATCAAGGGCCATCGCCGCACCTACATCGGCGCGCTGCCGGGCAAGTTCATCCAGGCCTTGCGCGAAGCCAAGACCGCCAATCCGGTGATCATGCTGGACGAGATCGACAAGATCGGCGCCTCGTTCCGGGGCGACCCGGCCTCGGCGCTGCTGGAGGTGCTCGATCCCGAGCAGAACACCGAATTTTTGGATCACTATCTCGACGTGCGCTTCGATCTGTCCAAGGTGCTGTTCATCTGCACCGCCAACCAGCTCGATACCATTCCGGCGCCGTTGCTCGACCGCATGGAGACCATCCGGCTGTCCGGCTACATCACCGCCGAGAAGCTGGAAATCGCCCGCAACCATCTGTGGCCGAAGCTGCTGGAGCGCAGCGGGCTGGAACGCGACCGCATCCAGCTCGGCGAGGAAGTATTGCGCCAGATCATCGAGGGTTACGCCCGCGAGGCCGGCGTGCGCAACCTGGAAAAGCAGCTCGGGCGGATCGTGCGCAAAACCGCCGTCGAAATCGTGGAGGGTCGCGAGGGATCGATCGCGGTGGAGTTGCCGGAACTGGATCGCTATCTGGGCAAGCCGCCGTTCAAGCCGGAAACGCCGATGACCGGCGTCGGCGTGGTGACCGGGCTGGCCTGGACCGCGCTGGGCGGCGCCACGCTCAACGTCGAGGCCACCCGCGTTCACACCAAGAACCGCGGCTTCAAGCTGACCGGGCGGCTGGGCGAGGTGATGCAGGAATCGGCCAACATCGCCTACAGCTATATCAGCGCCCATCTGGAGGAATACCAGGCCGATCCCAAGTTCTTCGACGAGGCGTTCGTGCATCTGCACGTCCCGGAAGGCGCCACGCCCAAGGACGGCCCCAGCGCCGGCATCACCATGGCTACCGCCCTGCTGTCGCTGGCGCGCGGCCAGCAGCCGAACCGCTTGCTGGCGATGACCGGCGAGCTGACCCTGACCGGGCTGGTGCTGCCGGTGGGCGGGATTCGCGAAAAGGTGATCGCCGCCCGCCGGGTCGGCATTCACGAAATCATCCTGCCGGAAGGCTGTCGCGGCGACGCCGAGGAATTGCCCGAGCACATCAAGGAAGGGGTGACCCTGCATTTCGTGGAGCGGTTCCGGCAGGTGGTGGACTTGGTGTTCGCTTCCGGCGCCCCCTCTCCTGCAGGGCGAGGGTCGGGGTGAGGGCCATGCGGGCGGGCGACCGCCCTCGCCCCCGGCCCTTCTCCCGGCGGGCGAGGGGCGCGTTATGTCTGCTGGCGCTGCTCCACTGGCCTCTCGTCGGTTGGAGCGCTTGCGACGATCCGCCCGCGCGTCGGGTCAACTGGCTGCGCTGCGACAAGCGCAGCGCGGATTTGACGGGCGCGGATTTGCGCGAGGCGGTGTTGACCCAGATCGATTTGACCGATGCCAAGCTGACGGGCGCCCGGCTCGACGGCGCGGATCTGGGCGACGCGACCTTGACCGGCGCGGATTTCGCCAGCGCGACCTTGACCGGCGCCCGGCTGGTTTCGGCCAAGCTGGAACGGACGGTGTTTGTCGATGCCCGCATGGCGGGCGCCCGGCTGGATCGGGCGGTGTTGATTCAGGCGAATTTGAGCGATGCCGACCTGAGCGGGGCGCGGCTGTATCAGGCCGACCTTTCCGGAGCGAACCTGAGCGGTGCGAAGCTGGGCAAGGCCAATCTGGCGCAGGCGACTTTGACCGATGCCAAGCTGCCGAACGCCGATCTGAACGGCGCGGTATTGAGCCGGGCGATGCTGGAAAACGCGGTGCTGAGCGGCGCCAAGCTCCGGGGCGCGAAGCTGGACGGCGCGAATCTGCTGGCGGTCGATTTCAGCGGCGCCGATCTGGCCGAAGCGACCCTGGCCGACGCCCGCATCGACGGGGCCCGCTTCACCGGCGCCAAGCTCGACAGCACGATCTGGGTGGATCGCAAGCGCTGTCCGCCGGGCGCGGTGGGGGAATGCCGGGATAAGTAGCGAGTTCGAACCCCGTGTGGGAACTGCCCGTTCACTTGAAACCGGCGGAAGCAGACGGTTTCGTGGTCATTTTTCCCGACATTTCCGAGAGGATCACGCAAGGGGACGACCCGTTCGGCAGCGGCATCAGCAGAAGGCGATCTGATGTCGTTGTGTTCTAGCGGGAAGCGTTGGACGCTTCGGCGGCGATCAACCCGCTTTCTCCTCGGCCTCAAACCGGCGATGGTGCGGAACTGTTTGCGCTTGCGGAAGAAGCATTCGATGGGACGGCTGCGTTGTGGGGTTCTCCGCGAGCAAGCGATGCTGTTACCGCAGCACATCCTCGCTTCTCAGGTGCGATTCCGGCGGTTGCGGCCCCGGTTCGCCGAGCGGCTCATCGACGAACAGCGGGCACGGCCGCGCGCTGGCCTGCCAGAGGCCAGCGAACTCGGCCCAGTGCGGATTCCGCTCCCGGCCCGCTTCGAGATAATCCAGCAGGTTTTGCACGCTGGCGTTGTGGCCCCGCGCGCTGACGCGGGTACTGAACCGCGCCCAGCGCAGATACAGGACGTAGGTGTTGAGCACATCGCCCTCACAGTACCGGTTGATGGCGGCGTAATCGCCCGCTGCGGCCAAGTCCGCGACGTTCTCCCCGTGGCCGTTCCATTTCCCCGGCAGGCCCAACGCCTGGGCCGCCTCGTCCAGCCCCAGCCGGGGCGAGGCGCCAAAATCGCAGAGCGCGTCCATCAAGTCGCAATGCCAGTTGGTCTCGAAGCGGTAGTCGTAGCCGAAGCGCGGATCGGTGCGATGCCAGTCGTGGGCGACGAGACCGTGGATCAGGGAGCGCTGCTTGAGCACGGCGACATCGAAACCGCGCCCGTTCCAGGTCACCACGCGGGGTTTGTTCCGATCCACCAGATGCCAGAATCCCGCCAGAATCTCCCGCTCGCTGCGGTCGGCGATGCTGGCCGAACCCAGCTTGCGCACCGCGTAACGCTCGCCCTGGCCGTCGCGCTCGATGCGCGCCAACAGAAAACCGAGCGTGATGATTTCATGCTGGATCGGTTTGGGAAATGCCTCGGGGTCGCGGTCCGCCGGCAGGATCGCCGCGTCGGGACGGGTTTCCAGATCGATGACGAGCAGATGGAGAGGGTTGGCCATGGGTAGCCCCGATTGTTGTGAGTGAACGCTCGGCCGTCGCGATCGAGTCCGACCGCGACGTGACCGGCCCTTACCGATTCACCAGCCGCATCATTTCCTCGGGATAGCGCAGGCCGGCGGCGGCATCCGGCGGGAAAGCGGCGTCGATCTCGGCCAGTTCCGCCGCCGTCAGCGCCACCTCGACCGCCGCCGCGTTCTCTTCCAGATAGCGTCGCCGCTTGGTGCCGGGAATCGGGACGACATCCTCGCCTTGCGCCAGCACCCAGGCCAGGGCGAGTTGCGAGGCTCGGCAGCCTTTGCGCTGGGCCAGCATCCGCACTTGATCGACCAAGGCTAAATTTCGGGCAAAGTTCTCGCCCTGAAACCGGGGGCTGGTCCGGCGGTAGTCGTCCTCGGCGAAATCCTCGGGCCGCTGGATGGCGCCGGTCAGAAAGCCGCGCCCCAGCGGACTGTAGGCGACGAAACCCACCCCCAACCGGCGACAGGCGGCCAGCACCTCGCTTTCCGGGTCGCGGGTCCACAGCGAATATTCGGATTGCACGGCGGTGATCGGATGCACCGCGCAAGCCCGTTCGAGCGTCGCCGCCGAGACTTCCGACAGCCCGAGAAAGCGTACCTTGCCCGCCCGCACTAACTCGGCCATCGCGCCGACGGTCTCCTCGATCGGCGTGGTCGGATCGACCCGGTGCTGGTAGTACGGGTCGATGGTTTCCACCCCCAACCGCCGCAGGCTACCCTCACAAGCGGCGCGGACGTACTCCGGGCGACCGTTCAGACCGCGCCGAGCGGGATCGTCGGGGTCGCGCACGATGCCGAACTTGGTCGCCAGGAACACCCGCTCGCGCTGCCCCCGAATGGCCCGGCCGATCAGTTCCTCGTTGGTGTGGGGGCCGTACATGTCGGCGGTGTCGAGCAGGGTGACGCCCAGTTCCAGCGCGCGCCGGATCGTGGCGACGGATTCCGCGTCGTCGCGCCCGCTGTAAAAGTCGCTCATGCCCATGCAGCCCAGGCCGATAGCGGAAACGGCGGGGCCTCGATGACCGAGACGATGGGTTTTCATATCAAACCTCCTTCAGCAAGCGATGGACGGCCGGCGCCGGCAAGCCGGATGTCGGCCACAAGGTGGCCTCGGTGCCAAAGCGTACCGCGACGGCGAGCGCATCCGCCATCGGCCGGCCCTCGACCAAGGCGTGGATCAAACCGGCCGCGAAGGCATCGCCGGCGCCGGTGGTATCGACCGGCTCGACACGTTGAGCGGGCGCTTCCAGCATCTCCCCCGCCGAATAGGCGCGAGCGCCGGCCGCCCCGGCGGTGATGACCGTCCAGCGCGCCAGCCCGCCGCTGACCGATTGCCCCAAAGCCTGGGGAGTCTGGATCGCGCCCGCATCCAGATCGGAACTCGACGCGACCAGAACGTGCGCCGGCCGCGCGCCCGGCTCGACCGGCGGCAAGTGCGCGACGATCAGCGATCCAGCCGCCTTCGCCGCCAGCAACGGCCCCAAATCGCGGCGGCGGCTGCGCACGTAGACCGCATGGGCGGGCAAATCCAACAATCGCTCCGGCGGGGCGGCGTCCTCGCAGCGGGCGACGTTTACAACCGTCCGTTCGCCGTGCGGGTCAATGAGCAGCAGGGAGCGGGTGGTCGGGCGATCCAAACGCGAGATCGACGTGGTATCCACCCCGGCGGCGGCCAGTTCGGCCAGCAGGACATCGCCAACCGCATCCTGGCCGACGGCGGCCAGTAAGCTCACCTCGTGGCCGGCGGCGGCCAAGGCGACCGCCGTGTTGGCGCCCCCGCCGCCCATGCGCGCTTCCGCCGCGACGCCGTTCAGGTGCGCGCCGGCCCGGAGCGGTTCGGTCAGCCGAATCACCTCGTCGCGCGCCACCGAACCGATCACCGCGATGCGAGCCAACGGGCACCTCCTGGAAGGGGTTGGAAATCACTATTGATCGGCCGCCGCGCCACGCTCGGCTCGAACGGTTTTTGTGTTAACTTGATGAAAGTCTAACCATCCATCATCAAGCTGCCTATGATCTGGTGCAAACACGGCCAAGGAACCGGGCGCGACCGTTACCACCACGGCAATTTGCGCGAGGCGCTGGTCGAAGCCGCGCTCGATTTGATCGCCGATCGCGGCCCGGCGGGATTCACCTTCGCCGAAGTCGCCCGGCTGGTCGAAGTCAGCACCGCCGCGCCCTACCGGCACTTCCGCGACCGCGGCGCCCTGCTCGCCGAAGTGGCCCGGCGCGGCTTCCGCCAGTTTGAAGCCGAGTTGATCCGGGCCTGGGACGACGGCCGGCCGGAACCGCTCCGCGCCCTGGTCAACTGCGGGCGGGCTTATCTGGCGTTTGCCCGGCAACAGCCCGCCTACTATTCGGCGATGTTTGACGCCGGACCGTCTCCCGAGGACAGCCCGGACCTCGATCGGGCCGGTGAGGGGGCGTTCGGCCTGCTCAAACTCGCGGCCGAAACCCTCTGCGCCAACCAGCCCAAAAGCCAGCGACCCCCGCCCCGGATGGTGGCCCTGCACATCTGGTCTCTGTGCCACGGGATCGCATCGCTGTTTCTGAATCCCAGCGCCGGATCGCGGCACCTGTCGCCCATGATGCCGGAAGATTTGCTGGAAGCCGGCATTCTGCTCTATCTGCGCGGTTTGGGTCTCGGCGGCGGCGAACCTATCCCGCCCGCGCCTTGATGTCCGCCCGCCTCTTGACAGAGCGGTTTAGGACGCCTAGCATTGTTAATGTGATAAACATTAACATACGGAGGCCCCATGATTCTTGCGGCGAAACCCCATTCCTTCGACAAAGCGGCCGGAATCGGCTTGATCGTTCTCGGCTTCATGTTTTGGTGGCCTCTCGGCCTCGCCATTCTGGCTTATCTATTCTGGAGCGGAAAAATGAGATGCTGGCAATCCGATAATCCCGACCACTCGCAACGTCATGGTTTCTGGACCTTTATGCAGAACAAAGGCCACGGGTGCTGCGGTCGGCGGCGCTCGGCATCGAGCGGCAACACGGCTTTCGACGAGTACCGCGACGCGACGCTGCGCCGGCTCGAAGAAGATCAGAGGGAGTTCGTGGAATTCCTCGACCGGCTCCGCCGGGCGCGGGACCGCGCGGAGTTCGACCAGTTCATGGCCGAGCAAGACCGGCGTCGCGCCAACCCCGAGCAGCCGGCCGCGAACTGATAGCCCATCGGCGCAACGCCGACTGTATCAAGTTGCAATCAATCGCAACTCTCGCGCCGAAGCCCCTCTTCCTTTGTAAGAGGGGTTTTTTCATTCGACTGCTCGACCGCCTCGGAGACAAAACCGGCCGGCCGAGGTTTGGCAACGACCGCCGTCTTTGGGAATCGGCCGAGCCACCGACAGGCCAAAATGGCCCTATAAAAATAGCGTATAGCGAACCAAGCCAATTTGCCGTTTTTTTCATCCATACAATCAATTACATAATTAAATGGCATTAAATTTGTATTGATTTAATGGCGGCTTTTTAGCCTTCAGGGAAACCCCTCGGATGGAGGTAAAGATCATGAATACGAGACAGGAGTTGCTGGCGTGTGTGCGAAATTTGCCCCTGGAATCGGGTAAAGCGATAGCTGCCGATGTCTGGAAAAGCTTTCAAGTCTATTGGCGCGGCCCCATTCTCGCCCGCCCGCGAGACGACGCGGACGACGCCGTCCACGAGCCGCCGGCCGATAACGATTTGTGCCTGCGGTATATTTCGCGACAAAAACTGCTTGAGTTCACCCCGGACGACCATCAGCTGATGGTGGACTTGAACGCGGAAATAGCGGGTGACCATCGCTATCCCGCCATCTCCGAGTCTTGCGGCACCTTTGCCAATATCGCCTACGGCGCGATCCAGGCCGCGATTTGCTCTTATCGGACCGACGGGGCCACGCGAGCGGAAGCCTGTCTGGGGAAGGAGTTGTGGGCTGTCGAGGTGGTGGGCCGCCAAGGGCAGGACTTGAAGCACGTCCTGTATCTGTGGCTGGTGGAGCACCTTCACGATAAGAAGTGCGCCGGGCCGGGCGGATACAACGCTTGGCTGGTGCACGAAGCCCGCCACGACCTGCTGGCGTCCGATTTGCCGCATCGTGTGCACTGGTCGCCCACCAACGGGCGCCGGGCGGAAGATCTCCTGCTGTTTCCCATCACGCCCATCCGCATCTCGGACGCCGCATTGGGAGACGCCTTCCTCGACGCCTATTGAATCCCTTGAATCCCTCGGCGCGAAGGAACCGCCAGCGCGCTTTCTCCCGTTGTCCGGTTTGGGCGGCTCGTTCCCCGCTAACGAAGGGGAGCGAAATCGGCCACTGGCCGGCAGCGGCTTTTCCCGGCCACCCCCGCGCGACGCTTTACCCCGGCGGAAGGGGGGGCGAGCAAGGGTGAGGGTTCGGCCGTCATGCGGGAAGCGGATCGGGAAACAGAGCGAGTCTGTCATAACCGCTTGAACGGATTGGCGCGCCCGGCGAGACTTGAACTCACGACCTTCGGCTCCGGAGGCCGACGCTCTATCCAACTGAGCTACGGGCGCATGGGGAAAGGCCAATCAGGATACCCGGATTATCGGCGCGCGTCCAGTGTTCGACGGCGCTGTTCGATGGCGGAGGTGACGGAATCCCGTCGGAGACAAGGAGCGCCCCTCCGGTCGCCCGCGCCGGGATATCGGGTTTCAGGCCAAGCCGAATACCGTTATAATTATTGCGCTTAGCCGTATCCAAGCCACAACATAACAAGCCCGATCCCCAATGCCCACCAACGGTGCTCCCGCGACAGCCCACGCTCGGCGGGCCAGAGCGCAATCCGGTAGAACCGGCCGCCGCGACGCTCCGGGGAGTTTGCAGGTGGAAACCGCGTTCAATGAGGTGAGAATGTGAGCCAGCAAGTCGATAAATCCGTAATGACCACGACCGTTACCCTGATCTCCGGATTGGTGTTATTGGCGGTCGTGCTGTTCATGGTGGCCGCCCTCCTCGGCGTCATCGGCGGTGTTGCCCCGGACGATAACTCGCGAAAGCAGGCCGCCGTGCTCGAACGCATCAAGCCGGTCGCTCGGGTTTCTTTCGAACAGCCCAAGCCCGCCGTCGCGGTGAAACTGTCCGGCGCGGAGGTTTATAACAAAGTGTGCGCGGCCTGCCATGCCGTCGGTACGCTGGGTGCCCCCAAGACCGGCGCCAAGGACCAGTGGGAGCCTCGCGTGGCGCAGGGACTGGATACGCTGGTGACTCACGCCGTGAGCGGCATCCGCGCCATGCCGGCCAAGGGCGGCGATCCCTCGCTGACCGAGGCCAACATCAAGGATTCCATCGTTTACATGTTGGGCGAAACCGGCATCAAGGTGGAAGCTGCCGCCGAAGCGCCGAAGTAAGCCCTTAATCTTCCGGCATCGTCGCGCCGTCGGGGCCATCCTTCGGGGTGGCCCTTCTTTTTTCAGGCGAACCCTCATGCGTCCCGATCTCCGCCCCACCGAATCCCCCAACCAGCAGCGGCGCGACTGGGCGAACATTCGCGCCCTGCTGCCGTATCTCTGGGAGTATCGCGGCCGGGTGGCGCTCGCCCTCGGCTGCCTGATCTTGGCCAAGGTCGCCAATATCGGCGTGCCGCTGACGCTCAAGCGGATCGTGGACAGCCTGGACCCCCAGCAGCAGGCCGTGATCGTGCTGCCCGTCTCCCTGCTGCTGGCCTACGGCGCCCTGAAACTCGGCAGCGCTTTATGCAACGAGTTGCGCGATGTCCTGTTCGCCCGGGTCCGCTACCGCGCCATGCGCCGCTTGACGGTCCGGACGCTGGCCCATCTCCACGAGTTGTCGCTGCGCTTTCATCTGGAGCGGAAAACCGGCGCCATCAGCCGCGATCTGGAGCGAGGCGCGCGCAGCCTGAGCACGCTGCTGAACTATCTGGCGTTCAGCATCCTGCCGGTGGTGGTGGAATTTCTGCTGGCGGCGCTGCTGCTGCTGGGCCGCTATCCGACCGTGTTCACGCTGATCATATTCGGCAGCGTCGCCGCTTACGTCGCCTTCACCCTGGCGATCACCAACTGGCGGATGGAGCATCGCCACCGGATGAACCGGCTGGAATCGCAGGCCGGCAACGAGGCCATCGACAGCCTGATCAATTACGAGACGGTCAAATACTTCGGCAACGAGGCTTGGGAGTTGCGGCGCTGCGACGCGACCCTGGCCGACTGGGAGAACAGCGCGGTGCTCAGCCAGACCTCGATGTCGGCGCTGAACTTCGGGCAGGGCGCGATCATCGCCGCCGGCGCCACGCTGATCATGTTCGTCGCCGCCGGCCAAGTCGCCGCCGGTCAGATGACGCTGGGCGATCTGGTGCTGGTCAACGCCCTGCTGCTGCAACTGTTCATCCCGCTCAATTTTCTCGGCATCGTCTACCGGCAGATCAAGTACGCGCTGGCCGACATGGACGATCTGGTGCGGTTATTCGAGCGGACGCCGGAAATTCGCGATGCCGCCGGCGCGGTCGAACTGGTCGCGGCGCATGGGGAACTGCGCTTCGAGCGGGTGGAGTTTGGCTATCAATCCGACCGGCAAATTCTGTTCGATGTCAGCTTCACCGTGCCGCCCGGTCGCAAGCTGGCGGTGGTCGGCGCCAGCGGCGCCGGCAAATCCACCCTGGGACGACTGCTGTTCCGGTTTTACGACGTGACCGGTGGGCGCGTCCTGATCGACGGCCAGGATATTCGCGCCGTGAGCCAGCGAAGCTTGCGCGCCGCCATCGGCATCGTCCCGCAAGATACCGTGCTGTTCAACGACACGCTGTATTACAACTTGGCCTATGCCCGGCCCGAAGCCAGCCGCGAGGACATCGCCGCCGCCGCCCGGATGGCGCAACTGCACGACTTCATCGCCGCGCTGCCGGCGGGTTACGAAACGCTGGTCGGCGAGCGCGGCCTGAAATTGTCGGGCGGCGAGAAGCAGCGGGTCGCCATCGCCCGCGCCATCCTCAAACGGCCGCGCATCCTGATCTTCGATGAAGCGACCTCGGCGCTGGACAGCAAATCCGAGCAGGCGATATTGCAGGCGTTGCGCGCCGTGGCCGCCGAGCACACGACGTTGGTTATCGCCCACCGGCTGTCCACCATCGTCGATGCCGACCAGATTCTGGTGCTCGATCATGGCCGGGTGCGGGAACAGGGCACGCACCGCGAGCTATTGCAACAAGACGGGCTGTATGCCCAGATGTGGGCCTTGCAGCAGCGGGAGCAGGAAACGCGGGAAGAGGAACGATTGCTGGGATTGGCCTGACTTAAATCTCGTCCCAATCGTCGGCGCCGAACTCCAGCAGCGCCCGCTCCGTTTCGTGCAAGATCACCAGAGCGCCGGCCTGTTGGCGTTGCAGCCAAGCGCGGTGTTCTTGGTGCTCGATGAACGCTTCCGGCATCGGTTCGGCGCTGCCGTCCAGCAGCGCGGTCAACTCGGCGACCGTTTCCGCCATCTGATCCAATTCGTTCAGCAGTTCGCGGCGGCGGATGCGCAAGTCGTGGAAGGTCGGCATGGTTTTCTCCCCAATAAAGCCATCAATCCGGAACGATCATACCCCGGTAGCCGCCCACGATTCCCCAGGCCATGAAGATCGCGACCGCCACGTAAAACAGCCGAGGCAGCCACTCGGCCAGCGTGTCCCATTGCAGTTCCAATTGCGCGTCCCACCGGCGGATTTGATGGCGGATGACCTCGTCCAGCCGGCCCGCCATCTCCCCGCTGGCGAACAGCGCCGTCGTGTCGGGATCGTCCACCACGCCGTAACGGTTCAGGGTTTCGGCGACTCCCGACCGACCTTCGGCCAAGGCCGCCGCCGCGCCGGTGAACCGGGCGCGCAACAGCGGATCGGCGACGCTCTTCCCGGCCAAGGGCAGGGCTTCCAGAATCGGCACGCCGGATTCCAGCAACAATAGCAGGCCGAATACCCCATCCCGTCGCTGCTGCCGGGCCAGCAAGCCGCCGAGCACCGGGATCGCCCGAAGCAGCTTGGCCCACGTCGCGCCGGTTTCGCGGGCGAGCTGTTGGCGGTAGGCGAACGCCAGCAAGCGCAGACCGCCGTACAGCACCAGCGGCGGTCCGACGGCTCGCAACAGGTAGCCGCCCAGCCCGATGGCGCCCTGGAACAGCGCCGGAAACGGCGCGACGAAGGTCGCCAGCGTCAGGATCAGGAATGGGAAAATCAGCCGCGATTTCAATCGGCCAAACAACTGGGCGCGGCTGGCGTAGTGTTCGCTCAGGCGTCGGTAGAGGGATTCCAGCCGACCGCCCGTCGCCGCCGCGCGCACCAGCCGCGCTTCCCACGGCAGCAGTGCGCCGCCGCTCTGCCCCGCTTTCGCCAAATCCGCGCCTTTCGCGAGAGCCTCGGCGGTTTGCGCCAAGGCGTGCCGCATGTCGGCCGGCAAATCGCGCCCGATCATGGAAAACGCTCGCGCAGGCAAAATGCCGGCGCGCTCCATCGTCGCCAGTTGCGAGAACAGTTGGGCGCGTTGGTGGGCGGTCAGCGGCACGAGAGTGGGTCCGGGCAGAGCCTTACTGCAACTGATTATCCAGGTTTTCGGCCGGTTATACCCCATTGCAGCCGATCCAGACCGGCGTCGGTCAGTCCGCCGCGCAGATCGACCCAGGTGAAAGCGCGGAGAAACAGCGGCAATTCCGGTTTGGTGGGAGCGTCAGGCAACAGTACGGGAATCACCGGTAGACGCCGGCTCACGAATTCTGACAAACAAGCCCGCATTTCCGGAATTTCCCAAGGACCAAGGCCGTCCTTGCCAACCAGCACGGCGGCGGTGCGCGTCGTCTGAATGATTTCCTCCAAGGCTTCTTGCCAAGGTCGTCCCGGCATGAGTTGTTCTTCGTCCAGCCAGACTCGAAGGCCGCGATCCTGTAACGCTTGGACCAGTTGCCGCACGGTCGATTTATCTTTGCTGTTGTGGCTGAGGAAAACGTCGAATGATCCGCCCATATTGGGTCCTAGCCCCCGTGCTAACGTATCGGTCCGGTATATTTTGAAGAGTTTTTGTAAGGTATTGATAATTATTGGTTCAGGAATGCCTTGCCTGGAGCTAATTAGAGAATCAGCAAGAGGCGAGATGTCGTCAATCTGCCCCAGCGCCCGAGCGGCGACCCGACGCACTACGGGGTCTTCATCGTCTAGGGCGGTTGCCAAGGTGCCGATGGCCGCCTCTCCGCCAATCTGCCCCAGCGCCCGAGCGGCTTCCCAGCGTACTCGGGCATCTTCATCGTGCAAGGCGGTTGCTAGGGCACTGATAGCCGCTTCTCCGCCAATCTGTCCCAGTGCCTGGGTGGCATCCCAGCGTACTTGGGCATCTTCATCGTGTAGGGCGGTTGCTAGGGCACTGATGGCTGCCTCCCCGCCAATCTGCCCCAGCGCCTGGGTAGACTCCCGACGCAGCCAAGCGTTTTCATGGTGCAGGGTGGTCGCCAAGGCATTGATGGCCGCTTCTCCGCCAATTTGCTCCAGCGACTGGGCTATGGCCCACCTTACCCCTGCGTTTTCATCGTCCAGGGCGGTCTCCAGGGCACCGATGGCTGCCTCCCCGCCAATCCGCCCCAGCCACTGGGCGGCGTCCAGACGTACCCACGGAGCTTCATCGTGCAGTCCCTTTTTTAGTGCGGGTATAGCATCATAGGATTGGGTCAGTCCATACAGTCTAACCTGAAGCTCGGGTATCTGCGGCGTTGCTGCAATAAAACGAATAGCGTCTCCTTGCCAATCGGGACGCACCGCCCCCGCCAGTCGCGCCGCCAACGACCAATCAACCGCTTCTGCCAGCTTGACAATTCGCAACGCTTGCTGGCGATCTTCCACTAACCCCAACAGCAAAATAAACGGCTCGGTCCATTTTAAATAGTTGAGATAA
>RRZT011278041.1_pt1 | contig 21397 bp, 17 predicted proteins | sample 2165551 | NCBI WGS metagenome assembly RRZT01 (sample SAMN10456910, study PRJNA506462) | wastewater metagenome | biome: wastewater; feature: sludge; material: wastewater sludge; isolation source: wastewater sludge with Escherichia coli K12::gfp cells carrying plasmid... | place: USA: Moscow, Idaho... | reverse complement strand
TTGAAGCTCTTGCTTTACCTTACGGTGATGGTTGTGCTCTTCTATTCACGCGGCTATCTCCAGGATCGGCCACAGATGGCTAAGGGGGAGTATTACACGCTGACCCTGTTTGCGACGCTGGGCATGATGGTGATGATCTCGGCGAGTCATTTCCTGACTGTCTATATTGGCGTTGAGCTATTGTCTTTGTCGCTCTACGCCATGGTTGCATTGAATCGAGATTCAGTTTCTGCGACCGAGGCGGCAATGAAGTATTTTGTCCTTGGCGCTTTGGCTTCTGGTTTGTTGCTGTATGGCATGTCGATGATTTATGGCGCGACGGGCTCATTGGATATTGCAGTCGTCGCGGAGAGTCTTTTTGCCGGGCAGGCCAACAGGGCGATTCTTGGTCTCGGGGTCGTTTTCCTCGTTTGCGGCATCGGCTTCAAGTTAGGCGTTGTGCCGTTCCATATGTGGATTCCCGATGTCTATCATGGTGCACCGACGTCAGTGGCTCTGTTTATTGGCAGCGCGCCAAAGCTGGCTGCGTTCGCCATTACTATTCGCGTACTGGTTAGTGGCCTGCTGGTTGCTGCCTCGGATTGGCAGTCCATGCTGCTTATATTGTCGGTATTGTCGATGGCCGTCGGGAATTTTGCTGCCATTGCGCAAACCAATTTGAAACGCATGCTCGCCTATTCCGCCATATCGCACATGGGCTTTATGTTGCTTGGTATGGCCTCTGGTATTGCCGGAGGAGGGACACGTGTTGAACTCTTCAATGCCTATAGTGCTTCGATGTTCTACGTTATTACCTACGTGCTGACTAGTGTGGGCGCTTTCGGCATGATTCTGCTGCTTGCGCGAGCAGGTTTTGAGTCCGACGAGATCAAGGATTTTGCTGGTCTGAACAAGCGCAATCCCTGGTTTGCTGCGGTGATGATGATGATGATGTTCTCGATGGCCGGCATCCCGTTTTTCGTCGGATTTTTTGCCAAATTCTCCGTGCTGGTTTCCGTTGTCGCTGCTGGACACTTGTGGCTAGCCATTGCTGCCGTGCTCTTCTCGCTTGTTGGCGCTTTCTATTATCTGCGTGTGGTCAAGCTGATGTATTTTGATTTGCCCGAAAGTACAATGCCGATTCGCGCGCCGATGAACGTCAAGGCGCTGATTTCCGCAAACGGAATGGCCGTTGCGCTGCTCGGGCTTTTCCCGAATTACTTGATGTCACTTTGTACGGTGTCTTTGCTGCGTTCGTTGCCGTTTTGATCTGTTTGATTTACTGAGCGCCCCGTTCTACGGGGCGTTTCTTTTTCGAGGTGTCGGATGGCTATTGAACGATTCGGGGAGTCGGACCTTTATCCTCAGCTAAGCGAGTCTCAAATAGAAGGGGCTCAGGTATTTCGCGGCAAGTTGCTTGATGTGCGTTTGGATCGCGTTCGTTTGCCTAATGGGCATGAAGCGACAAGGGAGTATGTTGTTCATCAAGGTGCAGCGGTTGTCATTCCGGTCCTTGATAGCGGAGAACTTATCTTTGAGAAACAGTTTCGCTATCCTGTAGGCAGGGTGCTGATTGAATTTCCAGCAGGCAAGATAGATCCTGGCGAAGACCCATTTGCTACGGCAAAGCGTGAACTGCTCGAGGAGACAGGCTACAGCGCTAGTGATTGGCGTTATGTCGGCGTGATGCATCCCTGCATAGGCTATTCCAACGAGCGTATTGAAATCTTTCTGGCGCGTGGCTTGATAAAAGCGACAGAACAACAACTTGATCACGGCGAGTTCCTGGAGCTAATCAATTTTGGCCTAGATGAAGCATTGTGCGCAGTTCGTTCTGGTGCGATAACCGATGCCAAGACGATAACGGCTTTGTTCTGGGCCGAGAAAATCCTTCGTTCTGCGTGGTAATGCGGCACGAATGCTCCAAAGGGCGCCGTTTTGTGGTTTGTAGTGAAGAGAGGTCATAACCGCGTCTTGTTTGTCGCGGTCTTAATGGGCGTGATCCTGAGCCAAAAACAAAACGGAGCCAATTGGCTCCGTTCTCTTTGAGCGGCTAACGATTGTTCCTGATTACTCGGGAACCCAGTCGGTTGGCGTTCTGAACGAGTCGCGCATCATATAAGGCATTGGAAGCTTGAGATTGACTTGGTTGGGCGGGATTGGTGATTCAAACCACTTCTTGTAAACCCCGTTGATTTCTCCTTGTGCAATGATGCGTGCCACTTCCGAATCAACCAGTTTTTTGAACGCCGGGTCCCCCTTCCGGAACATGAACGCCATTGAGTCAATGCTCATCGCATGACGGGTGATGACGTAGTTATCAGGTGTTTTTGTTGCAGCACGCATGCTATAGAGTGATACTTCATCCATGATAAAAGCATCGGCCTTATCGCTTTCAAGCGCAGCTAGCGCAGCCTTGTAATCGCCGACGACCAAGCTCTTGCCTTTAAGGATTCGGTCAGCCTTCATTCCTTCGTAGGTCTTTTCCCCACGAGATCCCTTGATCACCAAAACGGTCAATTTTGAACGGGATAGATCAAAAACCGAATTGACGTCAGCGCTTCTTTTTGTCATCAGTCGGGTTGCAGAAATGAACGTAGGGATGGTGAATGCGACCTTCTTGCGCTTATCAAGCGTATTGGCCGTGTTCGCACATTCCATGTCGACTTCGCCGTCGGCAATGGCTGCAAGATTTGTTGTTGCATCGACTTGAACATACTTGACTGTCAGGTCTGGGCGCTTGGTTTCGCGTTTGATGGCTTCCACGATTTTCATGCAGAGGTCAATCGAATAGCCAATTGGCTGCTTCGCGTCGTCCTGGAAGGAGAATGGCGGTGCGTCTTGGTAGCCGATCGTAAGCACGCCGCTCTGAGCAACTTTTTCAAGGGTGCTTGCGGCTTGCGCTGAACATGCCAGCAATAGAAGGAGCGCAGCGTAACAGGTAAAAACAGGTCGGGTTAAGGAGGAATTCCTTCTGCCGACAACTGCTTCGTTTATCTTCATTATCGTCTCTCCCTTGGAGCGGATAGCATTCGGTTACAAATTGTTGTGGATGGTCAAAAATGACAGTTTGCTTCTCCTGTCGGTGACGAGTTCCATAGTGTTGAGGCATTTACTAGAACTGGTTTCCCATCACACCGTTACGAATTGAGGTTATAACTTTGATCTGAGCGTCGTCAACAAGTAACTTTGATAATTGTATGGTGGAACTGATGCGTCGTATACCATCTTGCAGTGAAAAATCGTTGGTGCGGTGTTGCGTCGTCTTTGGGCTGTTTCGGAAAGGAGCTCTTGGACTGTGGACAGGTCATCTGCGATCAGCCTTTGTGTCATTATTGTGGCGGTTTTGATATCCATTGATTAAGCTCGTAGCGTGCGCTGTCGATTAGCTCCCCTGCTGTGAGGCCGACCGGCCCGTAGCCCAGGGCGACGAGACGGTCGGCAGCACTTCCGTGTAGATGTACGGCGGCCAGAAGTGCCTCCAGTGGTTGCCAGCCTTGTGCAAGCAGTGCGGTGATGAGGCCGGTGAGAACGTCACCACTTCCCGCGGTGCTCAATCCAGGGTTGCCGTTGGTGTTGACGAACCATGCGTTGTCTGGTGAGGCGATAATCGTGCCGCATCCCTTGAGCGCGACAAAAGCGTTGTAGTGGGCTGCGAGTGTTAGTGCGCTGGTGAGACGGTCTGCCTGAATGGCTGTAACAGTAGAGTTGAGCAATCGTGCCGCTTCTGCCGGGTGTGGTGTAAGTAGCGTCGGTGCTGTGCGCGCAGCGAGGCTGATTTGAAGCGAACTCTCTATGGCGACGAGGTTCAGGGCGTCGGCATCAAGCACCAGCGGTAGATCAAGCCTGCAGGCGCCCTCAAGAAGGGTTTTGGACTTTTTGCTTGTCCCCATGCCGGGCCCGCAGGCTAGTGCGCTGAGTGAAGCTTCGAGCAAGGCCTCTGGCGTCCTCATCATTAGTTCTGGTTGCTGGATATCGAGAGCAGGGGATTGTTCGTCGACCAAGCCGAGATAAACACGACCGCTACCCAATCGTAGCGCTGCTCGAGCGGCGAGAAGTGCCGCGCCACCCATGCCAGGAGCGCCGCCGATGATCCCTGCGTTACCGTGCAGGCCTTTGTGGCTGTTAAGTAGTCGGGGCCTGAGTCGCGCGGAAAAAAGATCAAGCCCGATGGTGCGCCCGGGCTTTTCTGGCGTGCTTTCCGAAGCCAGGCCGAGCGATGCAATCGTCACCTGCCCGCAGTGATCGGGGCCGTCCGCAGTGAACAGTCCGGGCTTTGCACCGATGAAGCTAATGGTTTGACTGGCGCGGATTGTTGCTCCGTGGATGACACCAGTGTCGGTATTCAGGCCGCTTGGGCAATCGAGCGCCAGCAGAGGGCATTTGTCGCGTGCAGCCAGTGCATTGGCACATTCGATGAGTCCGGCATAGGGGTCAGAGATATCTCGCTTCAGACCAATGCCAAACAGTCCGTCAATAATCAATGACCAAGGACGAGTTTTGCAATTATCCGGGATAGAAGCTAGCGTTGTGCCGCCAGCTTCGGTGAAGCGCTGGTAAGCGTTTGCTGCGTCCGTTGGTAACTGATCTGCTTTGCCGACGAAGACTACGCTTGTCTCGAAAAAATGTTCGCGCAATAGAAGCGCCACTTCAAAAGCATCGCCGCCGTTGTTGCCTGGGCCGGCGAGGATGAGAACCAGCGCATTGCGTTTGGTGCAAATTGCCATTGCGAGCTTTGCGGCCTCTTGGCCGGCTCGTTGCATGAGTGGTTGATCTGCAGCCTTGGCTTCGATGCAGCGTAGATCGTTTGTTCGGTAGAGCGGAATCGATGTCATGGCGTATTACCGTGTCGAAATGGGCTGGTACGTGATTTAACCATGAAGCGCTTTTGTTGCGGACAGAAAAAGACCTATGCCAAAAGGCTGCGTTCCAATAGTGATTGCCTACACGCCATCGTCTACCCCCGGTCATCGCATGGCGTAGAGTGATGCGGTCAAATTTCACGATAAAACAATCATGAAAACGCTACAATCGCCCGATTTCCGCTCCCGGATTTTCTTCGCAGCCATATTCCCTGGGTCATAGGGTTTTACGCCCCGCGGGCGAGCGATCCGAGTGGCGGCATGTATCACTTCTTTCTTGACGATGGCACGGCGTTCGACAAGCGTATGTGCCATTTCGTTAGCGCCGCGCGTTTTGTCATCACCCATGCGATTCTCTACAAGCTCACCGGCGAGGTGCGCTATCAGGCTGGGGTACTCTATGCCGTCGAGTTTTTGCGCCGGACGACAGCATTTGCGACGCTGACAAATATCACTGGGTACAGGCCGAATCGCTCGCTGTTGCGGCTTTGCTGGCGATCCGTACCGGGCAGCCGGAGTATTGGGAATGGTACGAGCGGATTTGGGACTATTGCTGGGCGCATTTCCTCGATCATCAGCAGGGTGCCTGGTTCCGCATTCTCGACCCCAGCAACCTCAACCATACCCGTGAAAAGAGTCCGGCAGGCAAAGTCGATTACCACGATATTGGCGTTTGTTGCGATGTGCTGCGCGCGATGGGTGAAATCGAGGGTGAAAAATGAACAACGATTTTCTGCAGTTTGTTTCTTTTGGCGAAGCGCTCACCGACATGCTCCGTGTTGGCTCGGACGAGTGGAAAAGCGTTCCGGGCGGCGCCTCGTGGAACGTTGCGCGGGTCATGGCAGGCTTTGGCGTCACTAGTGCTTTTGGCGGTGCAATTAGTCAGGATTGTTTTGGAGACGTTTTGTGGCAAGTGAGCCTGGAGGTCGGGCTTGACCGGCGTTTCATCCAGCGCTATTCCAAATCGCCGCTGCTGGCGATCGTGCACGAAACGCGGCCACCCGCTTATTTTTTTGTCGGTGACGATAGCGCCGATCTCTATTTTGATGAGGATGCCTTGCCGCAGGGCTGGGAATCTGCCCTGCGCTGGGCGCATTTTGGCGGCATCAGTCTGGCCCGGCAACCGCTGGCCGAGCGGCTGGTCTCGCTGGCTGAGCGGCTCAAGGCGCGGGGCGTCAAGATCAGCTATGACCCGAACTTTCGTGTGCTAATGGATGCGAGCTACGACCCAATTCTCGTCCGTATGGCGAGCGTTGCCGATTTGATCAAGGTGTCTGAAGAGGATTTGCGCGGGCTGTTCCGCACGGATGACGAAGATGGCGCATTGCTCCGGTTGCGCGCCATGAATCCGGCGGCGGCCAGTCTTTATACTCGTGGTGCTGAAGGCGCTACGCTGTCTGTGGGCGAGCAATGTTGGCGCGCTACGCCGCCAAAAATCACCGTCGTTGATACGGTTGGCGCCGGCGATTGCAGTCTTGCCGGCTTGTTGTGCAGTCTCATGCACGAGCCTGGAGTAGGCTGGGATGTGCATTTGCGGGCTTCGGTTGCGGCGGGTGCTGGCGCTTGCCTGGCGGCAGGCGCAATGCCTCCGTCAGCAGAAACGCTCGCCCGTTTGGCGAATGAGGTTAAGGTCAGCGTCTGCTGATTAGACTTGATATGGAGGTCGGTTGCTGCTGGCGTGGCAACAAAAAAGCCGCATTGCGCGGCTTTTTTGGGGAGTAGCTTGCGGTCAGCCTTGCGGTACTGTATCGGCAAATGACGGGCGTTGCATCAGCTTGGCGTACAGGCGTGCCAGATTGGGGTGTTTTTCGCTCCAGTCGATTTCCGGGAAGCGCAAGGCCAGATAACCCAGAGCACAACCAACGCCAATATCGGCCAGAGAGAAATGATTGCCTGCGCACCAGGCGTTTTCACCGAGTTGTTCGGCGATGTATTCGAGACCCAGAATGATCTTGCCTTCTTGACGGGCAATCCATTCGTCGCTTTGCTGTTCCTTCGGGCGCTTTTTTTCCAGAAACACCAGCGCCGCTGCATCACAGATGCCGTCGGCAACTGCGCCCCAGCGCTTGACTTCGGCGCGATCGCGGTTTGAAGCCGGGGTTAGCTTGTTGTTCGGGGCGGCACTGTCAATGTACTCGACGATGACGCGAGAGTCGAAAAGCACCGTGGAATCATCAAGGACGAGAACCGGAATCTTCCCGAGCGGGTTGAAGTTGGGGACTTTTGTTTCAGCTGTCCATGGCGAATCGAGCTCGAATTCGTATTCGATTTTCTTCTCGGCCAGAACGATTCGTGCCTTGCGGACGTAAGGACTGGTCAATGATCCGATGAGCTTCATCTGCTTCCTGTAAGTTGTATTGTGCAAGGATTATAACATTCTCACTCAATTTGAATTGCTGATGGTTTTTGTCGGCGGGTAAAATGCGGGGCTAACCGAAAAGGATGATCATTATGTCTTACAACAGTCTTACCGCAATTTCGCCGCTTGACGGTCGTTACGCTGCCAAAGTCGATGCGCTGCGTGAGCACTTTTCCGAGTATGGCCTCATTTGGCGGCGTTTGCGGGTTGAAATCGAGTGGCTCAAGGCGCTGGCAGCCGAGCCCCATTTCACCGAGATTTCGGCGTTCTCGCCCTCTACTGTGGCCGAGCTCGACCGCATTGTCGCCAATTTCGGGCCGGCACAAGCAGTTGAGGTCAAGGAAATTGAGTCGGTCACTAATCACGACGTCAAGGCGCTGGAGTACTGGATCAAGCGACAACTAGCGAGCAATGACGAAGTAATGCAGGTCTCCGAGTTCATCCACTTTGCCTGTACCTCGGAAGACATCAACAACCTCGCGCATGCCCTGATGCTCGAATCGGCGCGCGATCAGGCGATGTTGCCGATGCTCGATAGCGTCGTCGGCCGCTTGCGCGAATTGGCACATGAACACGCTGAGTTGCCGATGATGTCGCGCACACACGGGCAACCGGCGACGCCGACGACGCTCGGTAAAGAGATGGCCAACGTGGTCTTTCGCCTGGAGCGTGCCCGTTCGCGCATCGCCGCGGTCAGCCTGCTCGGCAAGATCAACGGTGCAGTTGGCAACTACAACGCCCATCTGGCGGCGTATCCTGACTTTGACTGGGAAGCCTTTGCCCGTGGGTTTGTTGAAAAGCTCGGTCTTGAATTCAACCCCTTTACCATCCAGATCGAGCCGCATGACGCGATGGCCGAGTTGTACGACGCTTTCGCGCGCGCCAATACGGTGATGATCGATCTGAATCGCGACGTCTGGGGCTATATCTCGCTCGGTTTCTTCAAGCAAAAGGTCAAGGCCGGCGAGGTCGGTTCCTCGACCATGCCACATAAAGTGAATCCCATTGATTTCGAGAATTCCGAAGGCAACCTCGGCTTGGCTAACGCGCTGCTTCGGCATCTTTCCGAAAAACTGCCGATCTCGCGTTTCCAGCGCGATCTCACTGATTCCACCGTATTGCGCAATATGGGCGTGGCTCTAGGTTATACCTTGCTTGGCTATGACTCTTTGCTGCGCGGCTTGAACAAGCTGGAGGTAAATGTTGATTGCATGTGTTCCGATCTTGACGCTAATTGGGAAGTGCTGGCCGAGCCGATCCAGACGGTGATGCGCCGTTACGGCGTCGCCAATCCGTATGAGAAACTCAAGGAGCTGACCCGTGGCAACCGCGTTTCGCGCGAAGAAATGCAGGAATTCGTGCAGTCGCTGGAGATTCCGCAGGCGGCCAAGAACCAGTTGCTTAAGCTGACGCCTTGGGATTACACCGGTAAGGCCGCGGAGCTGGCACGTCGGGTTTAACGTGTGCTGAATGCAAAAAAATCAAGGAGTTGGAAACGTGTCACAATTTGCTGAAAATTTGAAAAAACTGCCGGGTGTTTCGCATCTGGCGGCGATCAACCTGCTCGACGGCGAGGGCAATTTGGTCGTGGCTGTCGAGAACAAGGCCGGTAGCCAGGGTTCGCTGGCCGTTTATAACCATCTGGCGCAAACCTACGGTGCGATTACGCCCGATGCGGCGAAAAAAGGGCTCGAACTGTACGCGGAGCACACCGAAGATGCACGCGCTCATCCGGGCAAGCATCCCAATATCGACCGACTGCTTGAGTTAGTGGCTGAAAACAAGACGCTGCGTACCAAGCACGTGTTTGCTGTTTGAGTGTGGTTGGCATTGGTCGTAACAAAGCCGGCATGCAGCCGGCTTTTTGTTGTGTCACTACTCAGTGAGCAGCAGGCTCGGCATAAGGAATCTTGCCAATTTTGATGCGCCATTCTTTTGGGCCGGTGGTATGGACTGAGGTACCGTTTGAATCGACCGCGACGGTCACCGGCATGTCCTGCACGTCGAATTCGTAGATGGCTTCCATGCCCAGATCGGCAAAGCCAACCACTTTCGCCGACTTGATGGCCTTGGCTACCAGGTAGGCCGCGCCACCAACCGCCATCATGTAGGCCGATTTGTTGTCCTTGATCGCTTCGATGGCGGACGGGCCGCGCTCGGATTTGCCGACCATCGAGATGAGCCCGGTTTTTTCCAGCATCATGCGGGTGAACTTGTCCATACGCGTGGCCGTGGTCGGGCCAGCTGGTCCAACCACTTCGTCGCGCACCGGATCAACCGGACCAACGTAGTAAATCACGCGATTGGTGAAGTCGACCGGCAGTTTCTCACCCTTGGCCAGCATGTCGGCGATGCGCTTGTGCGCGGCATCGCGGCCGGTCAGCATCTTGCCGTTGAGCAGTAGCTTCTGGCCGGGCGCCCAAGCGGCAACCTGCGCTTTGGTCAGCGTGTTGAGGTTGACGCGCGTGGCGGTTTTGAGATCGGGCGTCCAGGTTACGTCCGGCCAGTCTTCTAGTTTTGGCGGTACGAGTTTGGCTGGGCCGGAGCCGTCGAGATGGAAGTGGATGTGACGCGTTGCGGCACAGTTGGGAACCAGCGCCACCGGCAGGTTGGCCGCGTGGCAGGGAAAATCGAGCACCTTGACGTCGAGCACGGTGGTCAGGCCGCCAAGCCCTTGCGCACCAATGCCCAGCGCGTTGATCTTTTCGTAGAGTTCGAGGCGCAGTTCTTCGGTACGGGTGAGTTTTTCACCACTCGCCCCACGCGCTTTGAGCTCGTGAATGTTGCACGGCGCCATGATCGATTCCTTGGCCATCAACATCGCTTTCTCCGGCGTGCCGCCGATGCCGACGCCGATGATGCCCGGCGGGCACCAGCCCGCGCCCATCGTCGGCACAGTCTTGAGAATCCAGTCGACGAGATCGTCGGAGGGGTTGAGCATGGCGAACTTGGCTTTGGCTTCCGAGCCGCCGCCCTTGGCCGCACAGATGACTTCGACGTGGTGGCCGGGAACGATCTCGAAATGCACGACGGCCGGGGTGTTGTCCTTGGTGTTCTTGCGCGTGCCGGCCGGGTCGGCGAGCACCGACGCGCGGAGCGGGTTATCCGGGTCGGCGTAGGCACGGCGTACGCCTTCATTGACCATCTCCTGCAGGCTCATTGTTGCGTCCGGCCACTGAATGTCCATGCCGACCTTGAGGAAGACCATGCCGATGCCGGTATCCTGACAAATCGGCCGGTGACCTTCAGCCGACATGCGTGAGTTGGTCAGGATCTGTGCAATCGCATCCTTGGCCGCTGGCGCTTCCTCGCGCTCGTAAGCCTCGCCAAGCGCCTTGATGAAATCGAGCGGGTGGTAATAACTGATGTACTGAAAGGCATCGGAGATGCTCTGGATCAGGTCTTCCTGCTTAATGGCGGTCATTTCAGGCTTTCTATCAGAGGTTATGGAGGATCGGACGATTGGCGAGGATTCTATCACTTGCCTTCCGAGGAGTTCCTGCGTCTGAATCGAGCGCTTTGGCGAAAATGGCCAACTGACCTTCCCGGTTCGTCTGAGGGCGAACCGGGAAATAGCAGTGCTTTACACCTGATACCCCCGTTAAAGCACAAGTCTGGGCAATTGTCCTCTAAGCGGCGATCTCGCGCGACGAGATCGTGTAGCGGAAGTTGTCGGGGTCGAGCGGGTTGAGGCGGCCTTCACGGTTTTCGCCTTGCGGATACATCAGGAAGGGCAGCGTTGCGCCGGGTGAGCCGGGTAGTTTGAGATCGTGGGCGAAGTTGTAGGCGAGCCAGTTCATTTCCCAGGCACCGAACAGCGCTTTGCGCGCGGCTACGACGAGGTCGTCGGCGAGGGTCAGGCCCGGCTTTTCTTCGAGCACAACCTTGCGCACGTCGGCCGGATCGACCGGCACCCAGCCAAAGCCGGCGAGCCAGACTTCGGCGCGGCAGTGCTGCGCTTTGGTGATGACGCCGGCTTTGCCAAGACTGTTATAGCCAAACTTCGAGTTGGCGACGCGGATGCCATAGACATCACGCGCTGGCAGACCAGCGGCACGGGCGAGGCCGACGTAGAGCGCATTGAGGTCGGCGCATTTGCCGGAAAGGTCGCCGCTCTCGAGCATGCCGCGAATGTCGCCAACGCCGCAGCCCTTGGTTTTGGGATTGCGCTGGGTGTTATCGACCACCCATTCGTAGATGGCGCGCGCCTTGTCGAGATCGCTGGTGGCGCCACGGGTGATTTCGAGTGCGGTAGCTTTGACCAGTCCGTCGGTCGGCAGCAGGGCGGTCGGGCGGGTGTAGAGTTTTTTCGCTGCCGCATCGAGCGGGGCGACCTTGCCGGGCTTGGTGAGGTCGATGGCGCGGTCGCGGGTGGAAAACAGGCTTTTGACTTCGAGTACCGGCGCGGCTTCGCCGGCTGGCCAGCTGGCCGCCAGCATCAGGGCGCCGTAGTTCGGGTCGCGCTCGATGCTAACGGCAGCAGTGTTGCCTTGCCAGTTGTTGCCCAGCGGTTTGATCCAGGCGGCGTCTTCGACCGACGGCAGGGGAATCCAGATGCGGGTGGCGCTTTCGGCTTTGGCCAATTCGACGCGGGTGGTGACTTCGAAAACGCGCCAACCGTTTTCCGGCGAGGGATTAAATCCGGCTTGAACGGCTTGCGCCAGACGGGCGCCGGCAAACGTTGAGAAAGTGAGCAGCCCAGCAGATTTGATGAAGTTGCGACGATCCATGAGTGGTGTCCTTGTCTAGTTGAAAAGTGCTTGCAGTTGGCGGTCGATTGACGCGGCGTCCCAGTCGATGGCGCCTTGACCGCGCAGACGAATACGCTGGCGCGCATCGAGAATCAGCGTTGTGGGCACGAAGCTGACGCCCCAGCGCTGGATGATTTGCTGCTCCGGGTCGTGAATGACCGGCAGTTGTACGTTCAGTTTTTCGAGGGTGTCGCTGACTTGCCGTGGGTTATCAGCCACCGCGACGGTGATCACGGTCAGCCCGCGCGCTTGCCAGCGCTTTGCCAGACGCTGGAGCGCGGGCATTTCCTCCCGGCACGGTTCGCACCACGTGGCCCAGAAGTTGATGAGGACGGGATGGCCTTTGTGCGCGGCGATTGCGGCGTGGAGTTGCTTGTTCTGCGCCTTGGCGGGAAACGCTTCGTTGGTAACAAGCAACTCCGCGGCGTTGGCCTGCGTGGCGCAGAAAGCCAATACCGCAATGATCCGCGCCGCTGCAAGGAGGCGTCGGACAAATAGACGACAACGCTTGCGCACGGCAAGCGATTGGTGGTGCATCTCGTTCTCCCGCTTTCAAAAGCCGTCGCGAGGCGGAAGCCCCCGCAACTTACAGTGCGCCCGTTCGATAAACGGGTGCGGATGGTTGGCAGTACTCAGACCGCCAGTGCGAGAATTCTCGCGATTACTTCAGACAACGTGTTGCTTGGTCAGCGAATAGCTCAAACAGTTCATTCAAACTGTTGCGCTATTGATCCGGCACGATAAAGTTTGAAATTTCCGTCATGCCGGCGAAAGCCGGCATCCAGTGCGGGCGTGAAATTCCTGCTTGGACCCAGGCTTTCGCCGGAGTGACGACTTCATACATCTACAGGCCGGGTCAATAATGCGGCGTAATACGGTGTGATAAGGCGGGCGATTTCAAGCGGAGGGCGCTTCTGCTTGCGCCGAACCCTTCTCCGGTTTTTCGTCCGGCTCATCTATCAAAAGTACCACACGGTTGCGGCCTTGGTTCTTGGCGAGGTAGAGCGCTTCGTCGGCGCGTTTTATCACATCGTTGATGGATTGGTCTACCGAGGTGACAAGCGTGCCGCCGAGGCTGATGGTGATCGGGTTGGTGAGCCCCACTTGCTGGTTGAGCGTGGTTTCCACCGCAGCGCGAGTCCGCTCTGCGAGTGCGGCCAAATGCTCTTTGTTCACTCCCTCGAGCACCATCAGAAACTCCTCGCCACCATAGCGACCGAAGGTGTCGTACTGGCGCAGTGTGGTGCTGATGATGGCAGCCAGTTCCCGGAGCACGTTATCGCCCTTCGGATGGCCGTAGTGGTCGTTGACCGACTTGAAGTGATCTACGTCGATCATCAGGCAGCCCAGTTGGGAGATTTTCCGACGTTGCCGGGCGAATCCTTCGTTGAATCGGTTGAGCACCGAGGCGCGGTTGGCAATATTGGTGAGGGCATCGGTGGTGGCCATGCGTTGCAGCAATGCCCGTGATTCGTCCAGCCGGCTTTGCATTTGGCGGAAGAAATACCACAGAGTGGCAAGGAGCAGGCCGACGGTGAGTACGCTCAGTCCGGTGATGACCATGTTGTTCTGGCGCAGCGCTTTGTTAACTTCGTCGATGCCAAAGCTGACGCTGATTCCGCCGCGTATTTCGCCGACGCTATAGCCCTGGTGCCCATGGCAGCTAAGGCAGGCTTGCTCGACATAAAGCGGAGCCATGTAGCGCAAGCGAGCCCCGCTGGGCTTGTCTTCGATCAGGATGGCTTCCTTTTGGCCGTTCTCGAATTCGTGCAAGGCTTTGGTTTCAAAAAGATCTGGCCAGTTGTTCGGGTTGATCGGGCGCAGGCTGGTGATGCGGAAGGTGAACAGACTGTTTTCGGTGGCCAGTTCCGAGATTTCACGAGTCATCAGCGCGGGGTTCTTCAGGGTCAGCGTTCGGCCGTCCGCCGCTTTAAGGTCGGGGTTTTTTAAGTACGGGTTGGACTGCATTCCGGGCGTTTTGACCACGTAGACGCCACCGTGAGCTGCGCTCCATTTGCGGGTGAGCACGATGCCCTGAAAATGGGCGCGCGCCTGGGCAATGGTCTGATCGCTTAGCAAGGTTTTGCTACGCATCGCCAGGCCAAGAAAAATGGCCGAAACACACAGGCCAATGACCAGGCTGGCAATCAGGAAGAATCGTTTGAAGATGCGACTGTCGTCGTGCATGTCGGGTACTCAAAAAAGCGGTTTGTCCTTCGGCTGGCAGTGGCGATGATACTCCCGTTTTTCCAGGGGGCGAACGACGAGTGCTGAATGCTTCCGCTGGGTTGCGGACGATTGGTGCAGCGTTGAACTGCTGCTTAAATGGTCGCTGGTTTGGATGTGATCAGTCCGCGAAATGGCGTACCATTTGGAGGCGCATGGGTACTGCGCTCATTGGCGTTTCCCGATTATCGTGAGTGACTTATGAATACTAAACGACCTGTATTGATCGCCATCGCTGCGGTCTTCGTAGTGCTTCTGGTGGCGATCATTTTGTGGTCATCGGGAGGCGATTCTTCGCAAACAAAGGGACGTGCGAATCTCTCGCCGAACGAAGCCTTGCTGATGGACGTTATGATTTTTCGCCAGCGCGTTCTTGATGGCACCAGCCGGGCGCTGGTCGAGAGCGCCAGCCCGCAGGGACAAGCGGCTTTGCAGGGGCTCGAGCAGGAGTTTGCCGGCAGCATTTCGCCGGAAACGGCGTGGGGATTGCTTACCCGGACTTCCGTACTGATGATCGGCGCGACCGGTGGCGAGCAGGCGATGAGCGCTTTTTACAACCCTTGGGCGGACGTTTTCTTGTTGCTCGAATGGTCAAGGCAGAAGGATCGCTGGCAAATCAGCGATGCCGAAATCGTGATGGGCGACTGGTTCCGCATGGTTGGCAAGGCGTCGGTCGATACGCAGCCGATCTGGTTGCGTGGCAACGAGCGTCGTAGCGGGGCGTTGGCTTTGGCGGTCGCCGACGCCAGCCGTACCTTTGATGCCTTGTTTCCCGCCAAGGCCAGTGCCGCCGGCTGGCGGGAGCTGCTCGGGCTGGCGCAGCCGGAACCGGGGCAGCGGCTTAATCGTGGTCTGGCATCGTTGAACATTGATGCGGTGGTGCTCAATGTGGCCGATTATCTGGCGCCGGCGGAATCGGCCCCGCCGCGCCTCGTCGGCATCCGGCGCAGCGTGGAGGAGATCGCGATGGCGATGGCCGCCGGAAAGATGGCCGAGGTGCTCGCCTCGGCAAGCGAAACCGAGCCGAATCAGCGCGAGGTATTGCTCAAAGTTGATCCTGCTTCTTTGAGTGAACTGACGCCCATTTTCTTCATTCCAGGGAGTGGCGGAGCGGTCGATACGCTTTTCCTTTTGCCGACCCGGCAGCTCGATTTCTGCCTGAGCCTGACTTTTGCCGGAGAGCCGGCCAAGCTCAAGCAAATAACGCTGGTGCCGTTTGCGGCCGTGGTCGAGGCGGCGCAGAAGCGTGCTGGAGGTGCCAAATGATGCGCCATCGTTTTTGCCAATATTTTGCTCTGGGGTTCTTGCTGGCGGCGCAAAGCGCGTTGGCTGTTGAAACGGCGGCGGTGATTACCAATACCTCTACGGCGGTTGATGCCGGTATGGCCTCGCTGGGCGGGGCCAAATGGTTCAAGGCGCGCGATTACAGCAGTGTCGTAGGCAACAACGCGCTGCGTAACGCGGCGGCAAATCGCGCCAATGCCACGCTCAGATCGATCAAAGGCATGTCGGAGAAATTCAAACTGCCGTTGCTGTCGACGACCGTTCAGGTCTCGGATACCGGTGGAACCGTTCTGGGAGCCTTGTCGGCGGGTGATGTGTCGGGTGCCGGTTCGGAACTGTTGAATACCGGTGTGTCCACCTTGAGTGTCACAGCGGGGGCTGCGGTGGGTGGAAAGCTCTTTGCCTCTGCCGGGGCGCTGGTCGGGTCGGCCGTTCCGGTCGTCGGCACGGCGGCAGGCGCGGTGGTTGGCGGCGTCGTTGGCAGCGTCGTTGGCAGCGTCGGCGGCGCCGTGCTGACCTCAATGGGTTACGACGCCTACCTCAAGGAATGGGTCAAGAACACCGCGGAAGGAGCGATGACGGCGAAAGTCGATTACGTGGCGCTGGCCAAGGAATCGCGCGAGTCCTTCGAGCAGCAGCAACAGGAAAACGCCAACCGGGCGCGCAGCGAGGAGGAAAAGAACCAGGCGGCGAGTCGCTTTGGTTACGACAAGTCGACGGGCTATTCAGATGCCGGAGAAGTGCAATTGTCGCCAAGCACGCCCACGTTAGATTCATTGCCGGCCAATAGCAGCGCGGGTACCGGAATTCCGCTTTTTCCGAGCAACGCAACGATCAGCGCCGTTGCCTGGGTGGGTGGCGGTCAGGAGCTGGAGGTTAAATCGAATCAGACGCTTTTCCTGAAAGAAGGTGCTGTGCTTGGGCAGATGACGATGGGGATCGATGCTCAGGATTGCAAGGTGCGAATTGAAGGAATCTATGCCGGAACCATCAGGGATAACGTTATGAAAGGGGTTTGGTCGATGAAATCGACTACGCGCTGTGCCCCGACTTCGAGTGGGTGTACGGTGTCTGGGACTTCGCGGATAGAGTCGCAAGAAGAAGTCGTTTTTCATCTTGGCGGTAAATTGAGCGGGCGCGTGACGGGCGGGAGCCACAATGACCAAGGTGCGGTCACGGGTTGCAAGGACGCAACCACTTACTCAACCAGCGGCAAGGTTGATCCCATGCCGATTAACGGCACGTGGAAACTGCTCAAATAGAAAAATTCTATAACCCCAGGACGGTGGCGCTGACCTGTTCGCCGCCTTCTTTGACGATTTCTTCAAAGCGGTTGAGGTAGGGCAGGCATTCTTCGGCGCCGTCGAGGATGATTTTTGAGCGTACATTGTCCTGATGAAAACGGATGAGTGCGTGCTGCTCATCGCTGATCAGCATCGAGTCGCTGAGTTTGGCGATCTGCTCCGGGCATTCGACGATGAGCATGTTCTGTGGGTGAAGCGCCAGCAGCTTCATCAGCCGCGGGCTGTTACGGCGAAGCGGTTCGGCGTTTCTGATAAGGGCGCGCAACGGATTGTTTATGTCGGCGCCGAGAAAGTTGCCGAGGATTTCGATGCTTTCCGGGCGCTCAAGCCTCAGTTTTACGAGGTCGGCGTCAAAAATGCGCAGGGCTCTTGTCGCCCGCGTCAGCACTTTTTCCAGCGCGTTGTCGTGTTCGCTCCAGGTGGTGATCAGCTCGGAACTCATGGGGTACTCTCCCGAAGGGGTTGCTGAAATTTTGAAATGGAATATGCGATTAGCAGGAGTGTGACAAACCATAAAAAAACCCGCAAGCAGCGGGTTTTTTTATGGAGTGGTCAGGCTGTCAGCGACTTCGGCTTAGCGATCGCGGTAGGTACGGCGGTTGTTGCCCTCTGATCCAGTGTGGCCGCTCTTGGCGACGTCGCGATTGGGGGTGCGGCTATGTGCTTCCTGCCGCGGTGCGCCGGGTCTGCTCGGGCGGGTGTCGCTACGGCCGGCGGGCTTGCCCGGGCCACGGTGTTCTGCGGACTTCCACGCGGGGCGGGCATTGGGTTTGCCGCCGGGGCGACCTTTGGGCGCTGACGCGCGTTTGGTCGGCTCGTGGCCGACAACAACTTCAACGGGAATGACTTGTTTGGTAAAACGCTCGATTTTGCGAACATTGAAGTGTTCGGAGTGATTGACGAGGGAGATTGCCAAGCCATTGCGACCGGCACGGCCGGTACGGCCGATGCGGTGTACGTAGTCTTCGGCAAATTTCGGCAGATCGTAGTTGAAAACGTGCGTAATAGTTGGTACGTCAATACCGCGTGCAGCAACATCGGTGGCGACGAGAATCTGTACCTGACCGCGGCGCATTGCCTGGAGCGTGCGGTTACGCGCGCCTTGGTGCATGTCGCCATGCAATGCGGCCGCGTTGAAGCCCGCGATATTCAGACGGTCCGAAATGGTGTCGGCATCGCGCTTGGTAGCGGTGAACACTACGGCCTGATCAATCGTGACATCGCGCAGCAGGTGGTCAAGCAAGCGATTTTTGTGCGACAGATCGTCCACAAAGTGCATGCGCTGTTCGATGTTTTCGTGCTTCGTGTGCGAAGCATCGATCTGAATAGTCAGCGGGTCACGGGTTACGCTGCGCGCCATTTGACCTACGGTGCCGTCTAGCGTGGCCGAGAAAAGCATGGTCTGGCGGGTGGCCGGGGTGGCGGCGATGATCTTTTCGATATCTTCGATAAAGCCCATGTCGAGCATCCGGTCGGCTTCGTCGAGAACCAGCACCTGCAGGGCCGAGAAGTCGATCTTGCCGGATTCCATGTGGTCGATCAGGCGGCCGGGGGTGGCCACGAGGATCGCCGGGTTGCGGGCGAGCAACTCCATTTGTTTCGGATAGGGCATGCCGCCGAGGATGGCGACCGCTTTCAGGTGGCGAAGGCGGCCAGCGTATTTGTCCGTCGCAGCAGTTACCTGCAACGCGAGTTCGCGCGTTGGTGCGAGCACCAGCATCTTGGGTTGTGCCGGCTGGAAACGTGGGCGACTGGTGCCGCGTGAGCGTGCCGATTGGCGTTCCTGATTTGGGGTGCGACTGGGCTCTGGTACAAAGGCAGGGCGTTCCTGGCCGGCAAAGCGGTGCAGCGCCGGCAGCATGAAAGCGGCGGTTTTCCCCGAGCCGGTTTGTGATGAGACGAGCAAGTCGCGGCCAGAAATGGCGGCGGGAATGGCTTGTGCCTGAACAGCTGTGGGGTCGGTGTAGCCGGAAGCGTTAAGGGCGTTGAGCAGGGCTTCGTGAAGCCCGATTTCTGCAAATGTCATGAATCTCTTTCGAATGGAACAGCGTCGCGCAGCCGAACAAAATCGGCGCACGGGCGCAAAAAAATGCAACGCCAACCAACGAAATAGTTTAGAGATACTCTGCCAGAGCGAGAGACTTCATTACTTTTCGGCACAGAAAGCTTTGTGCCAGGGCGGTGTTTATAGAATCGACACCAGAAGGCAGGAGGGCTTTAGAGATGCGGCCAGGTTCGCGAAGCGCGTAACGTGTTGCAGAAAAAGCTTGCTGCAGTGCACGGGGGCGCATTGTAGCGGTTCGTGTGGCTCGCGTCGAGCCAATTCTCGATTATTTTTGGCGGATGGCCGGCGAAAACACTTCAGTAACCAGTACTGCCTGGGCGCCAAACGCAAAGGTCGAGCGTCTGGCCCATAGTTTTTGAGGGGGAGGAGGGGAGAGATCCATTGCTTGTGCTGCCGGGAGAAAGAGCGCGTGGCGATGGTCCAGCCGTTTGCAGCTGAGCGCTCCCCGCCGGAAACCGGGGTGTGCAAAAAGCAGCGCTCCAAGCGACTGGTTGCCTAGACGTGAAAGCCAGCGGCTAAGCGGTCCGCGTGGTCGATAGGGAAGTACCGTGTGGGCGAAAACGAGCGGTTCGCCATCGCAGAGCAGGGCGACTTCGCGTATCCAGGCTAGTTGCTTGCGTGCGATGCCCAAAGCGACGGCTTCGTCAAGCGTTGGCTTGGCCAGGCTTTGTTGAAGCAGTTCGACGGAAAAAGTACCTTTGGCTTGCAAGCGCGCTGTCAGCGAACCTCGATCCTGTAACCAGAAGCTTAATGAATCGCTATTCGCATGGCGTATTGCCTTTGTACGCCAGGCCAGTCTGCTTCGGATGGTCATTGCTGTAGACGCAAAGTACTACTGGTTGCGCCGGATCTTTTCAATGCCGCCAATTTGGAATCCCGGCTTGAGGCCTTTGTCGGAAAACCAGCCAAGGTTCATTTCCAGGGCATAGGGGGCGGGGCTTGCTGCACAGTGATTGTCTTCGGTTTGCGGCTTCATCTCTTCGATATTGATGATTTTGCCCTGCGCGTCGAGAAATGCCACGGATAGCGGCAGCAATGTGTTGCGCATCCACATGCAATGACGATCGGTTCGCGAGAACACAAACAGCATGCCGTGATTGGCCGGCATGCTGCGTCGGTGCATCAGGCCCTTTGCCTGGCTGGCTTGGTCGCTAGCCACTTCTGCCTCAATGCGATGAAAACCGGCGGTTAGTTCCGCGATGGGCAATTGGGTCTGAGCATGTGCTGATACGAGCAGCAGAGCTGCATATAGAGCGAATACAAGACGACTCATCGTAGACTCCGTTGAAGATATTGTTTTTGAGTTTTATAGAGATAGGAGCTATTTTTTGCCGCGAGGTGTTTTGGTCTTGTGTGCTGTTTTCCCTGGCTTTGTCGGCTTCTTTGGATTGGCCTTCTTGCTCTTCTCTGTGGCGCTTTGTGGCGTTTGTTTTTTTGAGTGGCTGGGCTTAGCTACGTCAGCTCCCGTGGTGACCGGCGCGTTTTCGTCCTCGGCTGCTTTGGGTATGGCCTGCGATGTGTTGCAGTAGGCGGTAAAGAGCACGGCGGCGAGTAGCTTCATGAGTCTGGTTGTTTGGAGTTTCATATTCAGTTCCGTTTGGTCTGCCTAGAATCTTTGGGTTTTATCCGGATGGGCACCGGGCGAGTTGTCGACTAAGCGGGTTACGCCAATGGCCGAGTAGTGGCTACAGGGCAAAGTATAACGTGTCTGTTCTATCGGGGTGGTGAGGCGGATGCCCGCTGGAATCGCGGCCGTATCGACCGCGATTCCAGCCAATCGGCTCAAATGAACAAGGTAAGCGCCGATTGATGAGCTTCGCCAAGGAATGCGGCAACGCCCCCCAGTTCCACGCCATCGATCATTTCTTCGCGGCGGATGCCCATTACATCCATCGACATCTGGCAGGCGATCAACTGCGCGCCGCCTTCCTGGAGATTTTTCAGCAGTTGTGCGGCTTCTTCCACGCGCTTGTCGCGCATGACCTTGCGAATTAACCAAGCCCCCATACCGGCAAAATTCATCTTTGAGATGGAGTTCAGACGGCTCACTCCTGCGGGCATCATCATGCCAAACATGCGATCCATGAATGGCTTGTTCAATGCCGGTGCGTCTGGCCGGCGCAGTACATTGAGCCCCCAAAAAGTGAAGAACAAGGCTACTGGCTTGCCCATTGCCATTGCGCCATTGGCGATGATGAGGCTGGCCATGACTTTGTCTAAATCCGTGGAGAACACAACGAGGGTGGTTTGATCGCGCGTTGGTTGAGCGCAGGTGGAATCGACTGTTTCAGTGCTGACCGCAGAGACTTCGCCCTTACGCAGTAAGGCAGTGACAAAACCTTTGTCGGTCTTGACATCGAGTAGAGCGTGGCCAGTTTTGTGCGCCCATGCGCGAATGTCGCGGCCAAATGCGGCATCGCTCGAAATGATTTCAAGTTCTTCGCCCACGGCCAATGCGTCCATGGCCTTGAACGTCTTGAGAATGGGGCCAGGACATTGAAGACCCGCAGCATCAAGGCGATGGCGTTTTCCAGCGACCGAAACCGCCATGGCGCACGTTGAAGGTA
>RRZT012439184.1_pt1 | contig 21404 bp, 22 predicted proteins | sample 2165551 | NCBI WGS metagenome assembly RRZT01 (sample SAMN10456910, study PRJNA506462) | wastewater metagenome | biome: wastewater; feature: sludge; material: wastewater sludge; isolation source: wastewater sludge with Escherichia coli K12::gfp cells carrying plasmid... | place: USA: Moscow, Idaho... | reverse complement strand
CCGCCATAACCACGGGGGGCAGGGCCAGTGAACGGTAGACAAACTACATTAGGGTGCGGGTTTTTTTTTTGGGCATATCAATTTTCCTCTAAAGAATATAGAGTGAAAGCGTGCCTGCCTCCAATAGCTCTCCACTGGTTGCCAGAGCGGGGCGAGCACGATTGGGGTGCGCCATATAAGAGCTGATTCTAACGTACAGAACGCTTCTTGCACAAGTGCTGTTTCTTTTTTCCGGAGAGGACTACGGGAAGGTCATGTTTCATGTAAAGGGGCGGCCTGGTTTTACTCGCTCTCAGCAGTCAAAAGAAGGTGATTATAAATGGAAACTATCAGAGAATTTATTCATGCCTGGATGGCTGATATTGCCAATAATAGCCTGGAACCGGGTGGCGATCTACCAGCCTTTGATCAGCCCCTGATCGGTTTTGCAGCAGGAAATGATGCCCTTTTTTCGTATTTAAAGTCAGATATCGGCCAGGCATTCTATTGGACTCCGGAAGAGGCCTTTGCCACTGCCTTCCCAGAAACATCAGTGCGACCAGAAGAGCTCACCGTTATTGCCTGGATCTTGCCACAGACAGAGGCAACGCGCTTGGCCCACCGGCAAATGGTGGAATTCCCATCGATGTCATGGAGCAAGGCCCGGCACTACGGTGAACAGGTCAACGAGCGGTTGCGGCTAGCCGTGGTTGATCAGTTAGCACAGCATGGCGTTCAGGCCTGCGCGCCAGTGCTATTACCTAAGTGGTCAAGGCATCTTTCCGACCGTTATGGTTTTGCCTCTTCCTGGTCAGAACGACATGCAGCCCATGTCTGCGGGTTAGGCACGTTTGGCCTCTCAGATGGCTTGATTACCCCGGCCGGCAAAGCGATCCGTGTTGGTTCAATCATTGTGCGCAAGGTTTATCCACCAACACCGAGACCCTATACCCGCCACAACGAGTGGTGTCTTATGGCACACGGCAAAAAGTGCCAGGGCTGCATTCGTCGTTGCCCGGTTGGGGCAATAACGGAAGCAGGCCATGATAAGAAAAAGTGTAAGGAATATATACGTCAGGTGACGGCTGTCTATGTGGAAGAAAAACAGCTAGGTTTTCGGGTGAACAGCTGCGGACTCTGTCAAACCAAGGTGCCTTGCGAGCACCGAAACCCTGTTGCCCTGCAAAAAAAGAATCTATAAACCGGGGTAAGGAATGGGTAAAAAGCCAAGGGTGGAAATCGACGAAGAGAAGGCAGGGAAGGAGAGTATCAGACGTGGAGAGGAGAGCCCCTCCACGATGGGATAAAAACCTGCCTTGCCGACTCATCTGCCTCAATTACAGTTCAATCTGGATCTTTACATCCCCGGGCCGCAGCTCCTTAGCGCGTTCATAGGCTTCAATTACCTTTGCAAAGGGGTATATATCGGTGATCAGTTTTTTCACATTCAGCTGGCCAGAGGCAATCAACTCAATGGCCCTGGGGTAAATGTTTGCATACCTGAAGACTGAGGTAATAGTTAACTCTTTCGATTGGATTCTGGCCACATCCATAGGTACAGGGTCAATGGGGATACCAACCAAGACGATTTTACCACCAGGGCAGCAGTAGTCGGTGATGCTTGCAAAGACCGGCGGCGCACCCGAGGCCTCGATAGCAATATCTGCTCCCCAGCCGCCAGTTGCCTCCAAAACAGTGCTCACGGCATTCTGCTGAGCCACGTTAATGGCGGTTATGCCTGGATAACTGGCGGCAATGTCCAGTTTTTCCGCCTTCATATCCACCACAAAGACCCGGCTGCATCCTCCGGCAAGGGCTGATATGGCGCACATAATTCCAATGGTACCAGCGCCGATAACAACAGCAACATCACCTGGGGTAATGGCAGCTTTTTTGGCAGCCTGCAAGCCAATGGCCAGGGGTTCAACCATGGCTCCTTCGGCAAGAGAAACATTGTCTGGCAGTTTGAAGGTAAACTCTGCCGGGTGAATCACCTCCTCAATCAAGCAACCGTGCACAGGGGGCGTTGCCCAGAACTGCACATCAGGGTCAAGGTTGTAGAGGCCAATTTTTGAGGCACGTGATTTGGGATTGGGAATGCCAGGCTCCATGCACACCCGGTCCCGCGGCGCTAGTCCCTTGACGTTGGCCCCCACTTCCACAACAATACCTGCTGCTTCATGGCCGAGAATCATGGGCGCATCAACAATGAAGGGGCCTATCCTGCCATGGGTGTAGTAGTGGACATCACTGCCGCAGATGCCGACATTTTTGACGGCAATGCGAACGCTGTCAGGGCCCATGGTTCCCTGCAAGGGCATATCCATTACAACCAGTTCATCTTTTTTTTTCAGCACCAGTGCCTTCATTTCAGTATCCTGTAGGTTTGTTACTGATGGGGCCGTCAATTTTTTTACTTAGGCCCCATCAAGCTTGTCATGGGCGCTTATTGGATGGCGCCAGCCTTCCTGTGAATCTCGAGGTACTTATCCACGTTTTCTTTGGTAATAAGCGGGCAGTCAATATTGGTATCCACCTGCTTTATCTTTCCGGTTAAGAGCTCATGGGCCACTTTGATATTTTTTGCGGCCAGATCATAGGCATTCTGCATGGAGGTGGCGGTCATTTTACCATCCTTGATCAGCAGAAGGGCCTCAGCGGTTCCGTCAACACCATAGGAGAGGATTTTGGCATACTTGGGATTATCCTTGATAACTTCAAGGGCACCGGTACACATGTTGTCGTTCATGGCTACGATGACATCGATTTTGCCATTGGACTGCACCCAGTCCTCCATAAAGCGCATAGCCTCATCTTTGTTCCAGTTGGCAATCTGCTTGCCAACAATTTTCACATCCGGGCGCTTGTCAAAAAATTCCTTCTGCCAGGATTCGAAACGCTTGTCGGCATGCATGTTACCAGCCGGCCCTAGCAGCACCACCGCATTGGCGTTTTTGGGCACCTCTTTCAGGGCAAGACGGGCATTAACACCAGCCTGCTCATAGGGGTCTGCATCCACGGTGGAAGCGCCAGCAATACCGGTTACACGAGGATTGGTGATAATAACTGGAATGCCGGCCTTCACTACTTTCTCAATGTAAGGGCGCTGTGCCTCGCCGTTATTGGGTTGTACAATGATCAGGTCATAGCTGTTGGCAATGGCATTTTCAATAAAGGCGTTTTCCTTGGCATCGTCTGCCTGGCTGTCCATAATGTCAACTTTGAGATCAGGATACTTCTTGACCTCTTCTTCAATGGCATTGGCAAGCCAGGCAGCAAAGGAGTCTGCCTGGGCGCGGGCGACAAAGGCTATTTTATAATTCTTTGCCAGCGCAGCGGTTGAAGTCATGGCACATGCAAGCGCAATTAAGCACAAAAACATGACGTTTTTTTTCAATGATTTCATTCATTCCTCCGTGAATGGTGATTGGTGAGCCACTTATTGGCCCTTGTGGAGTCCTTTTCGCGACTTAACCCTAAGTCACGACCATCCTGATTAGACACCTTAAACAGCACGAATTATTCAAAATACCCTACTGTTTTTTTTCTACTCCAGCGGTCTGGACACCGCCTAGCCCCTTTTGCGAACGCCTAGTTTTGGCGCGAATGTCATAGATGACAGCAAGGGCGATGATGGCACCCTTTATAACCTGCTGCAGATACGAGTCAATTCCTGCTAAATTCATGATATTATTTAAAAATCCAACAATAAAGGCACCTGCCAGGGTGCCACCGGCAGTGCCGATGCCACCGGAAAAGCTTGTGCCGCCGATAATAGCCGCTGTCAGCGCCTCAAACTCATAGCCAATGCCAGCATTGGGCAGACCAGCATTGACACGGGACATAAGCAAGAGTCCTGCCAGCCCGACAAAGGCACCGTTAATCAGGTAGGCCCCAATCTGGACACGGCCCACGTTAATGCCTGAAGCTCGTGCTGCCTCTTCATTGCCGCCCACGGCATAAAGGGAGCGGCCAAAACTAGTATGATTTAAAATATACCAGGTGATGACGCCTATGATGATCATGAAGATGACAGGGATTGGCACTAGGCCACCTTCACCCATAGTAAACCAAACGAACTTTCCTTCTGAAAATCCTAAAAACTTTCCCTGGCCAAACCAGACGTAATCTCCTATTTGGTAGATATTCCGTCCTTTTGTAAAGAGCAGTGCCGATCCCCTTGCCATGGTAAGGATCGCCAGGGTGGCAATAAAGGGAGGTGCTTTAAAGTAGCGCACCAGGATGCCGTTCACCACGTTCCAGGCCATGCCGAAAAAGAGACCAATGCAAAAGGCCAGCGGCAGAGAGCCGGTCACTTTGAAGAAGTACACGGACATCAGGCCAGCAAAGGCCAAGACAGAGCCGCAGGAGAGGTCGAGCATGCCACCAATAATGAGCAGGGTTTCGCCAAATGCCAGGATCGTGGTTACTGAAATCTGCGCGGAAATATTGGCTAGATTTTGTGCGGAGAGAAAGTTTTTGTTGAAGAGGGCGCACATGCCAAACATTACCACCAACACCAGGTAAATGGAGTAGCGGGAGCGGATTGTGTGCCAGGTATTGCCAAGTCCGTTAAGAGAAGCAGCCATGTTTACCCCTTTGTTCTGAACATCAGAAATTGTTTGCCTAGGCCATGCCCATGGCATAGCGCATGATGCTCTCTTGCGAGAATTCCGGGCGGTGCAGTTCTCCTGCAATGCGTCCCTGTTCCATTACATATATTCTGTCACACATGCCAAGCAGCTCTGGGAGTTCGGATGAGACCATGACGATCGACTTCCCTTCTCGGACAATATCAGTCATCAGTTTATAGATTTCAAATTTAGCGCCAATATCGATGCCTCGGGTAGGCTCATCTAAAATGAGGATATCGGGATTACGCATCATCCACTTGGCAAGCACAATTTTTTGCTGATTGCCACCACTGAGGGTGCTGACCTGGGTGTCAATGGATGGGGCTTTGACCCGGATTCGTTCGCACACCTTTTCAACGGCCTCTTCTTCTTCCTTAACATGCAGGTAACCGTTATGAAAAAATTTGGCCAGAGTGGCCAGGGTGACGTTCTCCTTTACATCGCGAATGAGCACCAAGCCATAACGGCGGCGGTCTTCGGAGAGCATAACAATGCCATTGTCAATGCTATCCCGTACATTTTTAATGGCCAGTGGCTTGCCATGTAGCTTGACCTGTCCTTTTTCATGGGGATCTAGGCCAAAAAGCGCCCTGACGAGCTCAGTCCTTCCAGCCCCTACAAGGCCGGCAAAGCCAACAATTTCACCAGCGCGGAGATGGAAATTGACATCCTGGAATCCTTTTTTGCCACAAAAGTCTGTTACTTCCAAGGTAACAGCGCCACACGGCACTTCTTCCTTGGGGTAATTGCCGCCAAGCTTACGTCCAACCATAAGGGCAATGACAGACTCGATGTCAAAATCCTCTTTCCGTCTGGTCTCCACAATGCAGCCATCCCGCAGGATGGAAATTTCATCGGCAATGCGGAATATTTCATCCATTTTGTGGGAGATGTAGACAATGCCCTTGCCACGTTTTCGTAAGGCCTCGATTTTTTCAAAGAGGGTCTCCACCTCTTTTTGGGCGATAGATGAAGTGGGTTCATCCATAATAAGGACATCGGCATCCAGAGAAACTGCCTTAAGGATCTCCAGCATTTGCAGATCCGAAACCGACAGGTCTTTTAGCCTGGTCTCAGGATGGTATGGCAATTTTTCCTGGGCCAACAACTCTAGGGTGCTGCGACGTATTTCCTTCCAGTCAACTCTGCCAAAACGTGCAGTGGGCAGTCGGCCCATAAATAGACTCTCTTCAACAGTCATCTCAGGAGTGTAATTAAGCTCTTGAAAGATCATGGAAATGCCGAGGCTGCGCGCCTTTATGGGCGAGGGAATGCGAACCTTTTCTCCTTTGATAAAGATTTCACCGGTATCGGGCTGATATATGCCATTGATGATCTTCATCAAGGTTGATTTACCTGCGCCATTTTCTCCGCACAGCACATGGACAGAACCTTTTTTTACGGAAAAACAAATATTTCCCAGCGCCTTTACTCCCGGGAAAGATTTGCTGATGTTTCTTACTTCCAGTGCTGTCTCGTGCGTCATGACTTTTTTCCGTTGCTGAAGAAGAAAAAGCTAGCGACCTATTTTAACGAATAATCATGTAAAGAAATGCAGTTGAGGAGATATTTATTCGGAGTTCATTTCTGCAGCGGTTTTTTTAGTGATCACGCCAGGAGATAATTTATTGTCTGTTGCGTAAATTCTGTCAAATGATTTTTTGGCCTGTCCGGAAAGGAACAGAATGAAGCAGGGCAAAGCGTCATCAGGCAGGAAGCCTACTATTTAGACCTATAACAGACGACGTGGGTGCGCCAGTGCCAGAATGAGCTTTGGCAAGCAGGAGAGGGCAATTAGGCAGTTTTGCGATTATACGTTCTTATATCGCATACAAGGAGACAGAGATGCTGCGCATTGGGCAGTAACTAGCGACCAATAATCATGAAATCGAGAAGGAGCCTTCTCGGTTGCCTCTTCTGTTTCAAACCACTACGAAGTTTGTTGATGATAAATTCGACGGCAAGAGAACCTATTTCCGTTGCTGGTTGTTGGACAATGGAGAGGGGAACAGAGAGGTAATCAAACCATTTGTTTTCATCAAAGGTGATAATCTGCACATCCTCTGGAATCCGGATATGGCATTCGTGCAATGCGGAGATAGTCTCGTAACAGGTGTGAGAGTTTGCGCATACGAGACCATCAAGGTTGTGCTCCCGAACCATTGCCACAATGTTTTTTGTGGCACGGTCTTGATGATATTTGAGCCGCAATATCTGGGCCCGATCTTTCCAGCCAGCCTTATCCAGGGCATCAAGATACCCAAGCACTCGCTGTTGCATAGTGTAGACTGTATCGTCATAGCCAATAAAACCAATTCTTTGGGCACCATGTCTTTGCAGGTGCAGAGTGGCCTCGCGGCCTGCGGCTAAGTTGTTGATACCAATAAAATCGTAGTTTTTTTCCTCGTAACGTCTATCGATAAGGACGACAGGTAGATCAGCCTCTTTCAGGCGTGCCGGGGAGGAATATTGGTTTATTGGCGCCAGGATAATCCCTTGCACCTGCTGGTGCAGGAGCATGTTAATATAGAAAAGTTCTTTTTGTTCATCATCTTCTGCGTCACAGAGAATTAAAGAAAAGCCATTCTCGCAGGCGATCGTTTCAGCCGCCTTGACTATTTCCGTATAAAAATCTTCCCTGATGTCGGCAATAATAAGACCGATTAACCGAGAGGTGTCATCGCGGGTGGCTGTGTTTGCGCCGATATATCCAAGTTCATCTATTATATTTAAAACAATGTCGCGTGTATGCTGATTGACATGGCGGGTCTTATTCACCACATGTGACACTGTCGCTATAGATACTCCAGCCCTCACAGCGACATCTCGCATTGTCACGTTTTTTGGCATGAGCTTTCCTTTTACCTGATAGATTCTCCCCTTTATCCTGATGGGGTTAGCTGATGCAGTGTGTTTTTTTAAAGCATACCACCATAGATCTAATTTTGCCCTGGTAGCATGTTGCTTCTCTTAAATCTTTACATAAAATTTTTAAAGAAATGCGACAAATCGATATAAAAAGATCTTTTTTTCATGAGTAATAAGCGGGTTGGGCTTGCTGTTCATTGCTAATCGAAAGAGTGATTTTGAATCAGTGGAAAAACAGTTGCAGTGCAATTGCAAGGCATTGGTTTGCTTTTATTGTTTTTTTTAGGTATTCCTGTATTAATTGAGAATGTATCTGAATATTTACATTTAATTTTAAAGTATAAAAAAAAGCTAGTGTAATTTTGTAGAGCTAGGCTCTAGGCTGGTTCCCATTAATTTTGAAGGAGGAAAAGTGATGAAATTGCTTATAGCGATGTCCATATCTGCCATAATGTTGACATATACTGTCACCGCCCATGCTAAGGAGGCAAGTGATGATCTGGCACAGGCAAATAACCCTATTGCCAACATGATTGCCCTGAGTTTGCATAACTATTATATAGGTGAGTTTACGGGTACAGAAGATGATGGGAATCAATTCTGGCTTCGTTATGCTCAGCCTTTCTCCTTGGGAGAGAGCAATTGGCTGATGCGTGCATCCCTACCGCTGAATACTTTTCCATTTGGGAGCGATGGTTCATCCAAAACCGGGCTTGGAGACCTTTCGATTTTAACCGCCTATCTCATTGATGTCGGTAATCCGGGTATCAGCTTTGGCGTCGGTCCAATGTTCACAGCCCCAACTGCAACCGAAGATATCCTTGGTTCAGAAAAATGGTCTGCTGGCATCGCGAATGTTGGCTTTAACGCAACAAGTAAGGTGTTCCAATACGGTTACCTGCTCACCTGGCAGATGAGCTTTGCAGGAGAAGGCGATCGAGATGACGTCAATACTGCAACTTTGCAATATATTGCCCTGTATCAACTCGGTGGAGGCTGGTATCTCCGTAGTGCGCCGGTTTTGGCTTATAATTTTGAAGACGATAGCTATACTGTCCCCTTTGGGTTAGGCCTTGGTAAGGTTATTCCCACAGACAAGGTGGTGATGAATCTTTTTGTTGAACCTCAGGTTTCTGCCTTTGATGATGGTGATACCTGGCCAGAGTGGCAGATCTTTGTTGGTTTCAACCTGCAATTTAAACTGTAAGAGGCTTTTTATGGAATTTACTCCCCATCAGCTGATGGGGAGTTTTTTTTCTTAAAGATATCGTGCAGAGGATCGGGAGAGGCGCATTTCCGGTGAAAAATGATTCATTTTCTCTGTTTGTCATGATGTAAACTCGGCTACATGTGCCGGCAGCCTTAAGGCTGAAGGGAAGGTCCCACCTCAAAGGTAGACGTTAAGGTAAAGAAAGCAAGTCATAGCGATGGTACTTCTTTGTTACAGCTGTTCCAGCAAGATTCTGGAGGGCATGAAGAAGAGGCAGCCGGTCTGGGCGAAGGCAAAATCGAGGAGGCGGTCGTAGTTGCCATCGCTGTCCGGGGTTATCATCTGGGTGAGCGAGGTTTCAATAACCGAGGGGCTGGCGGCAAAACCGATGAACATGGTGCCGTGTTCGCGGACATTGCCCCAGGGCCGGTTCTGGCGGAACATCTTGACCTCTTCCCCGTCGATTTCAACCTTGCTCTTCGCGGTGTGCGCCCAAGGCGGCTTGACGTCGTCGGCCTGCTCGACGTTATCCAGTTTGCTCCGGCCAATGACCTTTTCCTGGTACTCAATTGCCTCCTTTTCCCAGGAATTTAGATTTTCGACATAGCGTTGCACGGTGAGATAGCTGCCGCCGCGATGGATCTCTATATCCTCCTGGACGAGCACCGCCTTAATGCGCTCAGAAGCCACGGGATTTTCAGTGCCATCGACAAAGTTGATCATATCCCGGTTATCAAGGTAGCGAAATCCCTGCACCTCTTCGGTCAGTTCCGCCACGGGGTCGAGAATGGCGGCGATATAGCGCGCCGCCTGAAAATTGAGGTCCATCCGGTCGGATTTGATCATGATGAAGAGATCGCCCGGAGTTGCAGGAAATCGCCTCGGCCCGTTTTCCATGGCTTTGAACGGATGCAATTCCCTGGGCGCGGGAGTCCCTGGAAAAACCCCTTGCCAGGCGGACGCCGCAACGCCGATGGAAACCGTTAATCCGCCTGCGGTGTCCTTTTGCCGGATCGATTTTTCTATGCCGAAAATGGCGCCCAGCTCTTCACTCAGGCCATCCGCGCCCGCTGGCTCTCCTTTTCGCAACATGAAGGTGAGATAGTGGGCAAAGGTGGTCGGGTCGCTGATGACCCCTGGTTGGGCAAGATTCGCGATATGCATGCTTGTGGTCCTTGGTTGCAATTGAAGGGAGGCGCTTTCAAGAGGCGGTCGCTTGTTCTCGCTCTCTCATCTGAGCAGTTTCACAGGTAAATTGAGAAAAATTACCACGCTGCGCTGTGATTGCCAAGCAGCTAAACTACAGAGCAACGCGGAAAGCGGGTTTACGGCTTGGGCTGGCAGAACCCCTTGTTATGGTGCGCCACCCACGTAAAAATCCGCTGGTCAGTGTGCTGTTGCCTGGCACTAAAGATGGCATCGGAGGCAATGGGCTCAGCCCATCGGCATCCTCATTTACACCGTTGGTTTGAGGAGCAGGTCTTTTGAAAAAGTTTTTTGATATTTGTATGTTGCCGCATACCCTTTCATGCCGTAAATCACCGCAGCCGCACCGGCGATGATCAAGCCACCATCAAGCAGGGTCCACACGCCAAAGCCGAAGTATCGCATCATCCCCGAACCGAGTGTCACAAAGGCCAATCCTGTGCGGATAAAGGCCAATTCCGTCCGGCCTTTGGCAAGAACGGAACGATAGTTCGACAAATCCGTTCGCGAATTGGCCAGGTAGGTTCTTCTTTCCGAGAGCTCTGTTCTCTGTTCAGCCAGCTCGGTGCTTTTGGTCGACAGGCCGGTTTGTCTTTCCGTCATCTCGGTGCGTTTAGAGGCCAGTTTCGTCCGAAGTTCGGCGTCGTAGGTGCGCTTCTCGGCAAGTTCTGTTCTCTTTTTGGCAAAATCGACCAGGTTGCACGTGAGAGCATTACCCTCTTTTGATAAGGTGACAAGCTCTTTAATCGCCTCTTTTTCATCTTCTTTTCTTTCCAAGGTCCCCATTACTTTCTCCCCAGGACAGCCAGGACTCTTAACCCTGTGCTTTCTTTGTTTGTACAGGTGGCAAAACGGGCAAGGTATTGGCACAAGATAGGCAGATATTATGGCCAGACCCGCTGGTCAGGTGTTCATGCTCTGTGTCATTGCAATTAGTCATTTCGAGGATAAATAACTGTTTTATCAGGGCGAATGATTGCCCCTGGGGTCAGCTTTGCTGTCTCGGCGCGTCCTTCGCCCATGAGGTGGAACACGATTTTATCTTGAGCTATTAGATAATCGGCAATGATCCGTCGGTGGCAACGCCACCAGACCGCCTCGGCACACATGATGGCACTGACGCGCAGGTGGCCGACCTCGATAAGCTTTGTGAGCGCTTCGTGAAATGGCAGGGTTAAGGCATAATCGGCATAGTTGTGAAAGCTGTCGTTCGTCCAAAAACCGTTGAGATCCTGCGGAATTTTTTTGTTTTTGCCTCGCAGGCCGCCCAGATCGGCCGAATGCATATACGATATGCCAAATGCTGCCAGGGCCTCGGGCAGCACCGCTTGATTAAACTGGGGATTTGCCCGCGACTGTGGCACGGTGCGAACATCAACAAGGTTGGTTACATCTGTCGCAGTTAAAATGCCGACAAACTCCTCCAGACTTCGCGTAGAGTGGCCGATGGTGTAAAAGGGCAGAGGCATGGTTTCATCACAACAAGGTAAGTGCACTACCTTTGTGCGCCGCAATATGATCGGTGCGGTCACTTTTGATTTCATACTGGGGATCGGCTTCCGAGGCGCGATGTACGTGTCCCTTATAATTAAAATCCGCTATATGAATTGCGATGACCCTTCCGGAGACCCTTCCCGCTTCTGAATTCCAGGCAACATGATCACCGATGGCAAAATCTCTTTTCATTATTTAGCCTCTTCAGGGGCATACTGAGTCTATAACTCTTTTCTTCATCTATTTTTTTGCCCGCAGCTCGTCTTTGTCTTTGTGTACGCCTCCACCACCTGGTGGACATCGCCGAGGCATCAGGTGCCCTTGGGGTTTTTCGTGGCACAATGGCACCCTTTTATCTTTTTTGCCTGTTGTATCTGTTCCATAATGGATGAATGGCCAAACTGGTCAATATCTCTTTCGATATCTTTTTTTGTGTGGCCAAAGCAGTGGCAGACAAGTTCATAATCTTGAAAATGAGTTGTAGCAGGTTGGAGAGAACTAAACATGGCAAATATTCCTATGAGACAACACAATTAGAGGGAATGGCAGATCTTAGGCACTTTTTTTATGCAGTAAAGGCTCTTACCGTTTTTTTGAATTGCTCTGCACGGCAAAGCTATTTGTTGCCACTAAGCGTTTATATTCAAACCAGGTCAAGATAATAATAATTCCGTCAAGCACGGAAAGGACAATAAGCGCAGCAGAATTAGTGTGGGCATAGCGGTATTGCTGGTAGAGCACAAATAGAGAAAAGACGATCATTGCCGCCGGATACGACCAACGCCATTTGCGAAGCAATCCAACAACCAGCACAACTTTAACCACTCCATGCAGTAATAAGTAGATGGACGCAAAGATCGTGGTACCAGGGGAGAGGTGGTTTGTGCTGTGCAGTAGGAGTGAGGTAAGCAGGTCATGCGGGGCGTGGCTGAGTTCATGTTGAGTCAGCACCCCAACTAGCTTGTGGATCTGGTTGGGGGGAATAAAAAAGAGAGTCAGGCCGCCAATTACCTCTAAAATGCCATCAAGCCCTTTTGCAAGGACGCTTAGGTTAAAAAAGAGTGAAAGAAGGGACTTCTTAGGCAATGCTTGGGTCTCCTCCGCATAAAAAAGGCACCGGAACGAGTACCTGTGTCAGAAAAATGAGGGCACAGGACATGCCCTTATTATAGACCATTAAGTGCTGTGATAGCTACCTGTGAAGTCAGGTTGAAGCCACCAAAAAAGCCCAATTTATTACCTGTTCTTGCGCTGTTCTCCCCAATCAGCGGCTGCTGTAAAGAGCACATCGCTTGATGAGTTCAGTGCCGTTTCCGCTGAATCCTGAATAACACTAATCATCATGCCAACGGCAACGACCTGCATGGCCACATTGTCGGGAATGTTAAAGAGCGAGCAGGCCATGGGAATCAACAACAGTGAGCCTCCCGGAACTCCAGATGCGCCGCAGGCACCAAGAGCTGCCAAGACGCATAAAAGAACAGAGGACATGAAATCCACCTGTTGCCCAACGGTCTTAGCCGCCGCAAGGGTGAGTACGGTAATGGTAATGGCAGCGCCTGCCATGTTGATTGTGGCCCCTAAAGGGATAGAGATGGAATAGGTGTCTTTGTGCAGACCCAATTTCTCACAGAGGCGCATGTTAACTGGGATATTGGCTGCTGAGCTGCGGGTAAAAAAAGCAGTAATTCCGCTTTCCGTTAAACATTGCCAGACCAGGGGGTAGGGATTGCGTCTGATTTTATAGAAGACAATAAACGGATTAACCACCAGGGCAACGACGAGCATGCTGCCTACAAGAACCATTATCAAGCGGCCGTAATTGGCCAGTTCACCAAATCCGGTGGTGGCTATGGTTGCTGCGACGAGACCAAAAATGCCAATCGGGGCCAGGCGGATAACCCATTGAACCACCTGGCTGACGGCATCGGCCATAGAGCTAAGCATCTCTTTGACATTGTTGCTGGCATGGCGCAAGGTAAGCCCAAGAAGAGCAGCCCAGCTGAGGATGCCGATGTAATTGGGGGTGAGCAGGGCATGCACCGGGTTATCAGCAATATTCATAAAAAGGGTTTGCAGCACCTCAAAGATACCACTTGGCGGATTGTGCCCAGCTTGCACCTGTTGCAGGGTGAGCGTGGTAGGGAAAAAATAGCTGGCTGTTACAGCAACAAGAGCAGCGGCAAAGGTCCCAAAAATATAAAGCATGATAATTGGTTTTATGTACACCTCTTGGCCACTGCGGTGCGAGGCGATGGCATTCATCACCAACACAAAGACCAGAATAGGGGCAACTGCCTTTAAGGCACTGATAAAAAAGTTGCCAAGCATGCCCATAGTGATTGCCGTAGCATGCACCCCTGGGCTGAGTAACCCAAGGGCCGCAAAGGCTATTCCTGCAGCCAAGCCCACCAGAATGAGGGGCACCAGACTTTTACTCATGTACCATTGCCAGAATCTGTTCATATGTTCTCCTTTATAAATGATGGGCAAATTTAATCGGATGATTTTTGTTGCGCAAGCATTCATTCGGATAATCAGCGGTTAAGCGGCAGCTCCTTGGCTTTTATTTGATCATTCAGGGCTAAGCACAAACGGGCTAATCGTGTACAGCTCTCCGGTGTATCTATCTTTTAAAATTCGCAAACTGTAATTTGTGGAAATTTTGTATACAATTTTAATTTTTTATTAAATATGGTGCACAATTTGTGCTTAATGGTGTATAGCTTGGGAAATACCATTTTTTCTTAACTTTGCTTGGACACATAGCAGCGGGCCAGTATGCACTCAGACGAAAAGACTAATGATCAGCGCGCTACCCACGGAAGCCTTATTGCTGAGCAGTTGGAAAAAGAGATAATTGACGGCACCTTGCTCGCTGGGACCAAGATGGATGAAAAGCAGATAGCTGGTCGTTTCGGGGTCTCAAGAACTCCGGTGCGTGAGGCCTTGATGCTTTTGGCCTCGCGCACCTTAGTTGAACGCCTGCCGTATCGAGGCGTTGTCGTCTGCGATCTCTCCTTTGAGCGGGTGGAGGAAATGTTTGAGGCCATGGGCGAGATTGAGGCCCTGTGCGGACGTCTGGCCGCTGGTCGTATGTCCATAAGTGAACATGCTGCCCTGCAAAATCAGCATCAACTGATGCAAAAATTGTCTGTGGCCGGGGAACTAGCCAGCTATGAAGAGGCAAATAACGAGCTGCACAACCTGATTTGGCTGGGAGCCCATAACAGTGACCTTTTTCAGATAGCGACCGATATGCGCCTTAAACTAGCTCCTTTTCGCCGCTCACAGCTCTTAAACAGTGAGCGCATGGGGCGTTCAATTGCCGAGCACGAAGAGATTATACAGGCGCTCATCACCAAAGAGAGTGTCACAGCAGAACAGCTCCTGCGATTGCATTTACTCAGTTCAGCTAAAAGTTTTATAAACAACACAATTTCCGCCCGTATATCCCAAGGAAAACCATCCCAAAGCCGCGGGCCAGGTAATCAACATCAATCATAAGAAGGAGACTGGTTGTGAAGTTCCCCAAAATTGACCGCTTTGTGCTCGCCCTGGCCGCAGCCGTAATTCTGGCCATTATCTGGCCGGAACCAGGCCGTACCCATGGCATCCTGCAATGGCAGTGGATTACTACCTATGGAATCTGCGGCGTCTTTTTTCTCTATGGCTTAACCCTGAAACCAGAGCGCATGCGGGAAGGGCTGATGTGCTGGAAGGCGCATCTGGTTATTGTTTTAACCACCTTTGGCCTTTTTCCCTTGGTGGTACTCCTTGGCCTTGCCCTGGCTCCGGATGCCATGCCCGAGGCGGCAAAAGTGGGTTTTTTTTACATTGCTGCCCTGCCTTCTACTGTTTCTTCATCGGTTGCCATGGTCTCCCTGGCCCGGGGCAATATCCCGGTCGCCATCTTTAATGCCACGCTTTCGAGCCTGCTCGGCGTTTTTCTCACGCCAACGCTCATGGCATGGTATTTAAAGACTGCGGGCACACCAATTGATCTTCGTCCGACCATTATAAAAATTGTCCTCTTGGTGCTTTTGCCTATTGTTGTTGGCCAAGTGGCGCGGCGCTGGCTTTCCGGCTGGGCCCAGCGTCACAATAGTTTTATTAAACAGGCCGACAGGGCAATCATCCTGGCCATTGTGTATGGAGCCTTTTGTGACTCGGTTGTGGAAGGCGTGTGGGTTAAGCATGATGTGCTCGTCGTGGTAAAAATTGCCGTGGGCACAGTATTGCTCTTCACAGTCATATATGCCTTGATGCTCCTTATTACTAAATTGTTCAAATTTGAAACAAAAGAACGTATTGCCGTTCTGTTTTGCGGCTCGAAAAAGTCGCTGGCAACCGGCGTACCGCTGGCTCCATTGATCTTTGCCGGACGAGGCGATATCGGTTTGACCATCCTGCCCATTATGCTGTTTCACTTTTTCCAGCTTTTGATAGTAGCCTTCCTCGCTGCCCGCTATGGCGAACGGGATGAGTTGAAGGCAGCGGCCGTGGCCCACAAAAAAGAGGCGTAAACCCATCTGTGTTTGATTTACAAGGCTAAAGTGGAAGGATACATTGAAAAGACAGGTCGTGTAATTGCCCGGTAAAAGCACGACCTGTAGCATTACTTAGAGCCATGGCATTGCAGGGTATCATATCATGCTTCTGGCATATCAACCTATCTGTCTCTGGGCGTAAAGAATGAAAAAAACGCCTTATAATTAAAATTTTTTTGGTGTGTATATGTATACAAAGCTAGCTGTCATATTTTTTTTGTGCTGTGTGAGCATCGTCCCGAAGGCAGTATTTGCAGAAAGAGCTCAAGCCAATAAGGCGAAAGTTCGCTGTGGCTGGTTCGATAATCCAACGCCACAGAATGTCTGGCTCCACGACCGGGATGGCGAATGGACCATCGGCATACAAGGTGGCTATCAAGCTGAAGGAGAATGGCCAGACTTCACCGATGCGCAATGGGTAGAGACAAATGGTTCACACGGTCATGGTTGCGCTTGCCTAAAAGTATTAGATAACCCACAAGATATGTCCATAGTCCGTATCCTTTCTGCCCATGCCATACCACTTGGCAAATGCCGGCAAGACCCAGCAATTAAAAATAAAGAGCCGCAGTGAGCGGTAGATTTAAGTCGTAGAGCGCATCTCCGTTGAAACAAATGCTGCTACTACTTCTTAAATCTGCTCTATCTGCCTAAATAATAGTTCTAATTATTTCAGCAGTATATTCCGTTGCCCAACCTCTGCCAGATGCAAGTCAGTGCATCTGGCAGAGGTCCCAGCGCCTCTTAGATCTGCCACTGGTGCTACGTGCCGCACCCTCTTGTCTCGTAATATTTACATGGAAATTTCCACCAATTTTACCGGATGATTAGCATGTTGCGTTTATAATTACTTGTATGGTAGATTCTTAAATGAAAAAGTAGCTCAATTCAGTATTTGCCATTTAAACAGATAGATACATGGTGAGATGCAAGGAGGCAAATGAAGCAAGGCCAGTCTTTAGACTTTTAGTTTTTTTACTGGAATACCTGCATGGGTATTTGCTGGACGAATTTTTCATAATTATAGTTTTAGAGCCAGGTAATAAGACGAATTGGGAATTGCTTTTTGGATATTTAGCATTAATAATTTCGCATGGATTAGATGAGGGCTTCTCTGAGCAGACATCACAATCAGTAGAAGCAATGACTAAATACCTGCAAAATAAAATCTCTTTTCAAAGAGATATATATGAAAGAAACAGGACATTTATTGGAAAATTTTTAAATAAAATTACTTTTAAAAAACATAATTACATTGAATTAAATGGAGTAATACTGGCATCCATCTTAATTGCCTTAAATGAAACAGCTGAAGTTGATATCTATAAAAACGTAATTTATTATTTTCCCTATGAGGAAGCGGAAAAAACTGTGAAAAGACTTATGGAGCTTGATCGTCAAGCTGGCCCAAGTTAATCTTTCGATGGCCAAAGCCTTAGAACTGGAAAAATGAGCGGGCAAATGAGACCCTTTTTTGTCACGAAGACAGATGATGTCACTCAATTGTGTCTCACCTGAAAATTGAATATTATTTGTCTGATTTTTCTGGAAGAGTATAATAGCCAATTGATTGCGAACCACAGCTCGTATTCAAGCAAATTTTAGAGCGTTCTCTGCATGTTCGGCCATCATCGGGTAATAAGATGTGTGAGCGTAGAGTAAAAAATTTTTAGACAAAAGGAGTGCATGATGGGCAAGTTGATGCAAGGATTATTGTTATTTCTCGTAGCCGGGATGATGGGATGTGCTGGCGGCAGCTCGCAAACCGCGCAAAAGGTATCAATGCCAGGGGTTTCTCGAATTGATAATGCAACCGTTGAGGTTGTCAGCAAAGAACAGCCCCTTGTTGGCATTGGACAATATAAAAATATTACCGTTGGAAATTTTGAGATACCCGCTGAGTATCAGCAAGACTACCCTGAGGCCATCAGGCAATTTCGCGTTGCTCTTATTAGCGATCTGAAGGGCAAAAACCTTTTTGACAAAGTGACGGATGGCGCAGAGGGAAAGGCCTCTAAAAATACAGTGCAAGTTTCTGGAAAGGTGCTTTCCATGCGGATTGCCAGCTCTAGTGCCAGATTTTGGGGAGGCGCCATGGCGGGGTCTTCCTATATCGAGGTATATTTGAAGCTGACCGATGCCAGTACCGGCAAGACTGTGCATGAAAAAGTTATAGCCACTTCAAATAATGCCTTTGGTGCTTCCTGGAATATGGGGAGCTCTGATCAGTCCATCCCCACAGATATGGCAAAAATTATCAGTGAATATCTGAGTGCTGTGTTAGCTGTACGGTAATAGCCTGGGGCCATCTAATTTGCCAAGGCTCCTTTTTTCAAAATAAGGAAATATGTTTACCGTATCTTTAACGTATACTTGCGAACGTGCAGAAGTTGATACATGTCTGGATGCCCATGTGGTTTATTTGCAGCTAGAGTATGCTCATGGGCGTTTTATTGCATCTGGCAGGAAAGTTCCAAGGACAGGCAGGATTATCCTGTCATGTGTTGAAAAAAAGAGATGCATTAAATAAGACTTTGGCGGAAGATCCTTTTAACAAAGCTGGCATTGCCAAATGTGAGATTGCCGAGTTTGCCCAAATATAGCAGAAAAAGGCTTTGAGATGCTGCAACAACAGAACTCACGCCTTTAAGCATAAACCTCACATTGGAAAATTTACATACAACAACAGCCAGTTGAACTCATTTTATACATGAAAGCCTATTTGCTTATATGGTTTGGTGTAGGTGTTTTGCTGGCGGGTTCTTTGCTGCTCATTGTGCTTTTACATGGTGCCACCAATGCGGCAACATGTGGTTTTTTGGGGCTTAGCTGCGCAGTTAACTCCCTGCTGGCCATTCCCTTCATCCTCCTTTTGGCTGCTGCACCAACGCTTATTGGTGCATATAAGCTGCCGAATGGCAGACGTACTGCCGCTTTTTATCGGATATTTGCCATAATACTTTTGCTACTTGCGTGCGTAAGTATTATTGGTCTTACAGTTGTTTGGATACTTATTTCAGCTCGATAGACCCGTGAAAATGGTAAAATTGATATCCCTTTCAAAGAGGTCGAAATCGACAAGGTGGCTCATATATCTGTTGCTCGCTTCCTTTGCTTTTCTGTTCCTTGCCATTGTCACCGCAGGCATAGGGGGTGTAGCCATGACCGGGACGACTGGGATTCCCGGGCCCGGTTTTTTTGTCTTTGGTTTGCTCTTGCTGATATCGTCAACGCTTTTTGCTTTTCTCTTGCTGTATAAAGTCGCTCGCTATTTATGGGATAGCATAATAAATTGACCGCATTGCTGAAATTGCGGGGATGATGCCAGATATTGAGGAGATTGATGTAATAGTGAAACCAACTGGTATGGTTGATTAGTTTCTGTGTTTTTACTAAGTTAGCGGAAGCAATGAAAAGAGGCAGGCTATAATTTTCAGTGGGCACCCTATTTTCTTGTGCCCGGTATTTCAAGAGAGAGTAGCCAACAAAAAAGCCCGGGAAAACCCTGGGCTTTTTTTATGTTAGTAAAACATCTGGGAAAGAAGCATGGTAATGAAAAAGGGTCGTTACTGTGCGACCCTGGGAATAAAACTACTTGTCCAGTTTTGCGGCAATACGCTTGTAGGCTTCCTTCAGTTCATCTCCCACCATTTTAGCCTTGGCAATATACTCATCCGAAGTTTCAACGGCATCATCGCCTATTTCAGCAACTTTTAGCTTTAATTGCTCCCATTTTTCCTCTGCCCCGGCAAATTCATCCCTGGCTTCCATGGAGGCAAGGTGAGCCTGCACTTTCAAGGCATCCCGCTCGGTTTTGAGCCGTTCCATCAGATTGTTAAATTCTTCCTTCATGTCCATGGCAAACCTCCTTGTGATTTTCAGGTCATGTATGGGCAAGTTTCCTCTTTGCCCCTTTTGAGTGTACACCTTGCCAGTTTTTTTGTGGGCTGCTAAGTCTCGTTAACTCAGCGCAAGTCTGTTCCCTTGTCAGCTGAAGAGATTTATACGATACACTAAAACGACATCTTATTAAACAAGCTTGCTAGTTAGATGAATATTTTTACCCTTTAAGTTTTCCCCATCGCATCTGGGCTCTTTGCCAGATGTCTTATTTTGGATAAGAACCACAGTCCACCTGTTGCCCCCTGGGGTTGATGCAAAAGGAAGTACCGCCGCGGTACAGGCTGTGCTCTTTCTCTGTAAACTCCTTGCAGCCATTACAAACGAGAGCCTTTTCTCCTATAAAAGGATAGCAGCCATCAAATTGTGGGGGAATGGTCGGATCTTTGCCCAATAGGGCAGCATAGCCACATTTGCCATTTCGAGCGAAGCGGACAAAGCCATGTTTTATGTAGTCTGCCCCCATCTCCATCTCCATTACCTGTTCGACCACAACTAGGCCTTGGCGGTTTACGTACATGAAACCGTGTTCCTTGCTGTACAAAGAGGCAAAGTTATCGGTGAAGTAGAGCTTTTTCAGCTCAGCCGGACGCACATGGAGGAACTTGCTGACGTAATGCAGGCAATTGGCGTGTTCCGTCATGCCAAGTTCATTTTGAAAGTACCAGCATGTGATGTCTTTTTCCTGAGCATGAGCCGGACCGCAAGCGAGCACCAGAATGAACAGGGGAATTGAGAAGTGTTTGTGCATCTTTTATTATTGTAGATGATTAATGAGCAGCATTTGGGAAAGCTGCAGCAGGTTCAACAAAAGGCGTAAAAAAAATGATTAGTCAAGCCCCGTTAAATACGCATCCTTTAATTGCCATAACGCCTCCATGCGATAGAGATGCCAATAGTCATGTGCTAGGGCATGTCGCATGAGAAAAGAGAACGAGTAGGTCTCATATTCTGGGTGCGTTCCTGTCTTTTGCCAGGTGGCATCATCAACAGTTTCAAGGATGGCGATCTGCTTCTTTCTGCATGCCGCGAACTGTTCAAGTGCCTGAGGCACACTCAGGCAAACAGGTGCACTCGCATCTTTTTTTTCTTTATCAGGGATGAAGCGGACAAACACCGGGTGTTCTTCATGGATAAAGCGTTCCATTCTCTCAATAAACACGAGTTGCACCTCTGCCAGATGGCTGAGGTGTTCAGCAATGGTCCAGAATCCCTCACCACGGCGCAGATGAAGGTTGTCTGAGGAAATATTCTGTACAAACTCTGCTAAAATAAGAGGGGCTTGACGCAGCCCATCAAGTAACTCTTTGTGGTTATTCATCGTTATTCCTTCTCAATGTGATTGCGCTAAAAAAATGCTTCCTGATTAGGTCAGATCCCGGCTACTTTTTGTTTCCCTTCTCCTTGAGCTGACCTTGTCCATGTTCTTTAGAGCCATTTTTTTTGCCATGGGCCTTGGTTGCGCTATTTTCGTGTTCTTTTTTTAGCTGCTCCTTGGCTGGCCCTTTTTTCTGGTTATGTTGGGATTTTTTGCTGTGACTATCCTTTTTGCCATCGCTGTAT
>RRZT010451707.1_pt1 | contig 21427 bp, 22 predicted proteins | sample 2165551 | NCBI WGS metagenome assembly RRZT01 (sample SAMN10456910, study PRJNA506462) | wastewater metagenome | biome: wastewater; feature: sludge; material: wastewater sludge; isolation source: wastewater sludge with Escherichia coli K12::gfp cells carrying plasmid... | place: USA: Moscow, Idaho... | reverse complement strand
GTCGTAGGCGCGCAGCGGCTCGCCGGAGAAGATGTGGATGCGGTAGCGCGTCAGTGCGCCCTGGGCGATCAGCTGTTCGAGGCAGTGATGCCCGACCATGCCGTTGCCGATGATGATCAGCGTCGCCTGGCTCGTGTCGTCTGGAAGCGTTTCAGTGGTCATGTCGAACCCCGTCTTGCCGGTCTGCAGGTTTCGCGCGGACAAAAAAAGGCCTGGCCCCCCGTGCGGGGGCCAGGCCTCGTTGCCTGATGCGAGTGATGAATTGTGTGTCGCGCCCCTGGGGCGTGAGCGTGAATGTTCAAAAGCAGGAAGCGTGCCAGTGTCGGGTTTCCACGGTTTTCAAGGGCCTGCAGCCCGGCAGGTCGCAAGCCGGGCCGGTGAGGCTCACCGCTGCGGTGCAGCCATGCACCGAGATCGCCCATCGCCCCGCGCGGGTTGCGCGCTGCCCGGGTCGATTGCCGCAGTACGGCGCCTGCGCGACACTGCGGGTCTTTCCTGTCGAATGCGTGGAGTCTGTTCATGAGCCTCGAACTGCTTTCCAGCCAGAAGAGCTTCGGCGGCTGGCACAACCGCTACCGTCATCACTCGGCCACCCTGGGCTGCGACATGGTGTTCGCCATCTACCTGCCGCCGCAGGCCGGGGAGGGCGCCAAGCTGCCGGTGCTGTACTGGCTGTCCGGGCTGACCTGCAGCGACGAGAACTTCATGCAGAAGGCCGGCGCCCAGCGCCTGGCTGCCGAACTGGGGCTGGTGCTGGTGGCGCCGGACACCAGCCCGCGCGGCCCTGACGTGCCGGGCGACCCGGACGGCGCCTGGGACTTCGGCCACGGCGCCGGCTTCTACCTGAACGCCACCGAGCAGCCCTGGGCGCAGCATTACCACATGCACGACTACGTGGTGCAGGAGCTGCCGGCGCTGGTCGAGGCGAACTTCCCGGTCAACGACAAGCGCGGCATCAGTGGCCACTCGATGGGCGGGCACGGCGCGCTGGTCTGCGCCCTGCGCAATCCCGGGCGCTACCGCTCGCTGTCGGCGTTCGCGCCGATCGCCAACCCGAGCAGCTGTCCGTGGGGCGAGAAGGCCTTTACCCGCTATCTGGGCGCGGATCGCGACGCCTGGCGCGGCTGGGATGCCTGTGCGCTGCTGGCCGAGCGCCCGGCCCGGCACCTGCCGATCCTGGTCGACCAGGGCGATGCCGACAGCTTCCTCGATGTGCAGCTCAAGCCGGCGGTCTTGCAGGCCGCGGCGGCGGCGGTCGGCCAGCCGCTGACCCTGCGCCTGCAGCCGGGCTACGACCACAGCTACTGGTTCGTCGCCAGCTTCATCGACGATCACCTGCGCCACCACGCGGCGGCGCTGCACGGCTGACCCCCGCGCCGCCCGCGGCGCGGCAACTCCTGTAGAATCGGCGCCCCGACTTCAGCAAGGCGTTGTCAATCATGCGTATCGGCCACGGCTACGACGTGCATCGTTTCGGCGAGGGCGAGTTCATCACCCTCGGCGGCGTGCGCATTCCCCACCGCTTCGGGCTCATCGCCCACTCCGACGGCGACGTGCTGCTGCATGCGCTGAGCGATGCGCTGCTCGGTGCGGCGGCGCTCGGCGACATCGGCCGGCACTTTCCCGACACCGACCCGCAGTTCAAGGGCGCCGACAGTCGCGTCCTGCTGCGCCATGTGCTCAGTCTGATCCACGCCAAGGGCTGGCGGGTCGGTAACCTCGACGCCACCATCGTCGCCCAGGCGCCGAAGATGGCTCCGCACATCGAAGCGATGCGCGCGCACATCGCCGCCGATCTGCAGATCGAGCTCGATGCGGTCAACGTCAAGGCCACCACCACCGAGAAGCTCGGCTTCGCCGGCCGCGAGGAGGGCATCGCCGTGCACGCGGTCGCCCTGCTGCTGCCGCGATGAGCGCGCTCGACGAGCAGGCGCTGCTCGGCCCGACCGCCTGGGGCCAGCCTTGCGGCAGCGCGGTGCTCAAGCACACGGCGGAGGACTTTCAGGTCAACGAGGTGCTGGACATTCCGCTGTCCGGCAGCGGCGAGCATCTGTGGCTGTGGGTGGAGAAGCGTGGCCTGAATACCGAGGACGCCGCGCGGCGCATCGCCCGCGCCGCCGGCGTGCCGCTCAAGGCGATCAGCTATGCCGGCCTCAAGGATCGCCAGGCGCTGACCCGCCAGTGGTTCAGCCTGCACCTGCCGGGCAAGGCCGACCCCGACCTGGCGGCGGCCGAGGGCGACGAACTGCGCATCCGCGAACGCACCCGCCACTCGCGCAAGCTGCAGCGCGGCGCCCATGCCGCCAACGGCTTCGTCATCCGCCTGACCGCCCTCGATGCCGACCGCGCCGTGCTGGAGCAGCGCCTGGCGCAGATCGCCGCCGGCGGGGTGCCCAACTATTTCGGTCTGCAGCGCTTCGGCTTCGACGGCGGCAACCTGCACGAGGCCCGCCACTGGGCCGCGCAGGACACGCTGCCCGAGCAGCGCAACCGCCGCTCGCGGGTGCTGTCGGCGGCGCGCAGCTACCTGTTCAACCGGGTGCTGGCGGCGCGCATCGCCGAGGGCTGCTGGAATCGCGCGCTGCCCGGCGACCGGCTGGCCTTCACCGACAGTCGCAGCCACTTCCTCGCCGGCGCGGCCGACTGCCACGATCCGCGCCTGGCCGTACTCGACCTGCATCCCACCGGCCCGCTGTTCGGCGCCGGCGCGCTGGAAACCGGCGGCGCGCCGCAGGCGCTGGAGCAGCAGCTGCAGGCGGAGGAAGCGGCTCTGGTCGACTGGCTGGCGGGTGCCGGACTGGAGCAGATGCGCCGCATTCTGCGCCTCCCCATTGCCGGGCTGACGTGGCATTATCCCGCCACCGATACCCTGCAACTGGAATTCGTCCTGCCGGCCGGTTGCTTCGCCACCGTGGTGGTGCGCGAACTGGTCCGGTTGCTGCCGACAGGATCTATGGATATCCCATGCGAATTTTGATCGCCAACGACGACGGCGTTTACGCCCCCGGCCTCGTCGCGCTGCACCAGGCGCTGGCCGACTATGCCGACTGCGCGGTGGTCGCACCCGACCAGGATCGCAGCGGTGCCAGCAGTTCGCTGACCCTCGACCGTCCGCTGCATCCGCAGCGTCTGGACAACGGCTACATCAGCATCAACGGTACGCCGACCGACTGCGTGCACCTGGCCCTCAACGGTCTGCTCGAACATACCCCGGAGATGGTGGTTTCGGGGATCAACCTGGGCGCCAACCTGGGCGACGACGTGCTGTATTCCGGCACGGTGGCGGCGGCCCTGGAAGGGCGCTTCCTCGACAAGCCGGCGTTCGCCTTCTCGCTGCTGTCGCGACAGACCGACAACCTGCCGGCCGCCGCGCAGATCGCCCGACGCCTGGTGGCCATGCATGACCAGCTCGACCTGCCGCCGCGCACGGTGCTCAACGTCAATATCCCCAACCTGCCGCTGGAGCGCATCCGCGGCATCCAGCTGACCCGCCTCGGCCACCGCGCCCGCGCCGCCGCACCGGTCAAGTCGGTCAACCCGCGCGGCAAGGAAGGCTACTGGATCGCGGTGGCCGGCGATGCCGAGGACGGCGGCCCGGGGACCGACTTCCACGCGGTGATGCAGGGCTACGTGTCGATCACCCCGTTGCAGCTGGACCGCACCTTCCACGAAGGCTTCCGCGGTCTGGGCATTCTGGAGACGTTGTTGTGACAAGGAACGACCTGCAGCGCCGAGGGATCGGCATGACTTCCCAGCGCACCCGCGAGCGGCTGATCCAGCGCCTCTGCGAGGAGGGATTGTCGGATGCGCGGGTACTCGAAGTGATTCGCCGCACGCCGCGCCACCTGTTCGTCGACGAGGCGCTGGCCCATCGCGCCTACGAGGACACCGCGCTGCCGATCGGCCACAACCAGACCATCTCGCAGCCGTTCATGGTCGCGCGGATGAGCGAGCTGCTGCTGGCCAGCGGACCGCTGGACAAGGTGCTGGAGATCGGCACCGGTTCGGGCTACCAGACCGCGGTGCTCGCCCAACTGGTCGAGCGGGTATTCTCGGTGGAGCGCATCCAGTCGCTGCAGGAGCGCGCCAAGGAGCGACTGCTCGAACTCGACCTGCGCAACGTGGTCTTTCGTTGGGGCGATGGCTGGGACGGCTGGTCGGCCCTGGCGCCCTACAACGGGATCATCGTGACCGCCGCCGCCAGCGAGGTGCCGCAGGCGCTGCTCGACCAGCTGGCGCCGGGCGGACGGCTGGTGATCCCGGTCGGCGCCGGCGACGAGCAGCAACTGCTGCTGATCGTCAACGAGGGTGGGCACTTCTCCCGGCAAATACTTGACTCGGTACGTTTCGTGCCTCTGCTGAGCGGTTCGGTGTTCTGAGTCCTCGGCCGTTCTGACGGAAAAAACAATGCGAAATGCTTTCCTGCTGTTCGCCAAGGGCATGGCCATGGGCGCAGCCGACGTGGTGCCGGGGGTTTCCGGCGGCACCATCGCCTTCATCAGCGGCATCTACGACGAACTGCTGCGCTCCATCGGCGCGGTGCCGACGGCCCTGCGCCAGTTGCTGCGCGGTCGGGTGCGCGAGGCCTGGCAGACGGCCAACGCCAATTTCCTGGTGATCCTGCTGAGCGGCGTGCTGACCAGCATCTTCAGTCTGGCGCGGGGCATCACCTGGCTGCTGGAGCACCAGCCGATCCCGCTGTGGTCGTTCTTCTTCGGTCTGATCCTGGTTTCGGTCTGGCTGGTCGGTCGGGAGATCTCGCGCTGGAACTGGGGCAGCATGCTGGGCTTCGGTCTCGGCGTGGCGTTCGCCTGGTGGATCACCGTGGCGGCCCCGATGCAGTGGGGGCACGACCCGCTGAGCCTGTTCTTCGCCGGCGCCATCGCCATATGCGCGATGATCCTGCCAGGCATCTCGGGCAGCTTCCTGCTGGTGCTGATGGGGCTCTATGCCTTCGTGCTGGAAGCGGTCAAGGGCTTCGATGTGGCGGTGCTGGCGGTGTTCGCCGCCGGCTGCGCCTGCGGCCTGCTGAGCTTCGCGCGGTTGCTGAGCTGGATGCTCGAACATGTGCGCACCCTGACTCTGACCTTCCTGACCGGGCTGATGCTCGGCTCGCTGAACAAGGTCTGGCCCTGGAAGGAGACCCTGACCTGGCGCGCCGACCGTCATGGCCAGTTGCAGCCGCTGCAGCAGGAGAACCTGTGGCCCTGGCACTACGCCCAGTCGAGCGGACAGGACGCGCAACTGCTGCTGGCGCTGCTGATGGCGCTGGGCGGCGTGTTGCTGGTCTGTGCTCTGGAATGGTTTGCCAGGCGGCACCGGCCGCAGGTGGGGGAGGCATGAGTCGGCTCATGAGCGGATTCGCGATGTCATCGCAGGGTCGCGGCGCGCTGCGTCTGTTGGCCGGGTTCGGGCTGTGCCTGGGGTTGGCGCTGCTGGGAGGCTGCGCCACGTCCACGGGAAGCAGCGTGTCCGTCGACAGCCGCGCTGCAAACGCCCGTCAGCCGGTCACCCAGGGACAGTACCGGGTCCAGCGTGGCGATACCCTGTATTCGATTGCCAGTCGCTATGGCTGGGAATGGCGCGCCCTGGCGACCCACAACCGCATCGCGCCGCCCTACACGATTCATGTCGGGCAAGTGATCCGCTTCGGCACCTCGGGGCAGGCCCTGGCCAGCTCGCCGGCGCCCGCAGTGGTCGCACCGGTCGCAAGTCGGGCGCCCGGCAGTGCGGCCCGTCCCGCCGCTCCTGTGGCCGCGCCGAGCGTGCCGGCCACCACACCGGTGATGCCGTCTGCCCGCTCGGCCAGCGGCTGGTCATGGCCGGCCGTCGGTCAGGTGATCGAGGTGTTTTCGGCGAGCAATAGTTTGAACAAGGGCATTGATATCGCCGGAGATTTGGGCCAGCCTGTCCTTGCTGCACAAGATGGGAGCGTGGTGTACGCCGGTAGCGGTTTGCGGGGATACGGCGAGCTGGTCATCATCAAGCACAACGATACCTACGTCAGTGCCTACGGCCACAACCGCAGGCTGCTGGTGAAGGAAGGACAGCGTGTCAAGGTAGGTCAGCAGATTGCGGAAATGGGCTCTACGGACACTGACAGGGTGAAGCTGCATTTCGAGATTCGCCGTCAGGGCAAGCCCGTCGACCCGTTGCAGTATCTGCCACGCCGCTGAGCTGTCACCTTTGCCGGATAGCGTGGGGGGACAGGACCCCGGCGCGTCAAAGGGACATGAGCGTCCGAGGTCTTTTGTCGAGCTCAGCAAAGGACCAATAAAAATGGCAAGTTCCAAAAAAGAAACCGTGGAGTTTGACAGCGATGACGAAATTCTCCTCCTGGAGCCTGGCGTCATCCCCGACCTAGATGTCGCCGAGCCGGAGGGAGACGGCGATGCGGGGCTCGACGTTCAGCCCGGCGCCAGCTCCCGGCAGCACAAGTTCATCGACTACACCCGTGCGCTCGACGCCACGCAGCTTTATCTGAACGAAATCGGCTTCTCGCCGCTGCTGACCCCGCAAGAGGAAGTGCATTTCGCCCGCATGGCGCGGCGCGGCGAAGAAGCCGGGCGCAAGCGGATGATCGAGAGCAACCTGCGCCTGGTGGTGAAGATCTCCCGTCGCTACGTCAACCGCGGGCTGACCCTGCTCGATCTGATCGAAGAGGGCAACCTCGGCCTGATCCGCGCGGTGGAGAAGTTTGACCCCGAGCGCGGCTTCCGCTTTTCGACCTATGCGACCTGGTGGATCCGCCAGACCATCGAGCGGGCGATCATGAACCAGACGCGTACCATCCGCCTGCCGATCCACGTGGTCAAGGAGCTCAACGTCTACCTGCGCGCCGCTCGCGAGCTGACCCAGAAACTCGACCACGAGCCCTCGGCCGAGGAAATCGCCGCCCTGCTGGACAAGCCGGTCGGCGAGGTCAAGCGCATGCTCGGGCTCAACGAGCGGGTGACGTCGGTGGATGTCACCCTGGGTCCGGATTCCGACAAGACCCTGCTCGACACCCTGACCGACGAGCGTCCCAGCGATCCCTGCGAGCTGCTGCAGGACGAGGATCTGAGCCAGAGCATCGATCTGTGGCTGTCCGACCTGTCGGAAAAGCAGCGCGAGGTGGTGATCCGCCGCTTCGGCCTGCGCGGTCATGAGAGCTGCACGCTGGAGGAGGTGGGTCGCGAGATCGGCCTGACCCGCGAACGGGTACGGCAGATCCAGGTAGAGGCGCTCAAGCGCCTGCGCGAGATACTGGAAAGCAACGGCCTGTCCAGCGAGGCGCTGTTCGAGTAAGCACTTCCGCACTGCAAGAGCCCGACCCGGCAGCGTCCGCGTCGGGCTTTTTCGTGCCCGCGGGCAAGACGAGCGGCATGTGCGGTCATTGATCGGATATCGGGCCGAGGCGCCGCTTGTCGCCCGTCCCTGTAATCCAAGGCTTACAGGGTTTGTAAGCCAATGCCGGAAAGGCTTCGGGTATTTGCCGGGCTGAGCGGTGAGGTTTTTTATAAATCTCTGTTTTTAAAGGATTTTTTGTGTGGCGGCAGGTACTAGGGCGCTTCGCTCAGGCGGCGACGGCCAGCTTGCGGAAAAGTTCCCGGCGGCTAGTATCTGTCTTGCGTTCAGGATGTAACGCAGCCGGCAAGGATGCAGGCAGGGACATCATAGGGAAGCGATTCACCACGGTCGGTGGCAAGGGAACAGAAAGCAGGGCGGGGGCAACCCCGCCCTATTTTTTTGCGTGCGCAAAAGGTTCAGCCGCGGATGACCGGGCGGGTCGGGTCGGTGATCCACTCGCTCCAGGAGCCAGCGTACAGCCTGGCCAGCGGGTAGCCCGCCAGGCACAGGGCGAACAGGTTGTGGCAGGCGGTCACTCCGGAGCCGCAGTAGGCGACGATGCGGCTTTGCGGGCGCGGGCCGATCAGCCGGGCGAAGCGCTGGCGCAGGATGGCGGCATCGAGAAAGCGCTCGCTGTCGTCCAGGTTGTCGGTGAAGGCTGCGCACTGCGCGCCGGGAATGTGTCCGGCCACCGGATCGATCGGCTCGACTTCGCCGCGAAAACGCGGCAGGCCGCGAGCATCGAGCAATACCAGATCGGGGTCGGCCAGGGCCTGTGTCAGTTCGTTGCCGTCGATCACCAGAGCCGGATCGGGCTGGCCATGGAAGTCGCCGGCCGTCGCGAGCGGGCAGTCTCGGCTCAGCGGCAGACCGGCATCCTGCCAGGCGTTCAGGCCGCCATCGAGCAGCCAGACACCTTCGCGTTTGCCGAGCCAGAGCAGCAGCCACCAGGCGCGTGCGGCGAAGGCTCCCGGCCCGTCGTCGTAGAGCACGATCTGGCTGTCGTTGCCGATTCCCCAGGCGCGCAGGCGCTGGCAGAGTTGCTGCGGGTCGGGCAGGGGATGGCGGCCACTGCGTCCGGGCTGTACCGGGGCCGACAAGTCGCGCTCCAGGTCGGCATGTTGCGCGCGCGGCAGGTGGCCGGCCGCATGGGCGCGCCGACCGTAGTCGGGGTCTTCCAGGGCAAAGCGGCAGTCGAGGATCACCAGATCCGGCTGGTCGAGGCGTTGTGCCAGTTCTTGCGGGCTGAGTAGGCGGGCAAGGGCCATGGGCTTCTCCAGGTATGGGCAGTGGCGGGCAGGTGGGTGGACGACCTACAGCTTAACGCCAGTCTCCGCTCGACGTGCAGGGTGCATTTCCTGTGCCGGCGCTTGGCCGAATTGCCGCATGTTTGCCGCGCCGGCAGGTATACTCCGCGCTTTTACGCAGGAGAGCCTCGTGGCCGCAATCGATATCCGCTGGGTCCTAGATGACGCGACCCTGGCCAGCTGCTGCAGCGCCTGGCGCCGCCGGCCTTTCGTGGCGCTGGATACCGAGTTCATGCGGGTGGATACCTTCTACCCGATCGCCGCCTTGCTGCAGGTTGGCGACGGCGAGGCGGTGTGGCTGATCGACCCGCTGAAGATCGGCGACTGGGCGCCGTTCGCCGCGCTGTTGGAAGACCCCGCGGTGGTCAAGGTACTGCACTCGTGCAGCGAGGACCTTGAGGTGTTCCGGCGCCTGACCGGCAGTTGCCCGCAGCCGCTGTTCGACACCCAGATCGCCGCCGGCTACCTGGGCATCGGTTTCTCCATGGGCTACTCGCGGCTGGTCAAGGAGCTGCTGGGGCTCGACCTGCCCAAGGACGAGACCCGCTCCGACTGGCTGCAGCGCCCGCTCAGCGACATGCAGGTGCGCTATGCCGCGGAGGACGTGCAGCACCTGTGCGAGGTCTACGCCAAGCTCGACGGCCGCCTGAGCGCGGACAAGCGTGCCTGGCTGCTGGAGGACGGGGCCGAACTGGTCGCCGCCCAGGGCGAGGTCTGCGACCCGCAGGAAGCCTGGCGCGAGGTCAAGCTGGCCTGGCGCCTGAACGGCCAGCAGCTGGCCGTGCTGCGCGCCCTGTGCGCCTGGCGCGAGGAGCAGGCGCGATTGCGCGACCAGCCGCGCAATCGCATCCTGCGCGAACGCTCGCTGTGGCCGCTGGCCCGCCTGCAGCCGCGCGATGCGGTCAGCCTGGCGCGCATCGAAGACATGCATCCGCGCACCGTGCGCCAGGATGGCGAGGCCCTGCTGGGGCTGATCGCCCGCGCTGCGGCGCTGCCCGTCGAGCAGTGGCCCGAGCCGCTGCCCGAACCCCTGCCGCTGGAAGCCGCGGCGCTGCTCAAGAAACTGCGCGCGGTCGGCCAGCGCGAGGCCGAGCGGCTGCAGATCGTCCCCGAGCTGATGCTGCGCAAGAAGGTGCTCGAAGCCCTGCTGAAAACCGGCTATCCCGATGGCCCTTACCAGTTGCCCGACGCCCTGCGCGGCTGGCGCCGCGCCCTGATGGGCCAGGCCCTGCTGGACACCCTCTGCCGAGACTGACGATGAAACGAATCTGCTCCATCTACAAAAGCCCGCGCAAGCGCGAGATGTACCTGTATGTCGACAAGCGCGAAGCCCTGGCCCGGGTGCCCGAAGCCCTGCTGAGCGCCTTCGGCGCGCCGCAGCATGCCTTCGACCTGCTGCTCACCCCCGAGCGCAAGCTGGCCCGCGAGGACATCCACAAGGTGCTGGACAACATCGAGAAGCAGGGCTTCCACCTGCAGATGCCGCCGCCGGAGGAGGAGTACATCGAGCACCTGCCCGACGAACTGCTGCGCCGCAACGACCCCGTCTGAACGACAGCCCGCCCGGAGACTTCGCCATGGCCGCCAAGGTCGAACCCTTCTGGAAGCGCAAGACGCTCGCGCAGCTCGACAGCGAGGAGTGGGAGTCGCTGTGCGACGGCTGCGGGCTGTGCTGCCTGCAGAAGCTCGAAGACGACGAGGACGGCAGCGTCTATTACACGCGCATCGCCTGCAAGCTGCTGGACCTCGAAACCTGCCGCTGCAGCGACTATGCCGGACGTCAGCAGCAGGTGCCCGACTGCGTGCGCCTGACGCCGGCGCAGGCCGGCGAGTTCCGCTGGCTGCCGCCGACCTGCGCCTACCGCCTGGTCGCCGAAGGCAAGGACCTGCTGCCCTGGCACCATCTGCTCTGCGGCGATCCGCAGGCGGTTCATGCGGCGCGCATTTCCCAGTCCGGACGCATGCTCAGCGAAAACAGCGTGGCCGAGGACGACTGGGAGGACTATCTGATCTTCCGGGCGGGCTGAACCTGCCGCGGCGGCCGGGGTCCTATCCGCTCACCAGGAGAACACTGCCATGCTCATGCGTTCGCGTCCCTTCTGGCTCGTGCTGGCGAGCCTGCTCTCCACCCCGCTGGCGGCTGCCCAGCGCGTCGACCTGGACTACCACGTGCGTTTCCTGCCGGACAGCGGCCAGGCGGAGGTCCGCCTGACCCTCGCCCGCGGCCAGGCGGTACGCTATTTCGACTTCAGCCTCGGCGCCGATGGCGGCTACAGCGACTTCCAGGCCGATGGCGAGTGGAGCCAAGACAATCCGCAGCGCGGCGTCTGGCGTCCGCCGGCGGGCAAGGCCACGCTGAGCTACCGGGTGCGGATCGACCAGCAGCGCAACAATGGCCGCTTCGATGCGCGGATGACCGCCGACTGGGCCTTGCTGCGCGGCGACAACCTGGTGCCGGCGGCGCGGGTCGACATCGCCCCGGACGTCGAGCTGGTCAGTCGCCTGCAGTTCGAGCTGCCGCCGGGCTGGAAGGGGGTGGAAACCGGCTGGCCGCGGATCGGCAAGGCGCGTTTTCGCATCGACAACCCGGCGCGGCGCTTCGACCGTCCGACCGGCTGGATTCTCGCCGGCCAGCTCGGCGTGCGCCGCGCCACGCTCGGCAAGACCGAGGTGGCGGTCGCCGCGCCGGTGGGCGAGGGGCTGAGGCGCATGGACATCCTGACCCTGCTGACCTTCGTCTGGCCCCATGCCCAGGCGGTGTTCCCGCGCGAGCCGGGCAAGCTGCTGATCGTCGGTGCCGGCGATCCGATGTGGCGCGGCGGCCTGTCGGGGCCCAACTCGCTGTACATGCACGCCGACCGGCCGCTGGTCAGCGAGAACGGCACCAGTTCGCTGATCCACGAGCTGGTCCATGTGTTCAGCCGCATCGGCGATACCGAGCGCAGCGACTGGATCACCGAGGGCATCGCCGAGTACTACGCCATCGAACTGATGCGTCGCGCCGGCGGCCTCAGCGAGGACCGCTACGCGAAGATCCGCATGCAGCTGGAGCGCTGGAGCCGCAAGGTCACCTCGCTGCGCGGCGAGCGCGCCAGCGGTGCGGTGACCGCGCGGGCGGTGCTGTTGCTGCAGGCGCTGGATGCGGAAATCCGCACCGCCAGCCGCGGCGAGCGCTCGCTGGACGACGTCACCCGTGGCCTGATGCGTCTGGAGAAGGCCAGTACCCGCGACTTCGTGCAGATCGCCGAAAACGTGCTGGGTCGACCGTCGAAAGTGCTGGATACCCGCCTGCTGCGCTGAGTGCGACCTGGACACGACAAGGGCGCCGCGCAGGCGCCCTTGTCGTGTCTGGCCGGGCGGTGTTTCCGGCCTTCGTGCGCCTGGCGGGCGCTCAGCGCCGGCCCAGCACCTTGAGCAGGAAGGCGTACTCCAGCGCGGCGTCCCTGAGCGCCTGGTAGCGGCCGCTCATGCCGCCGTGGCCGGCGGCGAATTCGGTCTTGAGCAGCAGCGGGTTGGCGTCGGTCTTGCACTCGCGCAGCCGCGCCACCCACTTGGCCGCCTCCCAGTACTGCACCCGGCTGTCGTGGTAGCCGGCCACGGCGAGGATCGCCGGGTAGGCCTGGGCCCTGACGTTCTCGTAGGGCGCATAGGCGCGGATGCGCGCGTAGACCTCCGGCTCGCTCGGGTCGCCCCATTCGTCGTACTCGGTCACCGTCAGCGGCAGCTCTGGGTTCTGCATGGTGTTGAGCACATCGACGAAGGGCACCTCGGCGATCGCCGCGGCGAACAGCTCGGGGCGCTGGTTGAGCACTGCGCCGATCAACAGGCCGCCGGCGCTGCCGCCGCTGATCGCCAGTTGCGTCGTGGTGGTGTAGCCGCCCTCGATCAGCGCCTCGGCGCAGGCGATGAAGTCGTCGAAGCTGTTCTGCTTGTGCGCGAGCTTGCCGGCGCGGTACCAGGCCTCGCCCAGCTCGCCGCCGCCGCGCACGTGGGCGATGGCGAACAGGAAGCCGCGCTCCAGCAGGCTCAGGCGGGCATGGGAGAACCAGGGGTCGAGGCTCTCGCCATAGGCGCCGTAGCCGTACAGATAGAGCGGTGCGGGCAGCGCGGCGTCGAGCACCTCGCGGCGGCCGACCAGGCTGATCGGTACCCGGGTGCCGTCGGCCGCCGTTGCCCAGAGGCGCCGGCTCTCGTAGGCGTCGGCGTCGAAGAGGCCTTCCACCGCCGTTTGCTTGAGCACTGTCTGCGTGCCGCTGGCCAGCTCCAGCTGGCGGATCTGCGCCGGACGGTTGAGCGCCTCGTAGCGCAGGCGGATCACCGGGCTGTCGAACTCCAGGTCGTCGTAGACGTGCAGGCTGTAGGCGGCGTCCGGCAGCTGCACCCGGTAGGGCGCGCCGCCCTGGGGCAGGACCTCGATCACCGGCAGGCCGTTGTCGCGCAGGCCGAGGGTGATGGCGCCGGCGTTCAGGCTGACTTCCTCTAGCATCAGCGTATCGCGATGGGCGACCAGCTCCTGCCAGTGCGCGCGGGTCGGTGCGCTTTCCGTGGCGCTGTAGAGCGCGAAGTTGATTCCCGCCTGGTTGCTGCGGATCAGCCAGCGCCACTGGCCGTCGAGCTGGCCGTGGTCGGGGTAGTACTCGTGGCCTTCCTCGCGCGGGGCCAGGCACTGGAAGGCGCCGTCCGGGTGCTCGGCGTCCAGCACCCAGGCCTCGGAGGTGGTCTTGCTGGCCAGCAGCAGGATCAGCTGGCGCTCGGAGCTGGCGCGGTGACAGCCGAGGAAGAAGCGTCCGTCCTGCTCTTCGAACACCAGTTCAGCGCCGTCCTCGCCGAGGCTGTGGCGGTACAGGCGGTGCGGGCGGTGGGTGTCGTCCAGCGCGGCGAAGAACAGCGTGCGGCTGTCGTTGGCCCAGGTCAGGCTGCCGTCGCAGTCCTCGAAGGGCAGGGCGGTCACCTCGCCTGTAGCCAGCTCCTTGACGAATAGCTGGTAGATCTCGTCGCCCTGGGTGTCCAGGCTGTAGGCCAGGCGCCGGTGGTCGGGGCTGATGCTGAAAGCGCCGATGGACAGGTAGCCATCGGCGGCGAGGGCGTTGGGGTCGAGCAGCAGTTCCTCGTGCGCCGCGTCGACGCTCAGCGAGCCGTCGGTCGGGCGCGGGTGGCGGTAATGGCGCGGATACTCCTCGCCGGCCGTGGTGCGCTGGTAGTACAGCCAGGGGCCCCAGGGGCTCGGCAGCGACAGGTCGGTTTCGCGGATGCGCGCGCGGATCTCCTCGAACAGCTGTTCGCGCAGCGCGGCAGTGTCGGCCAGTTGTTCCTCCAGCCAGGCGTTCTCGGCCTGCAGATGGGCGAGTACCTCGGCAGCGTCGCGCTGCTCCAGCCAGGCGTAGGGATCGGCGCCGTCCTGGCGGCGGGCGCGGGGCGGGGTATCGGGCATGGGGCTCTCCGGCCGCGTCTGGCGCGCGGCTGCTGGGAAAAGTCGCTATGATAAGCGGCCCATTCCGCCCGCGACCATGCGCCGATGACCGAACAAGACTATCTCCTCGCCTGGACCCTGTACGCCCTGGCCGCGCTGGGTTGCCTGCTGGTGGGGTTCCGCATCACCGCCTGGATGTGGCGTGCCCTGCGCGAGCCGCTGCGGGTGCTGATGGCCGTGCTGCTGTGTACGCCGACGCTGGTCGACCCGGCGCGCGAACTGCAGGCACCGGCCATCGCCATCGCCGCCTTGGACCTGCTGTTCAAGACCGGCAGCAACCTGTGGCTGGCGGTGACCGACCTGGCGGCCTTCGCGCTGATCGGTTTTTCCCTGTACCTGCTGTTCGTCGCCATCCGCTGGCCGCTGGAGCGGCGCCGGGCGGAAGCGGCCGCGGCCCGAGCCGAGGCCGAAGCGCAGCCGGCGCGCGAGCCGAGTTTGCGCGAGCTGCTCGATGACCGCCGCGGCGAGCCGCGCCTGTGAAACCTGCCGGGAGCGCCGCGGATGTGTGAGTTGCTGGGCATGAGTGCCAACGTGCCGACCGATATCGTGTTCAGCTTCACCGGGCTGATGCAGCGCGGCGGGCGTACCGGCCCGCATCGCGACGGCTGGGGCATCGGCTTCTACGAGGGGCGCGGCCTGCGCCTGTTCCAGGACCCACAGGCGAGCAGCGAGTCGGAGGTGGCGCGGCTGGTGCAGCGCTATCCGATCAAGAGCGAGGTGGTGATCGGGCATATCCGCCAGGCCAACGTCGGCAAGGTCTGCCTGGCCAACACTCATCCCTTCGTGCGCGAGCTGTGGGGGCGCAACTGGTGCTTCGCCCATAACGGCCAGTTGGCCGGGTTCGCGCCCGTGCCGGATTTCTATCGGCCGGTGGGCGATACCGACAGCGAGGCGGCGTTCTGCGATCTGCTCAACCGCGTGCGCCGCGCCTTTCCCGAACCGGTGGAGGTGGAGCAGCTGCTGCCGGTCCTGGTCGAGGCCTGTGCCGGCTATCGGCGCCTCGGCGTGTTCAACGCGCTGCTCAGCGATGGCGACTGGCTGTTCAGCTTCTGTTCGACCAAGCTGGCGCACATCACCCGCCGCGCGCCCTTCGGGCCGGCGCAGCTCAAGGATGCCGACATGGCGGTGGACTTCCAGGCGGAAACCACTCCTGACGATGTGGTGACGGTGATTGCGACCGATCCCCTGACCGCCAACGAGGACTGGCAGCTCTACCGCCCGGGTCAGTGGCTGCTGTGGCGGCGCGGCGAGCAGGTGGCCGCTGGCGCGCTGGCGGACTGACTAGCGCGGCGGCTGGTTCGGAGAGGCCCGACATGAAAGGCGGGCAAGAAAAAACCCGGCTGATAAGCCGGGTTTTTTCGGACATCCAGATCAGCGATTAGCCGATGATCTGGATGTTGGAAGCCTGCTTGCCCTTCGGACCGGTGGTCACTTCGAAGGACACTTTCTGGTTTTCGGCCAAGGTCTTGAAGCCCTGAGCGCGAATTTCGGAGAAGTGGGCGAACAGATCGTCACCACCGTCGTCCGGCTTGATGAAACCGAAACCCTTGGTGTCGTTGAACCACTTAACTGTGCCAGTTGCCATTTCGTGTAATTCCTAGGTATTGATGTGTAGCAGGGCCGGAGCCCATGGGTGTGGAATCAAGAAGTCGAGAATGACGAACTGACGTACTGATTCAGTGCGTTTACAGCTGACGTATTCTGCCTTGACCAACGACTTCACTTTGCCCGTTCCGGCCCGGCATGGCAAACGATTTTTTGCCCGGTCGGCAAAAATGCCTGGTGGCCTGTCGGGGTGCCGTTCATCCCGTCGGGCGCCGGCTCCATGGCCTTGCGCGGTACCGGCTCTGCCTGCCGGGCGCCCGGCAGGCAGAGTGCGCGCGCCGCTTACTGTTGCAGTTCCTGCTCGCCGAACAGGCCGTCGAACAGCATGCTGGACAGGTAGCGCTCGCCCGAGTCGGGGAGGATCACCACGATGGTCTTGCCCTGCATGTCCGGCTCGTTGGCGAGGCGCACCGCGGCGGCCATGGCCGCACCGCAGGAGATGCCGCAGAGGATGCCTTCCTCGCGCATCAGGCGCAGGGCCATCGCCTTGGCCTCGTCGTCGCCGACCTGTTCGACGCGGTCGACCACCGACAGATCGAGGTTCTTCGGCACGAAACCGGCGCCGATGCCCTGGATCTTGTGGGGCGCGGGCTTGACCTCGCTGCCGGCCAGGGTCTGGCTGATCACCGGCGAGCCGGCCGGCTCCACCGCCACCGAGAGGATCGGCTTGCCGCAGACGTTCTTGATATAGCGCGACACCCCGGTGATGGTGCCGCCGGTGCCGACCCCGGCGACCAGCACGTCGATGGCGCCGTCGGTGTCGTTCCAGATTTCCGGGCCGGTGGTCTGCTCGTGGATCGCCGGGTTGGCCGGGTTCTCGAACTGCTGCAGCAGCAGGTACTGGCCGGGGTGTGCGGCGGCCAGTTCGGCAGCCTTGTCGATGGCGCCCTTCATGCCCTTGGCCGGCTCGGTCAGCACCAGTTCGGCGCCGAGCGCCTTGAGCACCTTGCGCCGCTCCAGGCTCATCGAGGCCGGCATGGTCAGCACCAGCTTGTAGCCCTTGGCGGCGGCGACGAAGGCCAGGCCGATGCCGGTGTTGCCCGAGGTCGGCTCGACGATGGTCATGCCCGGCTTGAGCCGGCCGCTCTGCTCGGCGTCCCAGATCATGCTGGCGCCGATCCGGCACTTGACCGAGTAGGCCGGGTTGCGACCCTCGTTCTTGGCCAGGATGGTCACGCCGGCGGGGCCGAGGCGGTTGATGCGGATCAGCGGCGTGTTGCCGATGGCTTGGGCGTTGTCTGCGTAGATGCGGCTCATCTCGGGCCTTCTCCTGCGGTGGAAAACGAAAGCGCATCAGCCTATGCGCTCGGCGCGGGAGCGTCCAGCGCGCCGCGGTGTCCGGACGGGGCGCCGGCGTTCCCGGCGGCAAGCCCGCGCGTTATAGTCGGGCATCGCCGCCCACGGGCCGGCCACGCATCGCACGAGGAAGATTCCCGATGAAATTCGAAGGCACCGCCGCCTACGTCGCCACCGACGACCTCAAGCTCGCGGTCAACGCCGCCATTGCCCTGCAGCGTCCGCTGCTGGTCAAGGGCGAGCCGGGCACCGGCAAGACCCTGCTCGCCGAGCAACTGGCCGAGTCGCTGGGCACCCGGCTGATCACCTGGCACATCAAGTCGACCACCAAGGCCCATCAGGGCCTCTACGAGTACGATGCGGTGAGTCGCCTGCGCGACTCGCAGCTGGGCGTCGACAAGGTCCACGACGTGCGCAACTACATCAAGAAGGGCAAGCTGTGGGAGGCCTTCGAGGCCGACCAGCGCGTGGTGCTGTTGATCGACGAGATCGACAAGGCCGACATCGAGTTCCCCAACGATCTGCTGCAGGAACTCGACCGCATGGAGTTCTTCGTCTACGAGACCGGCGAGACGGTCAAGGCGGCGCAGCGGCCGATCATCGTCATCACCTCCAACAACGAGAAGGAGCTGCCGGACGCCTTCCTGCGCCGCTGCTTCTTCCACTACATCGCCTTCCCCGACCGCGACACCCTGCAACGGATCGTCGACGTGCATTTCCCTAGCATCCGCCAGGAGCTGGTGCAGGAGGCGCTGGAAATCTTCTTCGACATCCGCAAGGTGCCGGGGCTGAAGAAGAAGCCGTCCACCTCCGAGCTGGTCGACTGGCTCAAGCTGCTGATGGCCGACCAGATCGGCGAGGCCGTGCTGCGCGAGCGCGATCCGACCAAGGCGATCCCGCCGCTGGCCGGTGCGCTGGTGAAGAACGAGCAGGATGTGATGCTGCTCGAACGCCTGGCGTTCATGAGCCGGCGCGCCGGGCGCTAGGGTGGAGAGTCCGCAACGCGGTCTTCCACCGGTGGGCAACGCTGCGCGGCAGCCCACCCTGCGGTCTTCCCCGAGGTCATAGAGATGCTGCTCAACCTGTTCAACGAATTGCGCGCGGCCAAGGTGCCGGTGTCGCTGCGCGAGCTGCTCGACCTGCTCGAAGCGCTCGAGCGCCAGGTGGTGTTCGCCGACCTGGATGCTTTCTACTTCCTGGCGCGCACCGTGCTGGTCAAGGACGAGCGGCATTTCGACAAGTTCGACCGCGCCTTCGCCGCCTACTTCCAGGGCCTCGACAACCTGGATGCGGCGCTGCAGGCGCTGATCCCCGAGGACTGGCTGCGCAAGGAGTTCGAGCGCTTCCTCAGTGAGGAGGACAAGGCGCAGCTGAAGAGCCTGGGCGGCCTCGATGCGCTGATCGAGGCGTTCAAGCAGCGCCTGGCCGAGCAGAAGGAGCGTCACGCCGGCGGCAACAAGTGGATCGGCACCGGCGGCAGCAGTCCGTTCGGTTCCGGCGGCTACCATCCCGAGGGCATCCGCGTCGGCGACGCCGGCCAGCGCCAGGGGCGGGCGGCCAAGGTCTGGGAGCAGCGTCAGTACCGCAACCTCGACGACCAGGCCGAACTCGGCTCGCGCAACCTGCAGCTGGCCCTGCGCCGTCTGCGCCGCTTCGCCCGCGAGGGGGCGGCCGAGGAGTTCGACCTCGACGGCACCATCGAACACACCGCGCGCGATGCCGGTCTGCTCAACATCCGCATGCGTCCGGAGCGGCGCAACGCGGTCAAGCTCCTGCTGCTGCTCGACATCGGCGGTTCGATGGACGCCCACGTCAAGGTCTGCGAGGAGCTGTTCGCCGCCTGCCGCAGCGAGTTCAAGCATCTGGAGTATTTCTACTTCCACAACTTCGTCTATGAGGCGGTGTGGAAGGACAACCGGCGTCGCCACAGCGAGCGCCTCGCCACCTTCGACCTGCTGCACAAGTACGGTCCGGACTACAAGGTGGTGTTCGTCGGCGATGCTTCCATGGGCCCCTACGAGATCACCCATGCCGGCGGCAGCGTCGAGCACTGGAACGAGGAGCCCGGGTTCGTCTGGATGCAGCGCTTCATGGAAACCTACAGGAAGCTCATCTGGATCAACCCGTACCCGCAGGAGGCGTGGAAATACAGCACCTCGACCTCGATGGTGCGCGAGCTGGTGCAGGAGCGCATGTACCCGCTGACCCCGGCGGGCCTCGAGGAAGGCATGCGCTTTCTCGCCGCCAACTGACCTTCAATCAACCCCGGGCCGAATGCCCGGACCGGGCGCCCGGCAGAGCCTGCCGCGCGCCCTTGCCTTTCTGGGAGTCGAGCATGTCGGTCACGCGACAGGGAATGGACGGGTTCGCCGTGCAACTGATGGTTGTGCTGTGCAGCCTGTGGGGATTGCAGCAGGTGGCGATCAAACTGGCGGCGCCGGACATGGCGCCGCTGCTGCAGGTAGGGCTGCGTTCGGTGCTGGCGGCCCTGCTGGTGGCGCTGTTCATGCTGTGGCGGCGCCAGCCCTGGCAGCCGGGCGACGGCACCTTGCGGGCCGGCGCGCTGGTCGGACTGCTGTTCGCCCTGGAGTTCCTGTTCATCGCCGAGGCGCTGGTGCGCACCAGCGCGGCGCACATGGTGGTGCTGCTCTACACCGCACCGATCTTCGCCGCGCTCGGCCTGCACCTGTGGCTGCCGGGCGAGCGGCTGCGGCGCCTGCAATGGCTGGGCATCCTGATCGCGTTCGCCGGCATCCTGCTGGCCTTCGGCGGTGGCGCGCTGGGCCAGCGGATTTCCGCGCAGGTGCTGCTCGGAGACTTCTTCGCCCTGCTGGCCGGACTGTTCTGGGGGGCGACCACCGTGGCGGTGCGTTGCACCCGGCTGGCCGAGGCCGCGCCGGCCAAGACCCTGCTCTACCAACTGCTCGGCGCCGCCTGTCTGGTGCTGCCGGCCTGGCTGGGCGGACAGGTCGCGACGGCGCACCTGACGCCGGTGGTCTGGGGCAGCCTGTTGTTCCAGGGGGTGATCGTCTCCTTCGTCAGCTACCTGACCTGGTTCTGGCTGTTGCGCCGCTACCTGGCGTCGCGACTGGGCGTGTTCTCCTTCATGACGCCGCTGTTCGGCGTGCTGTTCGGCGTCTGGCTGCTGGATGAGCGCGTCGACCTGTTCTTCGTCGCCGGCGGCGCGCTGGTGCTGCTGGGGATCAGCCTGGTCAGCGCCGAGACCTGGTGGCGCCGCCTGCTGGGGCGCTAGGTGAGACAGGTGTGGATGCTCGGGGCCGGGCGCGGCGTACAATGGGCGGCGAGGCGCCAGCAGAGAGCCGGTGGCCTCGCCCATTTCCCCATGCAGAACGGAAGGTGCATATGTCCGGTATCGGAGCGATAACCCCGCAGGTGATGCCTGCCCAGAATGCGCTAAGCGCCGCTGTGGCCAGTGCCGAGGGCGGCGATGTCCAGGCGCAGAGTGGCGGCGTGACCTCGACGATCACCGTCGACCTGCATGCGGCGCTGTCCGGCAGCGGCAAGTCGGCCGGTGCCGGCGGCATGGTCGGCGGTGCCAGTGCCAGCAGCAACAGCGAGGAGTCCGACACCGTCAAGCAGCTCAAGGAACTGATCGCCCAGTTGCAGAAGCAACTGCAGGAGTTGCAGAAACGTCTGCAGGACGTGCAGGCGCGGGCCGGGAATGACGAGAGCGCCAGCGCCGAGGCGTCCGCGCTGCAGGCTCAGGTCGCCAGCGTGTCTGGCGCGCTGCTGGAGGCCACCGCGCAACTGGCCGAGGCACTGCAGGACTCGGGGGCGGGCAGCAGCGGTGCGCTGATCGATACCACCGCCTGAGTCCGCCGCAGCCCGAGGTACGCAGCAACGACAACGCCCCGGACCTCGCGGTCCGGGGCGTTGTCGTTACGGCCGGCCGGGTACTCAGGCGGCCTGGCTTTCGCTCTGGCGCAGGGCGCGGTTCAGTGCGCTGAACAGGGCGCGGAAGCTGGCGGTGGTCAGGTTGGCGTCGATGCCGACGCCATGCAGCGGACGACCGCCGTCGACGCGCAGCTCGATGTAGGCGGCGGCCTTGGCGTTGCTGCCAGCGCCGATGGCGTGCTCGCTGTAGTCCATCACCTCGATGCCCACCGGCAGGGCGGCGACCAGGGCTTCCAGCGGACCGTTGCCGGTGCCTTTCATGACCTGGGTGCGGCCGTCGTGCTCGACCTCCACCTCGACGCGGGTGATGCCGTCCTCTTCCTGCAGGCGATGGCCCTTGAGGCTGTAGGTCGCCGCGCCGTCGAGGTATTCGGCGACCAGCAGGTCGTGGATCTGCCGCGCGCTCATCTCCAGGCCGTGGCGGTCGGTCTCGCGCTGCACCACCTGGCTGAACTCGATCTGCATGCGCCGCGGCAGGCTGATGCCGTACTCCTGTTCGAGCAGG
>RRZT010144454.1_pt1 | contig 21435 bp, 13 predicted proteins | sample 2165551 | NCBI WGS metagenome assembly RRZT01 (sample SAMN10456910, study PRJNA506462) | wastewater metagenome | biome: wastewater; feature: sludge; material: wastewater sludge; isolation source: wastewater sludge with Escherichia coli K12::gfp cells carrying plasmid... | place: USA: Moscow, Idaho... | reverse complement strand
GAACCGAGCGTGAGCAGTGGGTTGTACTTGTTTGATAGCAAAAATGGCAATGGATTGTGGTAAAAATGCGTTTAACTTGCCTACCAGCCGTGTGCAATCGTCTATAGCCGTGTGCGTGTCGAAATGGGCAACCATCATGTTGGCGTGTACACCCGTATCTGTGCGTCCAGCTCCAGTAATGGCAATGGGTTGTTTTAGTAGGGTAGAAAAAGATTTTTCGAGCACTTCTTGCACACTTATTCCATTGGGTTGTATTTGCCAACCGTGATACGAGCTACCATTGTAGGCTAGATACACAAAATAGCGAAAATAAGGCTGTTCGTTCATAGAGCTCAACGTGGCATAAAACGGTATCCTACTCCCTTGTATGTTTGAATAAACTGTTCCCCAATTTTTGTGCGAATCTTACTAATGTGTACATCTAAGGTTCTGTCGCTTACAACAATGCCATTACCCCATACTTTTTGGTAAATCTCGGAGCGAGAAAAGGTTTTGTTGGGATGATTGGATAATAAGTGTAAGATATCAAATTCTTTTTTTGTAAATTGCAGTACAATATCACCTTTGCTTACGGATAATAATAAAGGGTCGAGCGATAATTCTTCTTTGTGGTGGGCATTGGTACACCGTATAATATGTTCGGCAAGCTTGTTAGCTCTTGCTTGCAGAATAGCTTCTGGGGTATGCAGATTTACCACTTCGCTTACACCGTGTTTGTACATTGCAAGGATAAAGTCTTCCTCTGTAGAGGAGGTAATATACATAATGTACAGATGACTACAGGATATCGAAGATTTGCATTTTTTTATTAAACTAGCAAATTTGGGCGTATTTTCCGTAGTATCTGAGATTAAAACATGAATGCAGGTAGATTCTAATTCTTCCATCGCTTGTTGTATCGACGATACACAGGTAATTTTTGTGGCATAGCTAGATTGAAACATCTTTTCAATATGCTCTACATTTTCGTTACCAATCTTTTTGTCGGTAAAAAATAAAATTTTAAATGCAGAAATAATCATGTGTATTGAATATTAAAACCAAGCTTTTGTAAAATGGGCACTACGTGTAATTGTTGTTTTTTTACATGAACGGTGTAAGCAAAAAATTCTCTACGAATAGGGTAATGATTACGCAAGTATTCAAAAGCAGACACATCATTCTTTAATTGGCAACTTTCTTGCAAGATAGGATATGTTTGACTAACAAGTTCATATAAAGCATCTTGCATTTGATTGCTGGTGGCAAAAATACTACTTTTTATTGGAAGTGGTATCGAAAATGGGTTAATTTTTTGTATATTTATTCCAAAATAATCTGTAAGTGCAGTAATCATCATACGAGTAGCAGTTGCCTTACCATCAGCAGAGTAACCTGCTATATGTGGGGTGGCAATGCCTGCTTGTTGTGCTAAGGTAGCAGAAATATGGGGTTCATTTTCCCAACAATCAAGTACACAGTCGGTAATGGTGCGTGTGTGTAATGCGTTGAGTAGGGTAGTTGTATCTACAATTTCGCCACGAGCTGCATTAATGATGATGGGTTTTTTTTTGAGTTGTTTGCAATATACTTGGTCGAAAAGATGATGTGTAGGGTACACGCCACTGTTCGTATAGGGTGTATGATAGCTGATAAAGTTGGCTTTTTCGGCTATTTCGTGTATGCTCACAAAATGAGGTAAATCTTCTTTTTCTTGTCGTGGTGGGTCATTTAGCAACACACGCATACCAAGAGTTTCTGCCATTTGTGCTACTTGCTTGCCCACATGTCCTACACCAATAATGCCAATAGTACTTTCTGTAAGCGATAGAGAATGTTTGCGTGCCATATACAGCAATGCAGCAACGATATATTGAGCTACCGAAGCAGCGTTGCACCCTGGAGCATTTTTCCATACAATCCCTTTTTGAAGGCAGTATTGGGTATCGATATGGTCGTAGCCAATGGTAGCAGTGCCAATAAATTGTACCTTACTAGAGTTTAAAAGCGATTCGTTGCAGTGAGTGCGTGTGCGAATAAGTAGTGCATCGGCATCTTTCACTGTTCTATTGCTTATTTCACTCGCAGCTAAGTAAGTAACAGTAGCAATATTGTCAATAGTCCCCTGTAAAAATGGGATATGACAGTCAGCTATTACACGTATTTTGTTATTCATCAACGAGGTTTAATTTTTCAATCACACGTTTTGCTCCAGCATAATGTTCAAGAATAAACAACATATATCGTATATCAAGGGCAATAGTTCGCTGAAAACGTTCGTTGTAGTGGTATATATTGCTGATGGTTTCGTTATTTCCATCACTTAGTATGCCAATTAAATTTCCTTCTGCATCAAATACGGGAGCTCCCATTTTATCTATAGTATAATCAATAGATGTAAGAAAGGATACCGCAAAAGGTTTTTCATTCTTATTGTGTTTGCTTTGGTAAATATCTACTAAGCGTTTGTCTATCTTATAGGCGGCGTGGCGTGTATTATTTTTTTCGATAATTCCTTCAAAATTAGAGATATAGCCAAAAAATGCTCCGTCTGAGGGGCTATACGTAGTAATGGTGCCATAACTCATACGTAAGGTGTAATTAGCATCCGCTAACAAGGTGTTTTCTTTGTTTTTTCGTTGGTAGCCTTCTATTAATAATGCTGTTAAATGTTCAATTTCTTTTTCGTCAGCAAAAGCAATACGGGCTATTTCGGCACGTTTTTTTAATATACTTTTGCTCAATAGAATGATTGGGTCGTTGTTAAATTGCTTGTCAGAGGGTTTGTCAAGGTATTTGTTGAAGCGGACTTCGTTGGTAATAAATGATTTTTTAAATGTATCGTTTACGTATTGTTCAATATTTCCTTTGTATTTTTTACTATTAATAGTAGTATATATGTCGGGCATAAACTCGTTTGTTGCTTCGTTGGCATAGAGTTCGAGCATGGCAATTAACATCTTTTTCTCGGTTTGTTCATCATAACGTTCATAGAACTTTGCTATTTCGCTGTATATTTCCCTTTCGTTTTGAGGAGAAATCGTCAATAACATATAGGCTACTGTAAGTATATCAAGCTTAACAAAAGATTCTGTTAAGAAATGGACATGGTACATTTCTTGTTTGCGGCTTGTATATTTATTTTCTAACGTAGGTACTACGTGTTCATATTTAAGCATGGTGTTAAAATCGGATTTTATGGACCACTGCATAAAATTCTTTTCTGTACGTTCTTTTTCAGCTATGATGTTTTGTTTTTTTACTGATTCTTGTAATTGGATTAAATAATGTAGTCGTTCGTTGTTTTGAGTATATTTTTTTTCGTACAAGTTTTTTACATAATTACTTTCTCTCATAGCATGTTCCCATACTTTATCTTTCACTAGGGCAACATTCAGTTCGGCTTGATTGATAGCATACACCTGTTCTTTCAGTGCAAATGATGTAATCTGTCTGTTGGTAAAACTTGGATATCCTACCGTTACAACAAAATCATCCATTTCGTATCCACGTGTGCTTATTTTTGCATATTGTTTGGTATTGTAAGGCTTGTTATATGGGTCGTATGGGGTTGGTTGATTTTCTTGCGAAACATACACTCTGAGTACTGCAAAATTTGCATTGTGTTTTGGGGTAGAGCGTTTATCTTTTTCCTCCCCAAATAGTGCAATGGAGGTAGGAGGGGCATATACCAAACGAATATCATTAAATTTTTCGTATGTGTATAAATGGAATTGGGTACCTTTATTACTTGCTTTAAACTCAACAATATATGAGGTTGTAGCTTGTTTTTCTTTTATTAATAGTTGACTTATAGAATCTATCAAGTGTTGTTTTTTTTCTTGAGTTTCAAATTCTGGAATGTTGGCAAGAATTCTATTGGTAACGTTTTCTGTTGTTTTTACTATGCTAACAGATAGATGATGCAATGGAATTTCGCGTGTATAAGAGCTTGCCCAAAAACCTTCTTCTTTGTATTGAGAGGATTCATCTAACTGCTCAATAAATGGCATAATCGCTGTGTAATTAGTAAGCAACATTCCGTCCGAAGAAATCATTACGCCTGTGTATCCATTTGAAAATGAAACGACTACATCTTTTAAAGAAGATTTTTTTTCATTATATAAATCACGCATTTTTAATTCATATCCCAGTTCATCCATGTTCTTAGCAATGGAGTCTGGTATGGATGGTAATATCCACATACCTTCGTTGGCATTGGCAAACTGTATGAATGTAATAAAAGCTATACTTAAGATTATTCTTTTTACCATATTATTTTTATTGCTATAAGGTTGCTAATTACCTGCAAATATACAAAATTAATTTAGTATAGATAAAATAAGTTATCGTATAGCTCAATCTAATACACTACACACGCATTGCATATTCATCTAAAAAATGTATTTTTGCAGGAGTATATCGCACATATGGGAAAAAATAAATTTTACGTAGTATGGAGAGGTAGAGAAACTGGGGTGTTTGCTACTTGGGAATTGTGTAAACGGCAGGTACATGGTTTTGAGGGAGCTCAGTACAAATCATTTGATACAGAAAAAGAAGCTCAATTAGCATTTCAACAACCTTTTATTACACAGATTATAAGGAAAAAAGTAGTTGCTAAACCAATTAATGCCAAACAACATGGAGGTGTCCCTCTACAAGATAGTTTGGCTGTAGATGCAGCATGCAGTGGTAATCCAGGCGATATGGAGTATCGTGGCGTGTATGTGCAGACAGGTCAAGAAGTGTTTAGAAAAGGTGTTTACAGTAATGCGACCAATAATATTGGCGAGTTTCTGGCTTTAGTACATGGATTAGCTTTTCTAAAACAGCACAATAGTTCTATTCCTATTTATTCTGATAGTGTAAATGCTATTAAATGGGTGGAAAAGAAACAATGTAAAACTAAATTAGTTAAAACCAAAAACAACGAAGAAGTCTTCGAGTTAATAGCACGGGCAGAAAAATGGCTTCAAGAAAATACCTATATTACCCCAATCCTGAAGTGGGAAACGGATGTGTGGGGTGAAATTCCTGCTGATTTTGGACGAAAATAAAAGAAGTGCCTTGATTTTCAAGGCACTTCTTTTAGGTTTAGAGTATTTCTCTTTGTTTATTTTTTTACAAAACGGTATGCTTGTTGTTCTTTAGCAAACGTTACAATTAGCAAGTATTGTCCTTGTTCAAGGTCAGATACTCTGATACTATTGTTCATTAAGGTACGTGGATAGGTGTATCCTTTCATATTTACAACATATACGTCTTGTATATCTTCTGCTGAATCAATGCTAATAAAATCGGTAGCAATTGTAGGATAAACATTGCATTCTACTGTATTATCCCGTACGATATCAATACCTCCTGTTGGAAAACTACTATATGAGTTTGGTACAGTTGGCAACGTCTGACGAGCTGCAGTATAAATTTTTAAGTCGCCTGGTTGTAATGTTACAGAAGTACCAGCATTCATAGCAGTAGAACCATTGGCTAGGTAGTCATACCAACTATTTCCAGAAGGTAAATTGATGTTAACCGATCCAGTATACGTTTCACCATCGCTAGGAGCATTAAAGTTTCCTACCACAAATACACGGTCATTGCCAGATCCCCAAATGACACTACGAGCAGCCTTGCCACTTCCTAAATCGGAGTTAGTAGGGTCGCCAGCAAATACGTGTGGTAAAATACGCGTACGTAGTTGAATTAATTGTCCCACTTTTTGGTATGCATTCATACGGGTAGTGTTCGTATACCAATTTAAATTTTCGGGTATTGGTTTAGGGTCAACACGATCTCCTGTCCCTCCTTGAGCATTGCTAAATATACTATAATCATAGCCTAATTCTTGGAACATCCACATCATATGCGAACCATTTAATAGTACATTAAATGCTGTATTTAAGGGTACACGATTGCAATAGCCCGCTAAAGTACGTAAAGTGGCACCATTACCATACGATTTTGCTTTAAACATAGTGCGTTCTTCGTCATGGCTCTCGCAATAAGAAATAAATCCGTCTTGGTTTGATGCATCTAGTCCATCTCCATCTTTCAACCAACCCATAGCTGTTTGCATATAACTATTCGTATTGTTTAGATGGCAATTCATGCCCCATTGGTTGTAGTTTTCGCGTTCTCCATCTCCAAATTCCCAATGTTCAAGAATAAAATAAGCTTGTTCGTTTCCTGCTTTCACACCATTGTTGTAATAATCAAACATAATATCTGTACGGTTGCTACAATCAGAGCCACAAAAACCATGCGAAATATCCATACGATAACCATCAACTTTGTATTCGTCAATCCAATATTTCAATACACGTTTAAACATATCTCGTGTTGGTCCAAAGTTATGATTGTAATCTTGGTTTACACTAGCTCCGTGAGGTGCCGATTGGTTAAACCATGGATTGTTGGTAGCAATTGAGCTTGTTCCCCAGTATAATTTGGCTTGGGGTGCAGCTCCTGTAACATGATTGAATACCATATCCAAAATAACGGCAATACCTCGTTTGTGACATTCATCAACAAAGCGTTTTAAGTCGTTAGAAGTACCATAGGCTTTATCCATGGCAAAATAATGTGTAGGGTTGTATCCCCAACTCATATTGCCTTCAAACTCAGCTACTGGCATTACTTGGATGGCATTAACCCCCAAATTTTGTAGATAATCTAAACGGGCAGTTACCGCTCTAATATTACGAATTGGAGAAAAATCATATACCCATAACTCATAAATTACTAAATTGTTTCTATTGGGTTTTTGAAAGTTTAAGGTTTGTGTACTCCATTGAAAAGCTGGTTTATTTGTTTGTATTACAGTAACATAACCGTCTCCTTGAGAAGGATAAGGCATTAAGTCTGGGTATTGTTGTGTTGGTTCCCATTGGTCGTGCGAGTGTAATACTTTTTCTGAGTAAGGGTCACTAATTTTTACTATTTTTGAACCAATTTTTACTGCATATTGAAAAGCATATTCTTTACCAGCTTGCAAACCAGTAAGTTCTGTCCACCAATAACCAGTAGTACCATCTTTTTTCATTTGATATGAGTTAGACATTGTCCAGTTGTTGAAATCTCCTATTACAAAGATATTATCTGGTAATACGTTATTTTTGTCTTTTGCGTATAAACATAGGTGTAGTTTTGTATGGTCATTACTATTGTAGGTAATACCTTCTTTGAGTCCACTTGGACGTGCTTGGCTAACTGCAGGGGATAAAATAGAGACAGTACGTGTATCAGTAACGGTAGTTGCTCCTGATGTTGCTACTACAGTATACGTGTAATCTCCTTCTGTACTTAATGTTTCGCTATGTGTAATAGTGGTAGCACTTGAAGCTGTCTTAACAGTGGTTCCGTTTTTCTTAATTTCTAGGTTTGCTGTTGTAGTTGCATTGGCAGTAAAACTAACAGTAGAACCAGAGTTTACAGGTCCTGAAGAAGAGGCACTTGTAAATTCAACATTCAGTTGACCTGCTGGAGAGATAGTAATAAAGAAGTCTCCTCCAGAAGCATTTTTACCTTCTTTTGTTCCACCAACTCCATCATTAAACACGACAGCAATTTTTTTGTAAACGCCAGTACATCCAGTAAAATAGTCGTACATGTTGTTAATAGTAAGTACCCATGTAGAGCCACTTTTTACCATCTTGTGTTTGGCTAATCCACTACGCCAAGTAGGAGCACATTGCCAGTCGGTAGTGCCAATCGTTACGCCAATATGGGCATAACAATTTGTTGCAGTTGCCATAGCACCGCCTGCTGGATCATACGTTAATGTAATAGTACCTGTATAATCATCGGTGATGATAGCAGGATTGGTTGTTACTGTTTGTGCTGAGATAAAAGACATCCCTACAAACAAGAATAGGGCGAGAAAAGCGTACAGTTTTTTCATCATTCAATAATGATTTTAGGTTGAACTTGGCGATAAAGATATATAATTAATTTATCATTCACCCAATTTTTAATACAAAAAATAAGGGCATCGGATAGATTGAGTAGAAATTCCGATGCCCTCTTGATTAATGAACGCAAAAAACATTAATCTTTTTTCTTATCTAAATAATAGTGTATTTGTTTAGCTACATCTCTACCAGAAGCAATACTACGCACTACAAGTCCAGCTCCATAAATTGCATCGCCAGCAGCAAATACCTTTGCATACGATGTTTCCATTGATTTTGATACTGCAATGTTTTTTCTGCCATCTACAGCTAAGTTAAGTTGTTCAACTAAACCTTCTTGTACGGGATGCACAAAACCCATTGCTAAAAATACTAAATCGGCTTGTATTACGTCAACATTACCTGTTCTGATTAATTGCAAACGTCCGCTTTGGTCCTTTTCCCATTTCACTTCTTCTACTTCTACGGCTGTAACTTGACCATTTTCGCCAATAAATTTGCGTGTATCTAGTGCCCATCTGCGTTCACAACCTTCTTTGTGAGAGCTTGATGTTTTTAGTACAAATTGGTAATAGGGCCATGGCGAGTCGGGATTGTCGCTAACAGGAGGTTTTGGCATAATTTCTATCTGTGTAATTTTTACAGCACCTTGTCTGTTGGCTGTTCCTACACAGTCAGAACCTGTATCACCACCACCAATTACTAGCACATGCTTTCCCTTAGCAAAAATTCTTTCTTCTTTGGGTATTACGGCTTCAGATACGACTCTATTTTGTTGTTGCAAATAGTCAAGGGCAAAGTGTATACCTTTTAGGTTACGACCTTCTACTTGAATATCGCGCGGTTGACCAGCACCTATAGCAATACAAATAGCATCGTATTCTTCTACTAATTTTTCGATGGATACATTTACTCCTATATATGCGTTGCACACAAATTTGATACCTTCTTCTTCAAGAATAGCCAATCGGCGATCAATAATTTTTTTATTTAGTTTGAAATCAGGAATGCCAAACCGTAATAATCCACCTATTGCTTCATCTTTTTCGTACACAGTAACTAAATGACCTCTTTTGTTTAATTGGTTAGCACATGCTAAACCAGTAGGACCTGAACCAATAACGGCTACTTTTTTCCCTGTACGGGTTTTAGGTGGTTTTGGCACTACATAGCCTTCTGCAAAGGCATGTTCGATAATGGATACTTCGTTTTCGCGAATGGTAACGGGCTCTTTGTGTATATTAAGCACACATCCATGCTCGCATGGTGCAGGACACACTCTACCTGTAAATTCAGAAAAATCATCGGTGCTTTCTAATACTTCAAAAGCTTCTCTCCATTTTCCTAAATATAATAAATGTTGCCATTCTGGTTGGATATTGCCTAATGGACAACTCCACGTGCAAAATGGTATACCACAATCCATACACCTAGAGGCTTGTAACTGACGATCTTCTTCGTTTAAAGTCTGCTCTACCTCGCCATAGTCTGCTACACGTTCGTGTACAGGTCTATAGCCAGCGTCTTTTCGTTTGATTGTATAAAATGCTTTTGGATTTCCCATAATTGTAAAACTTAAATGTTGTATGAATTGCCTAAATTAATAATCACGTTGCACATCGTTAATTTTTGCTTGTAATTGACGCACTTTTTCATCGTGAAGTACTTTTTTGTACTCAATAGGCATAACCTTGATAAATTGTTGTTGGTAAATATCCCAATTATCTAGCATTTCTTTTGCTAATGGACTTTTGGTATAATCATAATGTTTAGCAATATAACCAACTAATTCTTTATTGTCTTCTGCATTTTCTATGAGGGATAATTCTACCATTTCCATATTACAGAAATAATCAAAATCTCCATTTTTATTCCATACATAAGCCACACCACCACTCATACCAGCAGCAAAGTTTCTACCTGTTGTACCGAGTACCACAGTTCTACCACCAGTCATATATTCGCAACAGTGATCGCCTGTTCCTTCTACAACCGCTATTGCACCACTATTACGCACACAAAAACGTTCGCCCACAGCACCATTAATATATACTTCGCCAGTGGTTGCCCCATACAATAATGTATTTCCAGCAATGATGTTTTTGTGAGGTTCGAACAAACTTTCTTTTTCAGGAACTACAATAATAGTACCGCCCGACAATCCTTTTCCTAAATAATCATTCGCATCTCCATACAGAGTAAATTGCATACCTTTAGTTAAGAAGGCTCCAAAACTTTGTCCAGCAGATCCAGTAAATGCAAATTGAATAGTGCCTTCTGGAAGTCCATCTTCTGCATATTTTTTTGCTATTTCACCAGCTAAAGTGGTGCCTATAGAACGATTAATATTTTTGATGATGTAATCTTTTTGAATGGATTTTCCTGATGCAATTGTTTCTTTCGCATCTTCCACCAACTGTGTATTTAAATTTGGTTCAATCTGATGGTTGGTTGCTGATATTTTTCTAATAGCATTATAATCAGCTTCTTTAGGGCGATATAATAAGCGAGATAAATCAATTTTTTCAATTTTTGGATTGTTCGTTTCAGTTTTTTGAATTAATAAATCTGAACGTCCAATTATTTCATCTAAACTGGTATATCCTAATTCAGCCAAATGCTCACGAACATTTTGAGCCAAGAATGTAAAGAAATTGATTAAATATTCCGAACGACCGATAAATCGTTTACGCAATTCTTCGTTTTGAGTGGCTACTCCCATTGGACAAGTGTTTACGTGACATTTGCGCATCATCACACAACCTAATACAATGAGTGCACTAGTAGCAAATCCAAACTCTTCAGCACCTAGCATTGCTTGAATGACAATGTCGCGTCCTGTTTTCAATTGACCATCTACTTGTAAGGATACATTGCCACGTAAATTATTGATAATCAACGTTTGTTGTGTTTCGGCAATCCCTATTTCAGAAGGTAACCCAGCATGACGTATAGAGCTAGCAGGACTTGCTCCCGTTCCACCTTCGCATCCACTAATCGTTATCATATCAGCTTTTGCTTTGGCAACACCCGCAGCAATAGTACCAACACCTGTTTCGGAAACTAATTTTACACTAATACGTGCAGCTGGATTCACACTACGTAAGTCAAATATAAGTTGAGCTAAATCTTCGATAGAATAAATATCGTGATGAGGTGGGGGAGATATGAGCGAAATACCAGGAATTGAATGTCTTGTTTTCGCAATAATCTCGTCAACTTTAAAGCCGGGTAGCTGACCACCTTCTCCAGGTTTAGCCCCTTGTGCTATTTTTATCTGAATTTCGTCAGCATTTACCAAATAATTAGTAGTTACACCGAAGCGTCCAGAAGCTACTTGTTTGATAGCACTACGAGCAGAAGTGCCATCGGGTCGTGGCAAAAATCTTTTAGGATCCTCTCCTCCTTCTCCTGTATTACTTTTTCCGTGCAATGTATTCATGGCAATAGCCAAAGCCTCGTGAGCTTCCGTACTAATTGAGCCATACGACATAGCCCCAGTTACAAAACGTCTAGTAATATTTTCGATAGGTTCTACCAAAGAAATATCTATAGGATTACGTTTATAATCAATCAAGTCACGAATAAACACTGTTTGTTCTTTTTCGTCCACATGACGCGTATATTCCTTAAATTTAGCATAATCACCTGTGCGGGTTGCTATTTGTAACTTGGCAATGGTTTCAGGATTCCAAGCGTGGTATTCTCCATTGCGTCTGTATGCGTATTGACCACTATTAGAAAGTAATTCTAATTCAGATGCAAAAGCTTGTTGATGACACGCTACGATATCTCGATGAATATCTTCTAATCCAATGCCTTCTAATTTTGTGATAGTTCCATGTAGATATTTGCTAAGCAACTCAGACGAAATACCTAAAGCTTCAAACAATTGTGCTCCACGGTAACTACGAATTGTAGAAATACCCATTTTAGAAATTACTTTTTTCAGCCCTTTATTTAAAGACTTTATGTAATTTTTTTCAGCTGTATGGTAATCTAATTGAATAGTTTTGCTCTTTACCAAATCGTTTATTACGGCATACGCCATATATGGATTAATAGAGCTTGCTCCATAGCCAATTAATAAAGCCATGTGCATAACTTCACGTGCATCTGCTGTTTCTACAACTAAAGCTGTTTGTACGCGTTTGCGTTTGTCTATTAAATAATTATGTACAGCAGCTACTGATAATAATGATGGTATAGGTGCTTGGGTACCGTTTACTGCTTTATCAGAAAGTATAATATAATTGTAATCTTCATCAACCGCTTTTTCGGCTGCTTGACACAAATTGTTAATAGCCTGTTCTAGTCCATCTACTCCATTTTGCAAGGTGTATATGGCATCTAACGTAATGGTTCTAAAACCTTTATACGATAAATTACGTAAAATGTCAATATGTTGATTTGTTAGAATTGGACTACTGATTTGTACCATTTTACATAATTCAGGTGTTGGTTGCAATAAGTTATGGTTAATTACTCCCATATAACTGCTAGTAGCCATTACCAGTTCTTCCCTAATAGGGTCAATAGGAGGGTTGGTTACTTGTGCAAATTGTTGTCTGAAATAATTGTAAAAAAGTTGTTGCTTAGACGAAAAAGGAGCTAGTGGCGTATCATTTCCCATAGAACTGACAGGTTCATTTCCATCTTGTGCCATAGGAGTTAATATTGCTTCCACATCTTCTTTGTGATAGCCAAATAGACGCAATAATTGTTGAAAATTTGGTACATCATTTTTTGGATGACGCCCAGAACTTATTTGGTCTAGTTTTATTCTATTTTTAGATAGCCATTCACCATATGGAAACATAGATGCCAATTCAGCTTTAATTTCTTTGTCTCGGTAAATTTGTTTCTTTTCTGTATCTATCAGAATCATTTTGCCTGGTTGCAAACGTCCTTTTTCTTTAATTTCACTAGCTTCAAATGGTAATACGCCTGTTTCAGATGCAATTACCATCATATTGTTATGTGTAATTAAAAAACGTGCTGGACGCAATCCATTTCTATCTAGCATACCACCAGCGTAGCGACCATCAGCAAATAGCAATGTAGCTGGACCATCCCATGGTTCCATCAAAATACTGTGGTATTCGTAAAATGATTTTAATTCTGTGGATATAGGATTTTTATCGTTAAAACTTTCGGGCACAAGCATTGCCATAGCATGAGGTAAACTCATCCCTGCCATAACAAAGAATTCCAACGCATTATCTAACGATGCACTATCACTCATATTCGGTTGAATGATAGGAGATATTTGAGTAATATCAGAGATAAATTTAGGGTCGAGCACGCTTTCTCTAGCTTCCATCCAACGTCTATTACCTCTAATAGTGTTTATTTCACCATTGTGTCCTAACATACGGAAAGGTTGAGCCAAATCCCATGTTGGGAACGTATTGGTAGAAAAACGTGAGTGTACCAATGCCATAGCACTGGTAAAATTGATATTAGTTAAATCGGGATAATACAAACGTACTTGCATAGAAGTTAACATTCCCTTGTAAACTATATTTTTTGAAGATAAACTTGGAATGTAAAAATTACGTTTAGTAGCAATATCAGAATCAAGTATGTTTTTTTCTATTAATTTACGAACTAAATAAAGACGTATTTCCAAAGGCATTTTTGAAGGCATTTTTTCTACCACAAAAATTTGCTTTATATCAGGCTCGTTTGAGGCAGCACCTTCGCCTAACAATTGACTATTAACAGGCACATCACGTATGGCAAGTATAGATAATCCTTGTTCTAAAGCAATGGTTTCTAATCGGTTGAGTATATCTTTTTGTACTGTATTGTTTTTAGGTAAAAACACAAGTCCTGTACCATATCTTCCTCTTTCTGGAACGGCAATACCTTGTAAAAGAATAAACTCGTGAGGTATTTGTACTAGTATTCCGGCACCGTCACCGGTATTTTTCTCAGCCCCTTCAGCTCCTCTGTGTACCATGTTTTCGAGTACTTGTAGCCCTTTTTCAACAATAGAGTGAGATTTTTCGCCGTTGATATTAACGACTAAACCAACCCCACACGCATCGTGTTCATTTATTGGATCATACAGACCTTGCTGCTCAGGTATAATTGTTGCGTTTTTCATATAAATTTTGTTAAAAAAACGAGTTATAAATGCCTATTTTGGTCAAGAATTCTTGACCAAAATAAGACATAAAAATAGTTTATTTGCAGATATAATCTGCTTAAAATTAGCGGATAAACAATAATTCTCTATATTTTGGCAATGTCCACATTTCATCATCAACAATCATTTCTAAATCATCAATATGAGAACGTAGTTCGTCCATTACAGGAATTACGGTATCGTGGTATGCAATTGCTTTTTCTCTTTCAGATTCAATTTTGTTTGCAACCTTACGAGCACTTATTAGTTCTGTTGTTTTTTTAGCAATTTCGCTAATATGGTTCGCAATTGTTTTAATAATTGCACGGTCTTGTTCAGTCATAGATTTTGCTTCGTCAGCAGAGAAAATTGTACTGATTTTTGATACATTATCCAACAATAACGATTGATAACGAGAAGCCAATGGTAAAATATGATTCATCGCTAAATCACCTAGTACACGAGCTTCGATTTGAATTTTTTTAGTATAGGTTTCCCATTTTACTTCGCAACGAGAGTGTAATTCTACTTCGCTCAAAATATTTGTCTTTTTGAATAATTCAATAGATTGTTTGCTTAAATATGCATCAAATATTTTTGGAACGCTTGTTTCACAATCTAATCCACGTTTAGCTGCTTCTATTTTCCATTCGTCGCTATATCCGTTGCCATCAAAACGAATTGGTTTAGAAATAGTTATGTATTTTTTCAATACAGTTACAATAGCTTTTTCTTTCAACATACCGCTTGCAATTAATGCGTCAACTTCGGTTTTAAATTGTTTAAGTTGGTCTGCTACTGCAGTATTTAATGCCATCATTGCACCACCACAGTTAGCTGATGAACCAACTGCACGGAACTCGAAACGGTTTCCAGTAAATGCAAAAGGTGAAGTACGGTTACGGTCTGTATTGTCAAGTAAAATTTCAGGAATATGAGCCACACCTAATCTTATACCTACTTTGTCATCAAATATGATAGCTTCGTCGGTACTTGCTACTTCCATTTTGTCTAAGAAATTGGTAATTTGTTTTCCTAGGAAGACAGATACGATAGCAGGAGGAGCTTCGTTGGCACCTAAACGATGAGCGTTGGTTGCCGAGCTGATAGAAGCTTTTAATAAAGCATTGTTTTTGTAAACAGCCATTAATACGTTTACCATAAAGGTAATAAATTGCAAGTTTTCAATTCCTGTTTTACCTGGAGAAAGCAAATTAACGCCGGTATCAGTTCCGATAGACCAGTTATTATGTTTACCTGAACCATTAATGCCTTTAAAAGGTTTTTCGTGGAATAAAATTCTGAAATTATGACGACGAGCAATTTTCTTCATTACCGACATCAACAATAAATTGTGGTCGTTTGCTAAGTTGCTTTCTTCGTAAATTGGAGCCAACTCAAATTGGTTTGGAGCAACCTCATTGTGTCTTGTTTTTGCAGGGATACCCAATTTTAATGATTCAATTTCTAAGTCTTTCATAAAAGCTAACACACGACTTGGAATTGCTCCAAAGTAGTGGTCTTCTAATTGTTGGTTTTTAGCACTACTGTGTCCCATTAAGGTACGTCCAGTAAGCATTAAGTCAGGACGTGCTGCCCACAAAGCCTCATCAACCAAGAAGTATTCTTGTTCCCAACCCAAAAAGCTAGTTACTTTGCTTACGTTCTCATCAAAATATTTACATACATCAACGGCAGCTTTGTTCAATACGCCGATTGATTTTAGTAGAGGAGTTTTGTAGTCAAGAGCTTCACCTGTGTACGAAATAAAAATAGTAGGGATACAAAGTGTATCGCCAACAACAAAAGCAGGAGAAGATGGATCCCATGCAGTATAACCTCTAGCTTCGAAAGTATTACGGATACCTCCACTTGGGAAACTTGAAGCATCAGGTTCTTGTTGTGCTAATAATTTTCCTGAGAAATCTTCGATCACTCCACCTATGTTATTGTAATCTAAGAAAGAATCGTGTTTTTCGGCTGTTCCGCCAGTAAGAGGTTGAAACCAGTGAGTATAATGAGTTGCACCCATTTCCATTGCCCATTGTTTCATACCTGTAGCTACACCATCAGCAATGCTTCTATTTAATGGTTCACCTTTATCTATTGAATTAGTTAATATACCATAAGTGTTTTTTGAAAGGTAACGTTGCATCTTGTTACGATCAAACACATACTTGGCATAATAGTCAGTTAAACGTTCTTTACTTTCAGGTAACTGAACGGCTTTGCGTCTAAACGCTTCATCTAATACTTTAAATCTTAGTGTGTTCATACGTGTAAAAAATTAGTTATTATTTTAATAGAATTTTATTTGCTTTACATGATTCAATCATTTCTTCGGGCCATAATGATGCTTGGACTTCGCCAATATGTGCACATTTTAGAAAATACATACATAATCTAGACTGACCTATTCCTCCTCCGATAGATAAAGGAATTTTTTCATTAATTAGTTGACTATGAAAATCTAATTCTGTCCGATTCATGCATCCTTCTTCTTTTAGTTGATACAAGAGTGCTTTTTTGTCTACTCGTATTCCCATAGAGGATATTTCAAATGCACTATCTAATACTTTATTCCACAAAATGATGTCTCCATTTAACCCTCTTAGTCCTTTGCTTGTTGGAGTAGACCAATCGTCGTAATCAGGAGCTCGTCCATCGTGTTTTTTTCCATCTGCTAGTGGAGCTCCAATTCCTATTACAAAAACAGCACCATATTTTTCAGCCACTTTTGTTTCTCGTTCTCTAGGGCTAAGTTCTGGGTACAAAGATAATAATTCTTCTGAATGAAAAAAGCGTATTTCACTAGGTAATGTAGGCGAAATATGTGGATATTTTCCGTGAAGTTTCAATTCAATTGTTTTGAGAGCTTGATAAATCTTTTTAACTGTCGATTTTAAGAATTCAATAGTTCTATCTTCTTGGGTAATTGTTTGTTCCCAATCCCATTGATCAACGTATAATGAATGTAAATTATCCAATTCCTCATCAGCTCTAATGGCATTCATATCTGTATAAAGACCATATCCTGCAGGTATGTTGTAAGCACCTAATTTCATCCTTTTCCATTTGGCTAACGAATGTACTACTTCTGCACGTCTGTTGCCCATATCTTTTATTGGAAATGATACTGCACGTTCTGTTCCATTAAGATCATCATTAACTCCAGTTCCAGATAAAACAAACAGTGGAGCCGTAACACGACGTAGGTTTAGTTGATGCGTAAGTTCAGCTTGAAAATCATCTTTCAATTGTTTAATAGCCAATTCCATTTTTTCAGAATCAAGGCTAGGGGTATAGTTTTTTGGAATATAAAGTAACATAGTTACATCAATTTAGTTTGCGTTTTAGAAATCATTGAAAAAGAGAGGACTAAGGTTTTTTTCAATAGCCCCCTCTTTGATAAAAGTTTAATTAGTTATAAGCAGCTTCACCATGTTCATATATATCCAAACCTTCTTCTTCTACTCGTTTGTCAACACGTAAACCTACTGTTTTCTTTAAGATAAAGAATAGAATAAATCCTGCACTTAATCCCCACGCTGCTACTGAAACTACCCCAATAAATTGTGATAATAGAGCTTGTGTTCCAAATCCATAGAATAAACCAGTAGATTGAGAAAATAAGCCAACAGCTAATGTGCCAAATGCACCTGTAATACCATGTACAGAGGCTGCACCAACGGGGTCATCAATTTTGAATACGTTTTCAATCAAACGAAGTGAGAATACCAATAATATACCCGCTAATAATCCGATAGCTACAGCACCCCATCCACTTACTACATCGCAACCAGCGGTTACAGCTACTAATCCGGCTAGTGTACCGTTGAGCGTAATACTCAATGATGGTTTTCCATATTTTATCCAAGATAATGCTAATGCAGACACAGTACCTGCAGCAGCGGCTAAGTTTGTGGTTAAGAATATATGCGAAATAGCTACTGCATTGGCTGTTCCACTAGCTGCTAATTGAGAACCAGGGTTAAATCCAAACCATCCAAACCATAGGATGAATACTCCTAACGCACCAATTGTTAAGTTATGACCAGGTATAGCGTTTACTTTTTTACCTTTGAATTTACCCAAACGTGGTCCTAGCATGATGGCTCCTGTTAATCCAATCCAACCTCCTAAAGAGTGTACCGCGGTAGATCCAGCAAAATCATGGAATGGTTCAGCTAAGGTCGATAGCCATCCTCCTCCCCATATCCAGTGACCTGAGATAGGATAAATTATTGCTGAAATAACTACGCTAAAGATAACATAAGAAACAAAATGTGTTCTTTCTGCCATAGCTCCCGAAACTATTGTTGCAGCAGTTGCAGCAAATACAGTTTGGAAAATTAAAAATGCTTCGGAAGGAATTCCTCCTGACCAAATACCATCGGAATAAGGAATAAATGATCCTATAAATCCATTTTTTACACCAAACATAATTCCGAAACCGATAAGGAAAAACGCTAATGAACCAAAAGCAAAGTCAATTAAGTTTTTCATTAAAATGTTCACGGTATTTTTAGAACGGGTAAACCCTGCTTCTACTAATGCAAACCCTGCTTGCATGAAGAACACCAAAGCTGATGCTAATAATACCCACACTGTATCCAACGAAAAGATTAATTCTCCTATGGTATCAGTGGCTACAGTTAAACTGCTAGCTATCGAATCTGTTGTAACAACTGGAACAACGCTACTAATGCTGTCGCTCGCAATCATTATCGTATCTAATACTTCTGCCATTGTTGTAATTTTTAAATGTACACTTTAATTTTTTTTATTTCTCTTTTTCGGCGTTGTAAAGAGCTATATCGCCTCTTTCGCCTGTACGAATTCTAATTGCATCTTCTACTGGAATAATAAATATTCTACCATCGCCAATTTCTCCTGTTTGAGCAGCTTTGATAATAGCGGCAACAGTTTTTTCAGCATTTTTATCGCGAACGATGATGGAAATTAGAATTCTTTCGATGTAGCTAGTGTCGTACACTACACCACGATAGATTCTGCCCTGACGTGATTTACCTACACCACGCACATCGTAGTAAGAGAACCATTCTATATCAACTTCAAGAAGAGCGTCTTTCACTTCTTCAAACTTAGTTTTACGGATAATCGCTTCAATCTTTTTCATAATTGTATGTATTAGTTGATGAAAATTTTATTTTGCTTTCTTAGAAATTCACACCTGTGGCAAAGAATATACCTTCAGAAGTAGGGTTATAGGTAATTGTTCCGAACAATCCTACACTGTAATCAGTAGTAAGTTTTATTGTTTTAGCAGCACCTACACTGATGTTTACTACATTAAATCCGTCTTTACCTGAGTACATATTTGCACCATCTTGTTCAAGAGCAGCACCTAATGCAATACTTAAATCAGTTTCGCCAAGTGTATATCCATATCCAGCTTCAAAATAACTTGAATAAGCTTGTGTGTTAGAGGCTGTTTTGTTTGCACCATATAACATCGTATTTAAGCTTAGTGATATAGGTAGTTTTTCGACGTATTCGCCAAGTTCAACACCTACCCCAAGTTCCACAATATGGTTATCTGCATAGGTTCCAAAATAATCAAATCCTGTACTTAAACCTGTCCATGAATAATCTGTTAATGCTAACGATACGCCTCCCAAAGAGTATCCAACAGTAAAATCAAGTTCAGTATAACCAAAATCACCTAATCCGTACTCCAAATCGGTAGATCCCCATGCACCAATTGAGAAACCTCCCGTTTCAAACGAAATACTAGGTTGTACACTAGCACCTGCCAAACGAGCACCACGCCACGTTGCAGCAGAAACTACATCTGCTCCTACACTTAAGCTCGATGAGCTTTCTTGTGCCACTAAATAGCTTGTAGGTAAGCATACTACTAAAAGTCCAATAAACGCTTTATATAATTTTGTTGTTTTCATAATCGTAAAAGTTTAAATTTGCTTTTTACTACATAGTTTGTTGTTTAGTTTGTTAAGAAATGCTCTATCTTATAAAGCGATTTCTTTGCTCTGTTTTTTTACATTTCCCCTCTGTGGGGGTTTTGTGTTGTAAAATAGTGAGTGTAACGAATGTAATCAAGTGTGTCCATCGTTCATTCTTTTTTGGTTATTAACTAGTAATTCTGGTCATCGCTTCTATTGTTTGTGTTTTCGACCCAAAAGCTGTTAATCGGATGTAACCTTCGCCGCTTGGTCCAAAACCTACACCGGGTGTAGTTACAATATGTTTTTCTGTTAGTAATTTATCAAAGAAACTCCAAGATGTGTATCCTTTAGGAACTTTTAGCCATATATAGGGAGCATTTATTCCACCGTATGTTTCGTAGCCTGCTTGTTGTAGACTAGTGCGGATGATTCGTGCATTTTCCATATAATAGTTAATCATATCTTGTACTTCTTTTTTTCCTTCTTCCGTGTATATAGCCTCTGCTCCACGTTGTATGATGTAAGGGGTTCCGTTGAACTTGGTTGTCTGTCGTCTGTTCCACAAAGGATTCATGGATACGCTTTCTCCTGTTTTTAGATATCCTTTACATTCTTTTGGAACTACTGTATACGAACATCTCGTTCCCGTAAATCCTGCTGTTTTTGAATAACTTCTAAATTCAATGGCTACTTGTTTAGCTCCTTCAATTTCGTAAATGCTATGAGGTACGTCTTTTTCTGTAATAAAAGCTTCGTAAGCAGCATCAAATAATAATAACACTTTATTTGCTATAGCATAATCAACCCATTCTTTGAGTTGGCTTTTTGTTAATGTTGTGCCAGTTGGGTTATTTGGAAAACATAGATATACGACACTTACTTTTTCTGTTGGCAAACTCGGAATAAAACCATTTTCAGCTGTGCAAGGCAAATATACGATGTTGCTCCATTTGCCATTGGTAAGTAATTCCCCAGCTCTTCCTCCCATTACATTGGTGTCAATATACACAGGATACACAGGGTCGGTAACTGCAATAATATTATCTTTGCTTAGAATATCTCCAATATTTCCAGTATCACTTTTAGCCCCATCGCTTACAAATACTTCGTCGGTAGCCAGCTCTACGCCAAGAGCTTTATAGTCGTGTTCAATTATTTTATCTATTAAAAAAGAGTAGCCTTGTTCAGGTCCGTAACCTTTAAATGTAGCACCCATTGCCATTTCGTCCACTGCTTTGTGCATGGCTTCAATTACTGTTTTTGGTAAAGGAAGCGTTACATCTCCAATACCCATACGGATAATTTGTGCCTCAGGATGTTCGTTTTTAAATGCTTGTACTCTTTTAGCTATTTCTGAAAATAAATATGTTTCAGGTAATCGTGTAAAATTATCGTTAATGTAAACCATTTTTTTTTGCGTTTTGTTTGTTTATTCTTCAATTACTCCTTCGTAGACCGTAACTGCTGGTCCCGTCATCAT